>Ga0081535_100290_pt1 | contig 41252 bp, 31 predicted proteins | sample HotLakmasection3_FD_71020 | JGI IMG/M metagenome (GOLD analysis project Ga0081535, IMG submission 71020) | Hypersaline microbial mat communities from Hot Lake, Washington, USA - Section #3 (SPADES assembly) (version 2) | ecosystem: Environmental > Aquatic > Non-marine Saline and Alkaline >... | reverse complement strand
TTCAATTTTCATAAAAGTTTGCTGCCGTCTCGATCGCTCAGAACCAGCAGCGTCACTTACGGCTCAGGGCAATGGGGCATGGTGCGATCGCGTCACTCCCAAAATGAAAGCAGGGGATCGCAAGGGCCGGGGGAGGCGTTGAGGGCGACGTGGAGTCAGGCGATCGCGATGGTTGGCCGCGATCGCTCACTTCCTCAACCGCCATACCCGCTACCTGATTGCCGATGAAATGACGGCCATGCTGGAGGCCAATACCCAGGCGTTAATCTGGCAGGTGGTTTTGGACTTTGCCCGTCAATATCATGTCGGGGTGATGGCGATTAGTCATGATGTCGCCCTGCTGAAGCGCCTTTGCGGTCGCGATGGCCCAGTTGCCCAGCAACGAATTGTGCATCTGCAATATCATCTCCGTGACCCTGAATATTCTGTTCAAGCCTAATGCTCTGTCAGTTCTTAATTTTCGGGTTATGCATACTCGCCAATATCCTTCGACAAGCTTAGGATGAGCGGGATCTGCACGTTCGGGCTGAGCCTGTCGAAGCCCTAATTGTAGTCTTGACGCTGCCCTAAGTAGGTGGACATCAATAAACGATGTCGTAGGGTGCTGTGAGGCGAAGCCGTCACGCACCATGCCACAGGGATTTGATGCGTGACGCTGGTGCTAACACATCCTACAAATAATTCAGCCCATCTACTTAACTATCCTTAGAGGGTGTTTTAAAAGTCTTCTGGACTGTATTTGGCTACCTGAACTACCCAGAAGCTCCCACGGTGGAATGGGCATTTGAGCCCTTCCTGAAATGGACCGGGGTAGCCTCTATCACACAAAACAACCCTTTTAAAACAGCCTCTTAGAAATGAGGATCAAATAACATCCAAATTGTTAGGGCAGGCATCTTGCCTGCCTTGGGACAGCCGAGACGGCTATCCCAATTTATTCAATTCTCATTCCTTAGGAAATAGCAGTGAGGGATATGATCTCTGCATTAGGCTAAACCGGGTGCCCATTCGTCGTCATTGCCTCAGGCGTGGGCAAAAATTTAGTCAAAACTGGGGTTGCTGTGTTGTCCTGGGTGAGAGATTCCGGGCTCTATTCAAGCAATATGTATTTTCTATCACCGTTCGATTTGCCCGATGTTAGCATCAGATACAAGGTGCTTAAAGAGTCCTGCAGTGAGCTGCTTTGGGGTGAGTTGCCTCGCAATCAAGTCAGTGGCCAACTCACTCTTTTTAGGCCAGGAAGCATGTGCTGGAGGTTGAGATGCTGGTTGAGGCGCAATCGCGGTCCTTTCATGAATACGCCATCGATGACATCGCCAACCAGCTCCAGACCGACCCGGAGTCAGGGCTGACCGCCGAAGCGGTCGCCCATCGCTACGAAACCTATGGCCGCAATGAGTTACCCGTCAAGCCAGGTAAGCCTGCCTGGCTGAGATTTTTGCTGCAGTTTAACCAGCCGCTGCTCTACATTCTGTTGTTGGCGGGGGCGGTTAAGGCGTTCCTCGGCTCCTGGACGAATGCGGTGGTGATTTGGGGCGTAACGGTGATCAACGCCATCATCGGCTACATTCAGGAAGCCAAGGCCGAAGGGGCGATCGCCTCTCTAGCCAAAGCCGTTGCCACCGAAACTACCGTCCTCCGGGGTGGGCAGATGCTGCGGGTGCAGTCCCAGGATTTGGTACCGGGGGACATCGTGCTGCTGTCGTCGGGAGATAAGGTGCCTGCTGACTTGCGCCTAGTGAAGTCTCGAAATCTCCAGGTGGATGAGTCGGCCCTAACAGGAGAGTCCGTGCCGGTGGAGAAATCGATCGTCCCCCTCCCCGCCGAGACGCCCCTGGCGGAGCGCACTAATATGGCCTACGCCGGTAGCTTTGTCACCTTTGGTCAAGGTACAGGACTGGTGATCGCCACGGCGGCGGCCACCGAGGTCGGGCAAATTTCCCAATCGATGGAGCAGCGGGTCAACCTGACCACCCCCCTGACCCGCAAGTTTGCCGCCTTTAGCCGCACCTTGCTCTACTGCATTTTGAGCCTCGCCACCCTCACCTTTGCCATTGGCCTGGGCCAGGGAGAGTCCTGGGAATATATGTTTGAAGCGGCAGTGGCCCTGGCGGTGAGTGCTATCCCCGAAGGGCTACCTGCGGTGGTGACGATTACGCTAGCGATCGGCGTCAACCGCATGGCTCGCCGCAACGCCATCATTCGCAAACTGCCCGCCGTAGAAGCCCTGGGCAGCGCTACCGTAATTTGTTCCGACAAAACCGGTACCCTCACCGAAAACCAAATGACCGTGCAGGCCATTTATGCCGGGGAACAGACCTATCGCATCAGCGGCAGCGGCTACAGCCCCAAGGGCGAGATCGGTCTCGGGGCTGGCGATACTCCCGAAAATTGCTTTTTGGCCGATCGCTTGCCAGATGCCTTGCGGGAATGCCTGGTGGCGGGGGTGCTGTGCAACGATAGCCAGCTCAAACAAACGGGTGACTATTGGAGCGTGGTGGGCGACCCCACAGAAGGGGCCTTGATTGCCGCCGCCGCCAAAGCCGACCTGAGTCAGGCGGGTATGACCAGTTTAATGCCCCGGCTCGACTCGATTCCCTTTGAGTCTGAGTACCAGTATATGGCGACCCTGCACGACGCCCTCCCCCGCGTCATCTACGTGAAAGGGTCCGTGGAGGCGTTGTTGCAACGGTGTACCCATACTCTGTCGGCGACCGAGCAGTTGCTGCCGCTGGATCAATCGGCGATCGCGCAGGCGGTTGCCGCCATGACGGCGAAAGGGCTGCGGGTGCTGGCCTTTGCCCGCAAGACCGCTGGCGATCGCCACCACGCCATCGATCACGACGATATTCAGTCAGGGCTGGTATTTTTAGGGTTACAGGGCATGATTGACCCACCCCGCCCAGAGGCGATCGCGGCGGTTCACGCCTGCCAGTCGGCGGGCATCCGGGTGAAGATGATCACGGGCGATCACATTGCCACGGCGCGGGCGATCGCCCACCGCATGGGGATCCATCAGGCTGATCAGGTGGTCGCCTTTGAGGGCAAGCAACTCGCAGCAATGGATGATGCCCAGCTTGCCCAAACGGTCACCGATGGGGATGTGTTTGCCCGAGTCGCCCCCGCCCAAAAGCTGCGACTGGTGGAAACCCTCCAACTCAAAGGCAACATCGTGGCGATGACGGGCGATGGCGTCAACGATGCCCCCGCCCTGAAGCAAGCGGATATCGGCATTGCCATGGGCAAAAACGGCACCGAAGTTGCCCGAGAAGCCGCCGATATGCTGCTCACCGACGACAACTTTGCCTCCATCGAAGCGGCGGTCGAAGAGGGGCGCACTGTATACCAGAACCTGCGGAAGGCGATCGCCTTTCTCCTGCCCGTCAACGGTGGGGAATCCATGACCATTCTCATCAGCGCACTACTGGCCAGGGATTTGCCGATTCTCTCACTCCAGGTGCTGTGGCTGAACATGATCAACTCCCTCACCATGACGGTGCCCCTCGCCTTTGAACCCAAGTCCCAGGGCTTGATGCAGCAACCCCCACGACCGCCCGGCGAATCGTTGCTCACCGGACGGCTCCTGCGCCGGATTTTGGCGGTTTCCCTGTTCAACTGGGTGCTGATTTTCGGCCTATTTGAGTGGGCCAAGGCGACTACCGGGGATATCGCGATCGCCCGCACCATGGCCATTCAGGCCCTCGTTGCCGCCCGCATCATCTACCTGCTCAGCATTAGTCAGTTGGGCCTGAGCCTGTACCAGTACCTGAGTCGCAGGTCGGCATCGATCACCAGAGCCCCGATTCTGGTGGTGGGGATTTTGGCGGCAGTGGCCTTGCAAGTTGTGTTTAGCCAGTGGGGCTTGATGAATGTGCTGTTTGAAACCGCACCCCTCACCTGGAACCAGTGGCTCATTTGTTTGCTGCCGATGGTGCCGATGGTGCCGTTTGCCATGCTCGTTAATCGCATTGATCCCCAGAATCTGAACCCATGATCAAAAATATTCTCGTTGCGCTGGATGATGGCGATACCTGTCAAAGTGTCTTTAATCGGGCTATAGAATTGGCCCAACCCCTCCATGCCAAACTCAATCTAGTCAGCGTTTTAATGCCCGAAAGAGACGACAGCCTAACGCAGGCTCCTTATTCTGACGCGGATTGGAAAACCTATGCAGACCGCTATCGAGACTTGCAAACGGCAGGTTTCAGAATGCTTGAGAGCTTGACCGCGAAAGCCCAAGAGGCCGGAATCTCAGCCGCCTTCACCCAAGCAGTGGGCAGTCCCGGCCCAGCCATTTGTGAGCTAGCCAGAACCTGGAGCACCGATTTGATCCTGGTTGGCAGTCATGGGCGCAAGGGATTGAGTGAAATGCTGCTGGGGAGTGTTAGCAACTATGTTGTGCATCACGCCACCTGCTCCGTTATGGTGGTGCATGAGCCTGACTGGGCAAATGCGGAAATATGAAATGGAGCGCAATGGCGAACAGGGGTGTTGGCAGAAATGCCTCTCCACCGCCGATCGCTCCACCCCGTCGCCCAGCACCCCCTATGGATGGCAAAATAAAGCCGCCCGCCAGAACTCGCCCGATGGTTAGAAACGTGGTCGTCGTCCCCATAATCCTGATTGGCAGCGCCAGTTTGAGCAGGCCAGTCAGACCATTCGAGGTGCGATCGCGGCAAATCTAGCGGCTATCCACCATATCGGCAGTACGGCCATTCCTGGCATTTATGCCAAACCGATCATCGATATCCTGGCCAAGGTTTTAGACATTGAGCAGGTCAATACCCAGACTCCAGCTCTGAAGCGGTTAGGGTACGAAGCCATGGGCAAATACGGCATTCTGGGGCGGCGTTACTTTCGTAAGCACAATGCGGCGGGCACCCGCACCCACAATCTGCATACGTTCCCAACCGGATCGACCGAGATTCTGCGCCACCTCCGCTTTCGCGACTACCTGATCGCCCCCCCTCAGGCGGCCCAGGTCTATAGCCAGCTCAAGCAACAACTCGCCGCCGCCCATCCCACCGACATCGACGCCTACATGGATGGCAAAGACAGCTTCATTAAAACGCTGGAGCGTCAAGCCTTAGCGTGGGGCCGCTTAGAAACATTTTCATCCTAGTGAATCGAGACACTGCTATGACTCAAGGCCCTTCACCGGATACACGACACCCGATCGCAGGACAAACGCGCCTGGTATACCTCAAAAACATCGTCACCCACCCCAATATCATTGTGGGCGACTACACCTACTACGACGATTTTGAGCACCCCGAAAACTTTGAGCGCAATGTGCTCTACCACTTTGATTTCATCGGCGACAAGCTGATCATCGGCAAGTTCTGTTGCATTGCCTCGGATGTGAAATTCATCATGGATGGCGGCAACCATCGCACCGACTGGTTTACCAACTATCCCTTTCCGGTGTTTGGGCAGGGGTGGGAGTCGGCAATGCCCGAGGAGTGGCCTGACAAAGGCGACACCGTCATCGGCAACGACGTGTGGATCGGCTACGGCGCGACCCTGATGCCAGGGGTGCACATTGGGGATGGGGCCATTATTGCCAGTCAATCCGTTGTGACCAAATCCGTGGCCCCATACACCGTGGTCGGCGGCAACCCCGCCCGCGTCATTCGCCAGCGGTTCGACGAGGCCACCATTCAAGCCCTGCTCGATATTCAGTGGTGGCACTGGGATATCGCCAAAATCACCCGCAATTTGTCCGCTATCTGTGGCTCTAATTTAGCAGCTTTACGTCACGCCGAGTAATGGTCCATGATGCGATCGCCCCACGCCAAACTATGCAAAGGAGGAGATACAGGGAAGGTTAAGGCACCCGGTCCCTGCTGGGGAAACCGACACATCCAGATCGAGCCCCAGGGACCGGGTGCCTGAGAGCAGGGTTATTTTTAGGACAACGACCCATGACGCGATCGCGCCACGCCAAACCATAAAGCCGCCGCGATCGGTGACCCATTAGCCCCGGCAAAAACTTCCTACGAGCTAAACAGAATCGCTAACGCCGTCCGCCCGACATTGGCCCAGGCATGCCGCTGACGCCATACCAGTCTTGCAACCAGGTCTGCATCTGCCCAATTTCCTGGCGCTGGGTGGTGGCGATGTTTTGCGCAAAAGGTTGAACTGCCTGATGCTCGACCAGACCTTGATTCATCAGACTTTGCGCCATCATGACGGCTCCCATGTGGTGCATGATCATGTCTTCCAAAAACGTCTGATCCAGGTCATCCCCTTCAAGCTGGCTGAGGTCGCGCATCATTGGGGTATAAGCGAGGTTGGTGTCCTGGTCGGGATACCACTCAGCCAGCCAGTCTTGCATCTGCTCGATTTCGGCGGTCTGCACGTCGATAATGTCTTGGGCAAATTCGCGCATTTCGGGGCGATCGCTGGATTCTAGTACCCGCTGAGCAGTGGCGATCGCTTCCTCATGGTGGGGAATCATCAGGCTCAGAAATTCAAACTCGTTGTGGACCTGCATCATCTCCATCATGTGCCCGTGATGCCCCTGACCCCCATGCCCCCCAGATTGGGGCATCGCACTTGGTCCCCTGTCGCCTTGATGCCTGGGGCCTTGTCCCCAGGTCATCGGCATTTGCCAGCGGGGGCGGCTCAGGGGTTGCCGCGGATCGGCACTGAAGGATGAGGAGAGAAAGGGCATAGCAATCACGCCTGCCGTGGCAATGCTGAGACCGGCGATCGCGGCGATCGATTTGGCTGACAGTCGCATCGGACTTACCTTCTGGGAACGGATGCTCTCAGTGTAGATACTCTAGTGGGCTGGAGAGTGGCAGGAGAACCGTACCCAGGAAACTATAATTTACTGTTCTTCACACTAGAGCTGGCTGAGCTGATCGCATGTCTGCTCAATGCTGGCGATGCTGCCCGGATTGACCAGACCAAAATAGTCGAAGGTGTAGACGGCTTCGGTTTGAGTGGCTTGCAGGTCGCCCCAAAAGGCATCGCCCTTGAGCTGCTCCAGCAGGTTTTCTCCAGTATCGACCACCAGCAGCGCTTCCGGGTTACTGGTCAGCACCTTCTCTTCAGAGAGGGTGACGTAGCCATCAAAGGGGCTTTCGCCCTGCAGCTCGGCGGTCAGATTTTGGATGTTGAACTGTGCCAGAAAGTCCCCGGCCCAACTGTCTTTGTTGGGGGAAAGGAGGGGCTGACGACTGACAAGCACCAGGGCTGATGGCGAGCTTTCAGGCGCTTGGGCCAGACAGGCGTCGTAGCGATCGAGCAGCGGTGTTGGGTCGGCTCCAATTTGCTGGGCGAGGTCTTCAGTCAGGGTTCTGAGGGCATTCCAACCGTCGACATTGACAGCCAGAGTTTCGATGCCCAGTGCTTCTAACCGCGCGAGGGATTTGTCGTGGAAGCCTATGGCCCCCAGCACGAGATCGGGTTCCAGGGCAACGATCTTCTCCAGGTCAGGTTCGGCGCGGCCTTCGCTGACCACTTCGAGTCCGGCAAAGCGATCGCCCTCCCGCAAAATGGGACTGCCGGGAATGCCCACCAGCTTGTCTGCATCCAGCGTATGGACAATGTCGGCGGTGAGAGCGGTGAGAGCGACGATGGTATCAACGGTCTCGGTTGGGGCAGCCGTCTCGGTGGCCGATTCAGCGGTGTCAGCCGTTGGGGCTTCGGGGGCTGGGTTAGTCGAGCAGGCCGCGATCGCCCCCACCAAAGCAACAGCAAATCCGGGCATGAGATATCGGGTTTTCATCAGTCAGGTCTCCGTGAGATGGGTATAAGGTTGACGGTTTAGGCAAGGCGGAGGGTTTAAGGTTTGGGGTGAAAACAGCGCAATTGTAGAGACGCGATATATCGCGTCTCTACAGACCCCGTAATCAGAAGCGATAGCTTACCCCGAGGCGCACATTGGTTCCCGGTTGCGAAAAGCGCTGAATATCCGGCGCATCCTCAGGTTGATTTCGCACATCAGAATAGACGTAGTACTCAGTATTGAACAGGTTGTAAATGCCCAGGCTGAAGCCGAGATTGGGGGTGGGGGTGTAGCTGCCGATCAGGTCGAACAGGGCGTAGGCATCGGGGACGAAGGTATCGGAGTCGTCTGCGGTGCGGGCCTGACCGACAATCGTGCTGATGAATTCAGCTCGCCACAGATCCTCGGGGGCGCGATAGCGCAGACCCAATACCCCCGTGATGGGATCGACGGTTTCCAGGGGGTCGTCGTCGGTGAGGTTGTCGCCCTGGGCAAACGCGAAACTGCCCAAAATGCTAAACCCGTATTCTTCAGGGCTGAAACGGTATTCGCCGCTCACCTCGACGCCATAAATGCGCGCTTCAGCGACGTTCTGGGTCTGGAACTGGTTCACCGTTTGGGTGCCACCGCGAAAGGGCGGCAACACCGGACAGGGATCGACATCCACCAAACAGCGCGTTCCCGCTGCGACAAAGGTTTCAATAAAGTTGTCGTAGGTGTTGTAAAAGCCCGTCACCCCAAAGTCAAAGCGGGGGAAGTTGCCCCGCACGCCGACCTCAAAGCTGTTGCTGGTTTCCGGTTCCAGGTCGGGATTAGACAGGGTTTCGTATTTGAAGAAAGAGCCGGTGAGGTTGGTGAAGCCGCTGTTGATTTCGCTGTAGAGCGGTGCCCGAAAGCCGCGAGCGTACTGGCCGTACAAAGAAATTTCAGGGGTCGCCTGGTAAAGGACGGCAAGCCGGGGCGACAGCGCTGAGGCGTCCAGATCTACGGATTCGGCCCCGTTGCGAGTAAATTCTTCGTCAGGATCGGTGGTGAGGTCGTAGTAGTCGAACCGCAGTCCGGCGATGATGTCGAACTGCCCGATCGCAATTTCATCCTGAACATAGACCCCCAGTCGCAGGGTATCGCCATCGGGGAAGTCTTTGACCGGGAAGACATCGGGGGGAATGTTGCGAGTAGATGCGCCCGTGGTGAGGTTGGTTTCGACGCGATCGCGCGGACGAGAATTAAACGTACTCGACACGTCTAGCCCGTAGGTCAGGCGATGGCTGAGGCTACCCGTCGTAAAGTCGCTACGGAGTTGCACTTCGCCGCCATAGCTATCGGCGATGAATTCGTTGTCGGTCTCCCGCAGCACGGGCTGTCCCCGAAAGGCGGACCCAGAAGCGCGGGTTTCGGTTAACAGTTCCCTGGTGGCAGCGTCCTGGTAAAACACTTGGGCGCGGGCCGCGTTCAGGAAGGAGGGGCTGTCGGGGTCGTCGTATTCGTAGGTGAGGCTGAGGCGAGTGCGATCGATGAGGATGTCCTCTGCTTCGCTCAGGTTCAGCCCCAGGTTGCCCTCGGCTTCGTCGCGGCGGGTAAAGCGGCTGAGGTCTTCGGCGATCAAGCTAAGGTGGCTGACGGGGCTGAGCCGTTGCACAAAGTTGCCGTAAAAGGTCGTGCCCTCTGAATCAATGGAATCGACAAACTCCCCATCGGCGAAGGAGTCGGCCTCGCGTCCATCCCGGCGACTGATCACAAACACCGCCTCGGAATCCTCCTGCCGCAGAGCCAGCCGTCCCACATTGTCAAAGCCGCCAACCTCGCTGATGTAGATCGAGGATAGATCAGCAGCGAAGTCGTCATCGTCGCCCAGCAGATCTCGGGGTTCGAGGGAGCGGTACGAAACCACGCCGCCCAGCGCATCGCTACCGTACAAGGTCGAGGCAGGACCGCGCAAAATCTCGATCGCTTGCAAGGTGGCAAAGTCGACAAAGTCGCCGCGCCCCAGGTTGAAGGGGCCAAACTCGAACCGCTCGGGCAGGCGAATGCCGTCAAGTTGGAACAGGATGCGGTTGCCCTCTAAGCCGCGAATATTGACATCCTGTAAGCCATAACGCGGATCGTCCCGCACGGAGACGCCGGGTTCGTAGCGCAGCAAATCCCGCAGGTTTTGGAACTGGTAAAACTCGATATCTTCCAGTTCGAAGACGGTGACGGTGGCAGGCAGTTCGTTGATGCGCACGGGGGTGCGGGTGCCCGTGACGGTAAGGCGGATGGTGTCGCCGACATATTCCACACTGCCGTCAGTCGTCGGAGAATCGGCGTTCTCCTCCTCGTCATCCTCATCAGATTGCGTCAGGACGAGGGGCGGTGAATCCGTTGTACCAGGGTTGGATTGCCGAGAGGAGGTATTTTCGATCGGGGCGATCGCGCCTGTGAATGCCTCGGCGGGTTGTAGAGACGCGATATATCGCGTCTCTACACGGGTGCCTGTTGATTGCAACCCATTGTCACCTACGTCGCCAAATTTAGGCGTCATCGAACGTTCTTTGGGGACAACGGTTTTGACCGGGACAGACTGACGATCGCTAAAAATCCTGGCAAATTCCGTTTCAGACCAATTTTGGGCCGATTCCTCAGAAGTGGTGGCGGCGATCGCGGATCTGCCTAGTTCCCAGTAGGCAAGCCCGGTAAAGGCAGCACTAACAAGAAAAATTCTCAATAAAAATGACGAGTTCATGGGCTTTAGATAGAAGGACAAGAGCAAGTGTGTGAGGAAGGAAGACTGGAAAAAGTTGCTGTAGGCCGGGATGAATGGATGGCAATCCAGCTTTGGAGAGGGTTTAAGTGGGTTTCCTGGCGTTACCCAACCGATGGTTTAGGGGCTGGTGGCAGTGAGTTCCGGTTGCGACGGTTGTGCGGCGGCGAGGGGGCAGATCTGCAAGCCTACTGGGGTGTGCATCAGGGTTACGTCGATGTCAAACACCTCCCGTAAATTCTCTGGCGTCAGCATTTCCGTCGGCGTGCCCACCCCCCAGAGATGACCCTGGCGGAGCAGGGCCAGGCGATCGCTGTAGCGCGCCGCCAGATTAATGTCGTGCAGCACCGTGATGATCGAGAGCCCTTGCTGACGATTCAGCCGTTTCAGCAGCTCCAAAAGCTGAAGTTGGTAATGCAAATCGAGAAAGGTGGTGGGTTCGTCTAGCAGCAGCACTTTGGGGTCTTGAGCCAGGGCCAGCGCCAAAAACGCCCGCTGCCGTTCGCCGCCTGACAGTTCGATCACGGGGCGATCGCGGTAATGGTTAATCTCCGTCCAGTGCAGCGCTTGCTCCACCTGTTCACGACCGTCGGCATCCAGCTCCCACTGCCACCAGGGCTGATGGGGCGATCGCCCCAGGCTCACCAGTTGGTACACCGTCAATCCTTCGGGCACCGTTTGCTGTTGGGGCAGCAGGGCCAATTTCTGCGCGGCCACTGTAGGCGAGAGGTGGTGAATGTCGCGCCCATCCAGCAGGGCCACCCCGGTCTGCGGTTTGAGAATGCGGCTCATCAGCCGCAGCAGGGTAGACTTGCCCGACCCATTTGCGCCCAGCAGGCTCAACCATTCCCCCGTTTGCAGCGACAGGTTGACCGCCGCGACGATGGGGCGATCGCCATAGCCCCCCGCTAAATTTCGCGTTTCTAACGGCATGGCTAAACCCCTCCCCGCGTCCGACGACGATGCAACAGCCAAATAAACACGGGCGCTCCCAACATGGCCGTAACGACCCCGACTGGCAACTCCACCGGACCCGTCCGCGCCATCAGGTCTGCCCCTGACAGTACCAATGCCCCCCCCAAAGCGGAAAACGGCAGCACCAGCCGATAGTCCGTGCCCACCAGCAACCGCACCCCATGGGGCACAATCAAACCGACAAAACCGACCAGCCCCGCAATGCTGACCGCCCCCGCTGCCAGCAGGGTAGCGACGGCCCCAATCAGGCAGCGCGATCGCAGCAGCGAGGTGCCCAATCCCGTTGCCAGGTCGTCCCCCAGACTCAATAGATTCACCTGCCGCGCCAGCAAACACCCCGCGATCGACGCCACCAAAATACCCGGTCCCACCAGCGTCACCTCCGTCCAGCCGCGACCGTTGAGGCTACCGATCAGCCAGTTCAGCGCCGCCTGAATCTGCCCATCCGGTGACATCAGCAGCATCAGCGACTGAATCGCGCCAAAAAAGGAGCTAAAGGCCACGCCCCCCAGAATCAGCCGCTCCACCGAAAGGGTGGTGCCCGTCCGCGCCAGCAAATACACCAGCAGCGTCGTGACGACGGCCCCCAGCCAAGCGCCCAACGGCACCCAGATTTGTAGCAGCCCGACCCCGACCACCAGCACCACCATCAGCCCCGCCCCCGCCGAGATGCCCAGCAAAAAGGGACTGGCGAGGCCGTTTCGCAACATCCCTTGGAGGAGTGCCCCGGCCAAGCCCAACGCCGCCCCGACCAGCAGCGCCGCCAACACTCGCGGCAGCCGCAAGTCCCAGAGGATCGTCTGGTTCACCGTGTCGCCTTGACGCAGCGCCGCCGCCACCAACTCGGGCCAAGTCAATGCCACCGAGCCATTGGTCAGGGATAGGAAAATCACCAGCGCGAGTCCGGCCAGCAACAACATCGCTGCCAGAAACACTCGCTGCCGCTGGCACGGACGGGTAGGAGAGGCTTGGGGCGATCGCACCGTGGTCGTCATGGGCGTAACCCCCCACTCATCAAAAGGACCGGCTGCTTGAGCGGACTGTTGGATGGCCTCTGGCCGCCGCACCCGAAATGGGTAAAGCGGGCGATCGCGCCCGCCATTGGTAAAACCAGGGGCACCGCAACCAAGCGCCCCCTCTGGAACAGTTGAGTCAAAGACATGCTGATGATAGCCCTAAGAGACCGGGTCAAAGGTTGAAAATCTCGCTGCAGTCAAGAGGCACAGCGACAATCAGTATCCTTACTGGATGAACTTAATGCTTATTGAGATTTAATGTCAAGTAAATAGGAAGAAAATCTTTAGAGATATTTTCAATCTAGAAGCAAGAGAAATCTGCAAATCCTTTCAGAAAGGCTTTCTGCTCTTAGGTAATTCAAATTAATGAGAATATTTTGCATCTTTAATGCGATATCTACTCATCTACCCTTTCTGCCAAGAAGGAGCGCTACCACGAGCGCCCACTATCCTGTTCCCCTTAACTTTCTTGCAGATAGCAATGGCAATTTGGCTTTTCGATCAGGGTGGCCGCGAGACGGTTTAAGACGACGGCAGCCAAGAGTCCACCGCCCAGGGGGCCGTCTGCTGTGATGTAGGGAATGTTGAGTTGCCTGAGTCGGCGCTTAGCGGCAGGGGCATGGCTAAAGCCGATCGGTAAGCCGATGATGAGGGCGGGTTGATGGTGGTGGTGGACGATCGCCTCACACAGTTTCATCAGTACCGAAGGCGCATAGCCTATCACCCAGATATTGCCGTCGATGAGTTTCCCAAAACGTTCCTGCCCATCGGTTGACTGCCAAAAGGTTTGTTCAGCCTCGGCGGCGCTGCTGATGTGAGGATCATCCAGTAGCGTCATCCACTGGCAGCCCAGATGAGTGAGTCGAGTTTGGTCGAGGGTATTCGTCACCGCTGGTACATCGCTAATCACGGTACAGCCAGCGGCCAAAGATTCGCGGGCGGCTTTGATCGCGTCGGGACTGAAGCGAACAAACGCCGCCAGGCTCACATCCCCGCAGGCCAAAACCAAATGGGAGATGACATCCACCTCGATTTCAGGACGTTGAGACAGATCGGGGAGTAACTGCTGCAGGGCTTCGTGAAAGTTTTCGGGATGGTCGGCGGCAGCCGCGTCGAGATGTTGCCACAACGCTGCGCTGAGGGACTGGGCAGTTTGGGTTTCGGCCTCCAACAGCCGGAGCTGGGCGATCGCCTCGGCCTGCATCGACTGACAGCCGCGATCGCGCCCCAGTAATCCTTCCAACGCAGTTGCCGTTTGCCGCAGTTTGATGAGCTTTTGCAGAACCGTTTGATACTGCTGGTGCAACTGCGGCCATAGTGAATCGGAGCCGTTTGATACCGCCTGTGCAGCCAACATTTGTTTGATGTGGGAAAGCTGAAAGCCTTGCTGCTTCAGCGCCACGATGCGCTGGAGTCGCTGCACATCGGTCTCGCTATACAGTCGATAATTGCCGTTGGAGCGTTCGGGTTGCGGCAGCAGCCCAATCTGGTGATAGTGCCGCACCATGCGCGGCGTGACGTCATGGCCGACGGCTTCAGTAAGGTCTTTGATGGTGAGCATGGAGGAGGGAAGGGTGCTGGGTGCTGGGTGGGAAGGGGGAACGATGAGGGGGAGATTTAGGAATTTAATGTGGGCAGGTATCAGGATCTACAGGTTTGGCAGAAGGGCAAGCCTCTGGCAGTTTGGGTTTATCGGGTGACTAATCAGGGACAGTTTGGCCGGGATTTTGGCTTGCGAGATCAGATTCGTCGAGCGGCAGTCAGTATTCCTAGCAATATTGCTGAAGGAGATGAACTCGGTACCAATGCACAGGCCATCCGGCATTTTTATATTGCTAAGGGTTCCAATGCTGAAGTTCTCACCCAAGGAATCATCGCCTTCGAAATTAGCGACATCAGCGTTGCCCAGGATCAACACCTTGAGTAGGAATGCGACACCATCGCTAAAATGCTCAATCGCCTCATTCAAGCTCGCCAGTCCCAGTCCCTCAGATCCCCAAACCCCAACCCCTAAAACCCAGTACCCAAACCCCCTATTGACCTTAACATCAATGTCAAGGTTTATGCTGAGGCTCCGATACGATGGATGGCAGCAGCATGACGTTGAGTTTTCCCACTTCCTGGCAGAAACGGTTCCCGAACTGGTTACAGACCTATCCGGAGGCGATCGCGGCCATCATCTGTGGACTGCTCACCCTGCTGGGCTGGGCAGCCCTCAACGGTAACTGGTTGGGGGTCGGCGTCTGGGTGTTGCTGGCGGCTTATGTCATCGGCGGGTTTGACAGCGCCCGTGAAGGGCTGACGACGCTATGGCAAGAGCGGGAACTGGACGTTGACCTGCTGATGATTGTGGCCGCGATCGGAGCCGCCATCCTCGGTTTGTGGCAACAGGAATATTACCTGCTGGTGGATGGGGCGGTGCTGATTCTGATCTTTGCCGTCAGCGGGGCGCTGGAAAGCATTGCGATGCACCGGACAGAGCGGAACATCCGCAGTTTGATGCAGCTTGCGCCGGATACGGCCAGGGTCGCGATGCAGGGGCAAGAGCGGATGGTGGCGACCCAGCAGTTGCAGGTGGGCGATCTCATCTTGATCAAACCAGGGGAACTGATTCCGACGGATGGGCTGATTCAGGAAGGACAGAGTACGGTGAATCAAGCGCCCATTACGGGCGAGTCGATTCCGGTGGAGAAGGCGATCGGGGATGAGGTGTTTGCGGGCACCATCAACGGCAATGGCGCGTTGACGGTGGAGCTGCACAAGCCGCCGGAGAGCAGCCTGATTCAGCGGGTGATTCGGCTGGTGGAGCAGGCCAAAACCGCCGCCCCCCCTTCCCAGCAGTTTTTGGAAACCTTTGAGCGGGGCTATGCCAAGGTCATCGTAGGAGCTGGGCTGCTGCTGGCGTTCCTGCCGCCGCTACTCTTGCAGTGGACTTGGGAAACGACCATCTACCGGGCGCTGATTTTTTTAGTGGTGGCATCGCCCTGTGCCTTGATGGCGGCGATTATGCCCACGTTGCTCTCCGGGATTGCGCGGGGAGCGCGTCAGGGCATCTTGTTCAAAGACGGGGCGCAGTTGGAAACCATGGGACAGGTGCGGGCGATCGCCTTCGACAAGACCGGCACCCTGACCACGGGCATTCTACAGGTGAGTGACCTGATTCCCGCCCCCGGCGTGGATCGCGATCGCTTGCTGCAAGTCGCCGCCTCCCTGGAAGCCTACTCCGAACATCCCATTGCGGAAGCCGTCGTGCAGACCGCCCATCGGCAAAAGTTACCCTTGCTGCCCACCCAAACCGTCCAAGCTGCCGTCGGTCAAGGCATTGCTGGCACTCTGGAAGGGGTTACCGTGCGGCTCGGCAAGCCAGCCTTTGTCATGGCTGAGGCCGCCGTCGCCACTGCCGCTGCTGCCGCGCCACCAGGCCATCAGCCAGCCGGGGTACTCCCGCCTGCCCTACTCCACACGAGTCAACAGCTCGAACGGGAAGGCAAGACCGTCATCTGGGTCAGCCAGGAGCAGCAGGTGCTGGGTCTGCTCGCTGTGGCTGATGAAGTGCGCCCAACCGCTGCCAGCTTGCTCAACCAGCTCCGGCAACTGGGGATTAGCGCCACCGTCATGCTCACCGGGGACAACGACGCCACCGCGCAAACCGTCGCCCAAGCCGTCGGCGTCGATACCGTCTACGCCAACCTTTTGCCCGAAGACAAAGTCACCGCCATTCAACAACTGCAGCAGCAATACGGCACCGTGGCGATGGTGGGTGACGGCATCAACGACGCTCCCGCGCTGGCCCAAGCCTCCGTCGGCATTGCGATGGGGGGCGCGGGTAGCGATGTGGCGCTGGAAACTGCCGATATCGTCTTGATGGCCGATCGCCTCGAAAAGCTAGAGCAGGCCATTCGTATCGGCAAGCGATCGCGGCGCATCATTCGCCAAAATATCGCGATCGCCCTCACCTCCATCGGCCTGCTCATGATCGCCAACTTCCTCGGCGAACTCACCCTCCCCGCCGGAGTGTTGGGCCACGAAGGCTCGACGCTGTTGGTCACGCTGAACGGGTTGCGGTTGTTGAAGGGATAAGGGGGTATTGGGTTCTAGGTTTTGGGCTTGGGTTGAGTGAGCACATCTCAGATCGCTATTTTGCGATCAAGTTCACGGTGGCGGGTAAGGATGCCCCATCGGCGATTTCTAGGGTACAAGGTGCAGGGTATAAGGTGGAGTCCTGCAAAAGGGTAGTGAAACTTTTGCCACAAAGTACTAGGTATTTGCTTGGCTAGCAGCCCCCTCATGGGTTCTCCACCGCTAAAAACGACTGGATGGCCGCCGCCACCGTTTCCCCATATTCCTCGGCTTGCCCCAAAGTACCCGGCAAACGGGTGGACTGCACCCCGGCAAGGGCTGCCATCGCGGCCATTTCCGCTTTAGAGGCCGGCGGAGCCTGCTCTGCTAAGACGACCATCACCGGACAGGCCAGTTGCTCCAAAGCTTGCAAAAACGCCTCGCGACTCGGCACGGGGTCGAGCCCGCCCGTGACAAACGCGGCAGGGGCATAGCGGGCTCCGGGTTGCTGGGTGCTTTGATGGCGCTGCTGCATATAGTCTGGCGTCAGGTGCTGCTCATCCACAAAGACGTGGCGGCGATACATCCACTTGAGAAAAGAGGGTTGAGTATTGAGGCTATAAAGGGCTTGACCCACGACGGGGGTTCTCACCAGCGCTTTGACGCCCGATCGCACCGCTGGGGGCACTCCCATCACGGCTAGCGGTCCACGCCAGGTGGGGGCGACCAGCACCAGTTTGCGACAGGTGGGGGGGTGATGGGCTAAGGCCAGCGCATAGCCAGCGGCGTGTCCGGCTGCCACGATCGCGATCGGCATCGTGAAAGTGGCGGCTACAAAGTCTTGCAGAAACTGGGTGTATAACGCTGGACCGTAATCCAGCGGCAGGCGATCGGACTCTCCAAAGCCCGGCCAGTCGAGGGCCGTCACTTGCAAGTGGGACGCTAAACCGGTCGCCAGATCCTGCAATTCTGCCCGATTGGAAACGGTGCTAAAGGCTGGCAGCAGCAACACCGGAGCCCCTTCGCCGATGGTTTCGTAAGCGACTGTGAGGGCTTGTTCCTGCCACTGCCAGTGAAAAATGTGGGTTGCCCCACCGAGCTGAGATTGCAAAGAAGATGAGGGGCGATCGCGGTCTAAAACTCTGACCATACTGATGTCTCCTTGCTCGTAATACTAGCCAAAGCTGCTAGGAATAGACAATCTTCGCAGTTCACAGCGCATATACTACCAGCGCTAGCGGCACCCAATTCCCAATCCCCGTTACATCGGCGCACTGCCCTCATCACAAGTGCCGCCCAAGGCATTCACAATCGTGCAGGTGTTGACAACGAGCATGGCTTGGGTGGTCTCGGCAGGGGAGTCAGGACCGCCCGGACCCGCAACAAACAGGGGTTGCTCAGCCACTTTCACAGCGGCGTTGTTGGCAACGGTGTTGATGAGATCAGGATTGGTGGTGCTTTCGGCAAAGATGGCCGGTACCTGGGCGGCTTTGACCTGATCAACCAGATCAGTGAGGGTGGCAGCAGAAGGCTGGGCTTCGGTGCTGAGGCCGCCGAGGGCACCCTTGACCTCAATGCCGTAGGCGTCAGCATAATATCGGAAGGCATCGTGGGTGGTCACCAGTTTGCGATCGCCCGTGGGAATGGTGTCTACCTGAGCCTGAATCCAGGTATCTAGCGCGGTAAATTGATCAGTGAGGGTGGCGGCAGTTTGGGTGTAAATCTCAGCCTGATCGGGGTTCACCTTAGCCAGGCTCGTGGCAATGACTGCGGCGATCGCGGCATTATTGACAGCACTATGCCAGATGTGCGGATCCGCTACTAGCTCCTCTTCACTGTGATCATGGGCTTCGCCTTCAGCATGGTCGTGGGCTTCGTCTTCAGCATGGTCGTGGGCTTCGTCTTCAGCATGATCATGCGCGTCGTCTTCAGCATGGTCGTGGTCGTGCCCTGCGCCCAACAACGGCTCCGGAACGGCAGCCTCATAAACGGCCACTTTGGGCGCTGCATTGCTACTGGCATTCACCAAACCAAGGAGACCAGGGGCAAAATCATACCCGTCATACAGCACCAAATCGGCCTCGTCGATCGCCTGCCGGTCGGAGGGCTTGGCCTGGTAGGTATGGGGATCCTGTCCAGGGTCCATGAGACAGGTAAGCTCGATGGTGCCTTGGGCAATTTGCTGGGTGAGGTCGCAAATCACGCTGGTGGTGGCAACGACTTGGGGGAGGTCGACAGAGGCTGTCTCGACGGCGACCTCTGAACTCGCGGCATCGCCCTGAGCGGCTGGCTCTTGACTGCAACCGACTAGCCCGACACCCAGCGCCAGGGTGGCAATTCCGGCAAGGTGAGCAGTGGCGGGCAACCGGGGGTAAAACATGGGGGGCTCCTGCAAATCCTGAAAGGGGTGAGATGTTTTGAGAATGATTATCGTTTTGGTTTCTGTTGACATGCTAGAGGTTCAACACCGGCCTGTCAATCACCCGAGTTTTTATGCTCAAGCGGGCGATCGCTACCGGCCATTGGCCGGGCGCAGGCCTGAGGGGTAGCCGGGGCGTAGGTTGAGGCTCCCCCCTTGGCGAAAAGGCTCATCCTTTAGGAATGGAAATTTAATATGGAAATTCAATCAGTTGGGATAGCCGTCTCGGCGGTCCCTTGTCCGGTCAGGTCTATGCTGCGCGGCAATTGGCTGTTAAATGATCCTCATCCCTCAGTGACCGAGTGTCTTTGAGCGGGTTGGTGATGGGGGCAGACTAATCCCGCTCGGCGTAAATAGGCTCACCATTAGCGATGAGGGCGGTGCAGGGTGCCAGGTTTAGGGTCTAAAGTGGAATCCTGCACCAGGGTAGGGAGACTTCCGCCCGGAGTACTGGGAAGCCGACCTGACTCGGTGGTCTACGGCGCTGGAGCCGCCGGAAATTGGCGGGCCATTGTGGTTGTTCTGAGAAGCTGCGGGAACTGCTCTACTGGTATAGCCATCCGCACTTTGGTCAGGACGATCTTAGTTTCTAGATCGCCCATAGTGCAAGCCTTCTCTATACCTTGTATCCTGAACCTTTGCGCCGTTTGCTATAGCTGGCGCGATCGCTCAATCGACGTACTGCACAACAGCCTCGGTTTTGTAGCGCACCTTTGCCATCTCAGCATATTTGTCGTCTGCGGCTCGATAGCCAGCGGTGCATAACACGACCGCCGCATAGCCCTGTTCCGAAAGGCCCAGAATCTCGTTCACCTGGTCGGGTACAAAACCCTCCATGGGGCAGGTATCGACATCAAGCATCGCCGCACTGTAGAGGAAAAAGCCCAGGGCAATGTAAACCTGTCGGGCGGACCAGGCGTCGGGGTCAAGGGGAAATGGTGGCTCCTGAAGAAAGCCTTTGATCATGTTCTCCAAGCCCTGCAAATTTTCTTTAGCGGTTTGGCGCACGTCGGCCATGCGATCGAGATAGGGGTCAACATCCCCCGCATTCACCCCCTTTTTGATGGCGAAGACCACCAGGTGAGACGCATCGACCACCTGGGACTGGCCCCAGGCTGCCCCTTGGAGCTGCTGGCGCAGGTCAGGATTGCGAATCACCAAAAACTTCCAGGGCTGGAGCCCAAAGGAAGAGGGCGCAAGTACCAGGCTTTGTTCCAGGGCGTGCCAGGTGTCATCGGGAATTTTTTGGGTCGGGTCGAACTTTTTGGTGGCATAGCGCCAGTTCAACTGCTGCAAGATTTGCTCTGTGCTCAAGGGGGGGGTGGTTGCTGGGGAAGTCGATGTCATAAGTGAATTCCTCTTATAAAGAAAATTGTACGTTTCGATTTACGCTGTCTAAAATCCGCCTGAGGAGAGATATCAACGTTGCCGACTGTGGTGCGTGACGCTGCGCCTTAGCGGAGCCATGCTCGTAGGGCTCTACGGCACTCTACAAAGGGCAAATTCTTTTCCAAAACTCTCCTAGATAAACCTCATCCAGATTCAGAAGTGGAGTTTTGGCATGTGGGAAACCTCACCGCCTGCGGCACCTCTCCTTCTCAAGGAGAGGTTTGACAAGACTCTGGTTCCTCTCCTTTGAAAGGAGAGGTTAGGTGAGGTTCTGCCCGATCATACAAAACTCCAGTTCTCAACTTAGACGGGGTTTAACACCTGAATTTTAGCGGAGAATACTGAGATCGCCCTGTCCACCCCTGTCTCAATGGAATGGCCGATGTCTTGGCGCGATCGCCCCTCGCCCCTTGCTGCTCCTGACTGTGATGGCGCTGAGATTGACAAATTCGTTCTGCAAGCCCTGAACTCCTCAATCTCCCGCGATTGCCACCTCATCGGGAAGGTGTGCAACGCTCTCGGCTTCATCGAGTTGCCGTTTGTCAGGCACTGTCCCCGCTCTAGCTTTCGTCAGGATAATCACGCCCTGTTTGCGCGTGCTGACCGTCCTGTGCTTACGAGTATGCCGCTTCTTTTTGCCCGAGCCATGTGCCGGTTGTCGCTCCGGGTCTTTCGGACGTTGCCCAGGACGCTTTGTGCCAGTGACGATCACCTCCTGCACCTCTGGCAATCGCTCAATGAATTCTGCCATGCGGCTGAGTTTACGCACAGGTAGTCCTTGCTTTGCCCCTATAGTCGTTCGTCCTCAAGGTCGCCTTGCGCCCCCCACCAGGAGCACGTTGGCGTTTTGCTAGGGGGGTGAACAGACGGCGTTCATCGACTTGGGCAAACCTCGGTAATAGCGCCTCGAATGCTGGCCGGTTGAGTCCTGCCGTTGCTTGTAGCAGTCGAGCTTGATTGAGGATGCGGTCTAAGTTCAACAGTGGGATGGCCCGACCCGACTGCTTGCTATTATCCCTTGTTACCCAACAAGTCTGGTATTTTTGTGCCTAAAAAATCTCCTCAGTCCCGATCGCTCTACTGTGGAGCAACGGTCCATGACGCGATCGCGGCACTCCAAACCATGAAGAGGATACTTTGGTATCCGGGCTTGGGATGGTGGGTCGCATCACTTGCGGATGGGGAGTTTGGGCGCGATCGCTGAGGGGGCGGACCCACCCTACGTCGGTTTATTGGCAGAGCAATGGTTCATACCACGATCGCGTTACTCCAAACGATGAAAAGCTAGTCAGCGGGGAGTCTATTTTCAGAATGATCCCCCTGCGCCACGCGATCGCAACTCCCTAATGATGCCGACCCATTTTCGCCCCATTGAACCTGTTTGAGCGCTAACGTGGAGAGATGAAACCACTGATTGAACTCCGCAACGTGAGCAAGGTCTACGGCATGGGCAACACTGAAGTCCGGGCCTTGTGGGACGTGCATTTGACGGTCGGGCAAGGGGAATATTGCGCAATTATGGGACCCTCCGGTTCGGGCAAATCGACCGCGATGAACCTGATTGGCTGTCTGGATCGACCGACCGCCGGGGAATATTTTCTGGATGGCGAGAACGTTGCCCTGATGGATGACGACGCCCTAGCCCACATCCGCAACCGCAAGATGGGCTTTGTGTTCCAACAGTTTCACTTGCTGCCGCAATTGTCGGCGCTGGAGAACGTGATGCTGCCGATGGTGTATGCCGGGGTGTCGTCGTCGGAACGGCGCGATCGCGCTGCCGACGCCTTGAAGCAAGTCAAGCTGGCCGATCGCATGAATAACAAACCGACACAGCTTTCGGGGGGACAACAACAGCGGGTCGCCATTGCGCGGGCGATCGTCAATCAGCCATTGCTGGTGCTGGCTGACGAGCCCACCGGAGCCCTGGACTCCCACACCACGCAGGATGTGCTGAGCATCTTTGGGGAACTCAACGCCACTGGAATTACGGTGGTAATGGTGACCCATGAACCGGATGTCGCTCGTCGCACTCGCCGCATTGTCTGGTTCCGCGATGGCGAAGTGATGAATGCCCACCTGACGCCGGACGATATCGGGGCGCTCACGGCAACCGCTTGACCCTTTAGGGTGAAATTTTTGGCCCCATCACTGATCCCATTCCCGAGAGATTTGATATAACTACAGGCGAACTCTTGTACATCGAACGGCTGGGACGCTATATCTGGTCTTCGGAGGATTTAGTTATGGGTATTTGGCATCATCGTTGGCTGCCTTTGGTGGGCATCGCTGGCTTCACCGCAGGCGGGCTGTTTGTTCACCCTGGCATCCCCACCACCGCGATCGCCCAAACCCCTCCCCAAACGGCCCAGTCATCCAATGCGGCCCTGTCCGAAGCCGCCCTCAATCGGGGTCTAGCCCTGATTCAACAGGGGGCGATCGAACCCGCCACCGCAGCGTTTCGAGAAGCGATCGAGTTGGACCCTAATTCGGCAGCGGCTTACTACAACCTGGGGTTGGTGCAGCGGCAAACCGGACAACTGCAAGAGGCCGCCACTTCCTTTTGGAAGGCGCTAGAAGCTGACCCGCAATTTGCCATGGCGTACTCCAACTTGGGAGCCTCACTGTGGGAAGGCGGCAACCTGGAGCAGGCGGCGCAATATTTAGAACGGGCGATCGCCCTCCAACCCGACCTGGGGAACGCCTACTACAATCTGGGCCTGGTGCAACTTGATCAGCAAAATTACAACGCGGCCTTAGCCTCTCTGCAAACGGCGGCCCAATACACCCCCAATGCGCCCGAACCGGCATTTCACCAGGGGCGGATTTATCTGAGGCAGCAAAATTATACGGCAGCGATCGCGGCCTTTAACCAGGCGATCGCTATCTTCCCTCAATATTTCGAAGCCTATTACAACCTGGGGGTCGCGCAATACGGTCAGGGCGACTACAACGCCTCCCTCAATGCTTTTCGCAAAGCCACGGAGATCAGTCCTGGTTACGCCAATGCCTACTACAGCGCGGGACTCTCCTTCATTCGTCTGGGCAACTACGCAGAAGCCAGAGGCGTTTTAGAACACGCCAAAAGTCTCTACATCACCCAAAACAACCCGCAGTGGGCCACCAATACCCAAGCACAACTTGATCGCATCGCCGACCGCTCTAGTCAGTAAAAACGGTCAATCAACCTTCTCTACCGGACTTACGGAAATTTCTGGAGAAGAATTTCCCATTCGTAGGCCCGGTATTTTTGTTCCTGGAAATCTCCTTAACAGATATCCCCCCAGGCGCATCATTCCAGCGAACCGTAACATTTTGCCGCTTACCCTGCCCCTGTTAAGGTGAGCGGCAATCTCCGATCAGGCGGCATGACTGGAGGAATTACCCCCATCGTCTGTGACTGGGGGGCATAGCCAGCGCTTCAAAATTAACTTGCTGGACCCTCGGCATTATTCTGAGCCACCGCGCCGCCAAGTGAGAAAACTGCTCCGGGCAACCACTGACAAAGAATTGAGTGGGTCTTCTGGAACTCGCATTCTTCAGATCTAACAGTTCCAGTTCTTTAGCGGCGGCCCTGACCATCGAACGGGCCGGATCAATGCGTTGGATGGTGTCGGGCAAGAAGGTTTGAAAGACGGGAGCCAGATGAGGATAGTGGGTGCAGCCGTAGATGAGGGTATCAATATTAGCGGCGATGAGGGGCTGCAGGTAAGTATTCGCCACCTCGACCGTTGCCGGATCTTGCAGGCGGTCTTGCTCAATCAGGGGCACAAACTGAGGACAGCCCACCTGCCAGACCTGTTTCGTGGCATCGACTTCCAAAATGGCCTGTCGATAAGCATTGCTCGCCACCGTCGCGGGGGTCGCAATCACGCCGATGCGCTGTCCGGCTTTGGCAGCGGCTCGCGCTCCCGGATAAATCAGCCCCAAAATGGGCAGCGGAAATTCGGCCTGTACCGGCTCCAACGCTAGGGCAGAACTGGTGTTGCAAGCCATCATAACCATCTTGACGCCCTGGCCCATCATCCAGGTCATAATTTCGCGGACGAATTGCAGAATTTCATCCGGGGTGCGATCGCCATAGGGCAGTCTCGCAGTATCGCCCACGTACAAAATCGATTCGTTGGGTAACTGACGATTGAGTTCCCGCAGCACGGTCAAGCCGCCCACACCACTATCAAAAATACCAATGGGGGCAGTGGGGACGACATCACGCTGGTAGGCCATAGGGTGTCCAAATTCACTCAAAAGGTTTCTAAGAGTTTAGTCGGGTTTTTCCAAATTTCACCCGCGATCGCCCTACTGATTGCAAAGTCTCATCGATCGCGGGTAACTGATATTGCGCGATCCGTCGGAAGGGGGAGTGTGAGGGCGTGAAGGTGGAGGGATTGGCTGATCGGTTGGGAGACACCGGGAAGCCATCCAAACCCCAAACTCCAAAACCCGAAACTTCAAACCCATCCCCCCACTTACCCTTCCCCGTCAAAATTGATACCTTTGAAAAGGCAAACTCGCCATTAGCTTCTACCATAGCGATGGTGGCTGTTACGACATTGAAGATAGGGAAAGAGGTTCATGAATCGATTGCTTCGGGGATTCGCTGTGCTCGCGGGAGTATCCGTTATCGGCTTAGGTGCAGCGGGCTGCTTTCCCGGTTTTCCTTCCGGGAGGTCTGACGAAGCCGAAGATGACACCCTAGAATTCAGCTATGTCGATGGCGATGAAGACAGCGACAATTATCTGCTGGAACTCCGCATCAACGGGCCGATTCTCAACAGCCCCTCGAATGCGGGATTTTTTAACGTTGACTCCAGCGTCACCTATGCTTATCAGTTTCAGGAGTTGATGGAGAAAGTCGCCGAGGACGATCGCGTTCAGGGGATCTTTTTAAGAATCTCGACTCCCGGCGGCACTATCGTCGGCTCTAATGTGCTTTACGATGCGCTGGCCCACTATCAAGCCGCGACCGAAAATCCCATCCACGTTTACATCGAGGGCTTGTCGGCTTCGGGGGGGGTGTGGGCAATGGTAGCTGCCGATCAGATTTTGGCGGCTCCCGGTAGCATCATTGGCAGCATCGGTGTGATTGGCCCCACTCTGGTCTATTTCAACAATCCTGTTGCGGTGGATGGGGGGCTGTTCGGCGGGGGCGTCACAACCCAGGGCGGCATTCAGCAGTTTGTGATTTCGGCAGGCAAGGGCAAGGATCTGGGCAATCCCTTCCGGCAGCCCTCGGAGGAAGAACTGGCCAGCTTACGCACCAACATCAATAACGAATACGACAATTTTGTTGCCCATGTTTCAGAAACGCGGGGGATTCCGGAACAGACGTTGCGGCAAGAGATGGGAGCCTTTATTTTTGGCACCGAGCAGGCCCAGCAGTACAACTTGATCGACGGCACCAGTGGTCGCCCTGAGGCGATCGCGGCCCTCGCCGAAAAATTAGCACTAGAAGATGACTACCAACTTGTGCGTATTGGCTACGACGAGCCCGGTCTGATTGAGATTTTGCTCGGTCAACCACCGCTCGATTTGACTCATGAGCAGCAACAAGCCCTCATGCAGCAAGACCTCTGCCAGTTACAAACCAATAGCCTGTTGGCCTACTACGGTGATGTCACCGCCCTCTGCCCCTCACCCTATCAAGCTAATTGACAGGCGATCGCCGCTGCCGCAATGCACAGTTCGCTCTACTTCGATTAAGAACCTGCGCCGAAACCCCACCCCCCAAAATAGCCGCGTTTTGGTCAGGGTTTCATCCTGCCACCCCCCGACGATTGGGGACACTATGGTTAAGCCATTCCTTTAGCGAGGAGCACTCATCGACTCAACCTGGGGCAGTCGACCCGGCAGCAGACGTTCCAAATCGAACTCAGCGGCGGCGGCGGTCAGGGCGGCCAAATTATCAACAGTGGACAGGTAGGGCATTTTGCCCAATACCGGCACCTGCGTCAGCCGTTCAATCAGCTCCACAGGAGCCCAATTTTGCTGCTGTGCCAGCGTGAGGTCAGCAGGGCAGTTGAGGATGATGCCTCGCACCGTCAGTTGAGACTGGCGGGCCAGGGCCACATTCGCCACCGCTTGGGAAATGGCCCCCAACTTGATGGGCACCACCAGCGCGATCGGTAGGTGCCAGGCAGCAGCGAGATCAGCCACCGTCCACTCATCGGTCATCGGGGATCCTAGACCGCCCAGGGCCTCGACTAACACCAACTGGCGCTCTGCCAAGAGCTGACTGAGGTGCTGCCACACGAGGGTCAGGTTAACGGTTTTGCCTTCTTGGGCGGCGGCGAGAGGAGGCGCTAGCGGGGCCGCAAAACGCTGGGGGGTGATGGACTCAGGGGTTTGGGCCAGGTCAAACAGCTGCGTGTAGGTTTCAAAGTCTCCCAGGCCCGACTGCACGGGTTTCATCAGACCCAAGGATGGTGCCCCAAAGTGCTGGAGCCAGTAGGCCGCGATCGCCGTCGTCACGATTGTTTTGCCGACTTCGGTATCGGTGCCAGTAATCAGTAGACCGTTGTTAACGATATGGCCCATGGCTAACGCTTTTGAAACTGTAGGGTGAACTCCGACGCATCGGTAGCGGTGACATCAATGGCAAAGTCTCCGCCGACGGGTGCGGCATCTTCCCATAGCTGCACTGATGAGGCCAGCGGGCTGCCCGTCGGCAGACGCACCGTAAACGTAGTGGGGGCCGATGAGCTGTCGACCGCGACCTGTAGCACTTCGCCTTCGCGCAGATTGATCACATAACGGCGAATCCGTCCAGGACCCGCACTGTTGGCGACCAGAATGCTGTTTTGCCCCTCAGGAAATCGAACCCGTTGCTCCGAAACAATCTCGGGTTCGTCGTCGGGGTCCGGTTCTTCGGGCTCCGGCTCTTCGGGCTCGGTCGGTTCTTCGGGCTCCGGCTCTTCCGGATCGGTGGGAGCTTCCGGATCGCTGCCCGCCGAGAGCGACACCGCCAGCGAGTAGTCACTCTGCTCAACGCCTTCGACGGGGCGCAGTTGAATGATGTATTCCCCGGTGAATTCGAGGGTACCCGTCCAACCGAGGACGCGCCGCGCCCTGCGATCGGGCGGGTTACCATTGGGCGCGAGCACCGTCAGCAGCACACCCTCGCCTTCGAGTTGCGCCAATAGCGTTTCGCCCTCCTGACCATTCACGATGTAGTTCACTGTTTCATTCGCCCTCACACTACCCTCGACGGTGGTCGATTCCCCGGTGCGGATATCGAGGTTTTGGGTGAATTCCACTGGTTCCGGATCGGGTTCCGGGGTGGGGTCGGGGTCAGGATCGGGGGTCGGGGTAGTGGTGGGGCGATCGGGGTCAATTTCGATCTGGGGCACATCGGGGTCCGGGGCGGGACGATTGAGGGCATTGACCAGCCCCCAGCCCCCAAGGCCGGCAACGATCGCCAATCCCAAGGCCAGTGCACCGACCGCCAGCGGATTTTCCCAAATCGAGCCGCCGTCTTCTTCTAGCACGGCGGGGGGAGCGGTCGGGCGATGGGTCTGGGGGGTATCTGGCCCCGCGATCGTGGTGGATTGATAGGGCCGCCCCACCGCTACGGTGCGCATCTGTGAGGCTGCCGCTGCCGCCCCTGGGGCAAGGGGGGGACTGGCCTGCACCGTGCTTGGATTGCCCCCAGCCCCCAAGGCTTGCGCCATCTCACTGACGGATTGATAGCGATCGCCCGGTCGATAACTGGTGGCTTTATCCAACACCTGGGCCAGACTGGGGCTCACATCGGCATACTGATGCCAATACCAGGTGAGATTCACATCGTCAAAAATATCCTGCGGTTCTCGACCGCTCAGCAGCACGATCGCCGTCACCGCCAGCGAATACAGATCACTACTGGGATACGCCCGCCCGGACTGCATTTGTTCACTCGGCGCATAGCCCGGTTTGCCCACCGTGGTGGCGTGATAGGTCGCGTCAGACATCTGCACCCGCGTCACCACCTCTTTGACCACCCCAAAGTCGATGAGCACGGGGAGGCGATCGCGGTTACGCAGCAAAATATTGTCGGGGCTAATGTCGCGGTGAATGATGCCCTTAGCGTGGATGTGCGCCAGCACCGGCAGCATTTGCCGGAGAAATTGTCGCACCTCCGCCTCCGAAAAAGTGGCGTTTTGTAAGCGCTGCTGATTGAGCAACTCGCGATAGGACATCCCTTCCACATAGTCCTGCACCAAAAACAGTCGCCCTTCAATCTCAAAGGTGGCCCGAAACTGGGGAATCTGCGGGTGCTGAATCTGGTAAAGAATTGTCGCTTCCCGCTGAAACAGCTCTGTCGACTTGCTGGAAAAGTGATCTTCGCCCTGCTGCGGCAAAAATTCCTTAACCGCGCAGGGCTCGTTAAAGCGGCCCTGGTCCTCAGCCAGATAGGTCCGCCCAAAACCGCCTTGACCTAGCAGTTTGACGATCTGATAGCGCGACTGGAGAACGGTGCCAACCGGGAGCGGAGGATACATAGACCACCTTCTCTGGACAAAAACACAGGCAAGCATACCTTAACTAAGGTAGCCTGCCGTCAGGATTTAACGATTGTAGAGTGTGTTAATCCGACCTGTCAGACTTCGCAAATTGCGAATATCCCGTTATACTAAAAGCACGGGGCACGGAGCACCAAAGGATCTGTCTTAAGGTCTTGCTTTCCCGTTCCCAATACCCCACGAAACTTTGGATAACAGCGGGGCAGGGGCTTGATTCACTATCTAAATGCATGTAATTACAAAATTGCGGCTGACCCAGTTTTGGCAGCAGCATCCCCAGGCGAAAGTTGGCCTATCCCTCTGGTACAAGCTAACCACAAACGCCAAATGGCAGAATCTTGTAGAAGTTCGTAAAACCTTTGCTTCTGCCGATCAGGTTTCCAACTTTACTGTTTTTAATATCGGTGGCAATAAGTATCGCTTGATTACCTTGATTGACTACACCGATCAAAAGGTGTTCATTCGCGCCATTCTTACCCATGCCGCATATGACAAGGAAAAGTGGAAGAAGGACGCTTGGTATAAATAGGCAAACCGCTAGTATAAATAGTCAAACCGCCAAAGTCGGCGGATGGTGACGCTGATGTTCACAACTAATCCAAAGCCCTATCTTGAACTCTTGCATGACTTTCCCCCTCGCCCGATTAAGTCAGAGGCGGACTATGGAGCGGTTCAAGCAGTCGTGGATGCGTTGCTGGATGTCGGGGAGTTGACACCAGATCAGCGGGATTATCTCAATTTGCTGGGCTTGCTTATCCATGAGTATGAAGAGAAGCACGTTACGATCCCAGATTTGGGCGGGGTTGAATTGCTGAAGGCCCTGATTCAGGAATTTGATCTGAAGCAAAAAGATCTCGTGCCGATTTTCAAAACGGAGTCCATCGTGTCAGCGGTGCTCAATGGGCATCGGCAACTAACACTAGAACACATTACAAAACTGGCCCAGTTCTTCCACGTTTCACCCTCTGTCTTCTTTGATGATGACTCCCGAGCCTTGGTTAAAGCCGCTGCCGACGATTAGGGAACACTCCCCATCTCGTAGGTGGTAAGGCGCGTTCTAAATCCCGGTCATCAAACCCAACTCTTTGCTCATCTGGTAACTTTGCCCTTTTGGGATCGCCCAGAGGGTTGGATTTTGTGTAAGCGGTTGGTATATCAAAGGCGGCAGGGTGAATGATGGCTTCTAGATCAGCGATCGCAGTGTGACTATAACCTGGTTTTTCTAACCGTGGATCTGCGAGATGTGGCTGCTTGAAAAGCAGAACCGGGTTTCTGTAATGGGTGATTACACCAGAGATTCATCTGCCAGGTAGGTTTCCCGTAATCAGCAAACCGCGATGAGGTTTTAGAATAAGGATGCTTTGCTCCTCAGCTGGTAGTGAGCATGTTGGCATTCGCGGGGGCTATGTGGTGGTTCGCAAGCTGCTTTTAGAACGTCCGATCTTGGTGGGTGGGCTGGGTTTGGCGGCTACTTTAAGTTTGTTGGGCGGTGTGCACGATGTGTTTGCCGACAGTACGACCCTGGCGGGGTTGATGGCGGCGGGAGCGGGGATGTGGTGGTGGCGACGCCAGCGGCCGCCGGTTGCCAACATTGAGGTGAAACCCGTCACCCCCGTCGAGCGCGAGCAGGTAGAGACCGCGATCGCGGCCCTCAAAACTATCCTTGAGGCTCTGCAACAAGAACTCGCAGCCCTCGCCCCCGATACCGCCGAAGCGATCGTTGCGGCTCTAGAGCAGCGGCGACAGGGCCTATTTACAGAACTGGATCGGACGACGTTGAGGCTCGCGATCGCCGGTCATCCTCGGTCTGGCAAGTCCACGCTACAAGCATTTTTGCCCCGGTCGACTACGGCAGAGGCGGAAGTTTCCTTAGTGCTGACTGAGATCGCGCTGACGGCAGAAACCGCCCATCCGGAAGCGATCGCCGACTTACTCCAGCAGCAGGATGCCGTCATTTACCTGGTGACCGCAGACCTCACCGATTCGGTCTTGGCTGACCTGAAAACCCTGGTCACCGCTGGTCAGCGGGTCATTGTGGGCCTGAACAAGCAAGATCATTACCTGCCGGAAGAACGGAGCGCGATTCTTGAGCAGATTCAGGGGCGATTGCGATCGCTGCCCCAGGGGGTGGAGGGGGTGGCGATCGCCACCGCTCCCCGACCGATCAAAGTCCGCACCTATGACGAGGCGGGAGAGGCCACGGAACGGCTGGAAACGCCTGCCCCTCAGGTCGATCCGGTTACAGATGCCGTGCACCACTGGCTGACTCACGACGTGCCCCATCTAGTCGCGCAAACCGTGATGCGGCAGGTGCAGCAGTTGCGCCGCGACCTACAAACCGAATTGAACCAGGCCCGTCATCGGCAAGCGTTGCCCTTGGTCGAGCAGTTGCAGTGGGCCGCTGCCGGGACGGCGTTTGCCAGTCCCGTGCCGTCGCTGGATTTGTTGGCCGCGATCGCCATCAACGGTCAACTGGTGATGGATTTGAGCAAGGTCTACCAACAACCCCTCGCGCTGGATCAGGCCAAGACCATTGCCTCAGAGCTCGCGGCTGTCGTGGTGAAGCTCGGGGTTGTCGAAGTCTCTACCCAATTGCTCACTACCGCCCTCAAAAGCCATGCGGCGACCTTTGTCGTGGGCGGGGGGGTGCAAGCTTTCAGTGCGGCCTATCTGACCCGCCTCTCGGGGGAAAGCCTGATGGCCTATTTTGAGGAACGGGCCTGGTCGGGACAGGCGGAAACGGCGATATCTGTGGATGCGATCGGGCAAAAACTCCAGGCTCTAATGCCCAGCACCCAGCGCACTGAGTTCCTCCAAAATCTGATTAACCAGGGCAGGCAAAAGCTATCGCCCAAAGTGGCGCTGGCTCCGGGCGACGCCGCCCCCCTCCACCTCTCCCCACCGTCGGCCCCCCCCGTTCCCGTCCAGACCGAAACGGTGCCCTCCGGAGAACTTGTCTAGCGCCCCCTTTGCCATCTTTTGTAGAGACTTTCACCGTGTCAACTTCCGCAACAAATCGGTTTCAGCGGGTGCGCCAGGCGTTACGCCAGAGCGTGCAGCGCTATGCGCCGACGTTGCAAAAGCCCCAGGCCGAGGGCGACCCGCAGCGCCAAAAGGCTGCTGTGCAGGAGGGCGTGAACGCTCTGAGTGCGTTAGAGGCCCGGTTAGCCAAGCCCGTGTTGCGAATAGCGGTGTTTGGGCTGGTCAGTCGGGGCAAGTCGGCGGTGATCAATGCTCTGGTGGGCGAAGACATTTTGCCGACCGGACCGCTGCATGGGGTGACCCGCTGGCCGCGATCGGTCTATTGGCGGCCTCCCATCGAAGTCGTTCATGATCGGGACGAGTTGCCCCAAATCGAGCTGATCGACACCCCCGGTCTGGATGAGGTGGATGGCGAAGCCCGCGGCGCGATGGCCCAGGAAGTCGCCGATCAAGCTGACCTGATTCTCTTTGTGGTGGCGGGGGATATCACCCGCACCGAGTATGATGCCCTGGTGACGCTGCAAGCTGCGAAAAAACCGCTGCTGCTGGTATTCAACAAAATCGACCTGTTTCCCGACACCGATCGCCAGGCCATCTATCAGGTGCTGACCAATTTATGGAAATCGACCCACCGCGATCGCCCCAATGCGGCGCTGGCGGTGGATGATGTGGTGATGGTCGCCGCCGCCCCCACCCCTTTGCAAGTGCGGGTTGAGTGGCCCGACGGCAAAGTCACCCACGAGTGGGAAAAGCTGCCGCCGCAAATGGACCGCCTCAAGCAAGCCCTGCTCACCATCGCCCGCCAGGACGGCACGACCCTGATCGCCCTCAATGCCCTGCGCGAAGCCGATTCCCTAGAAGCGGACATCGCCCGCCGCGCGATCGCCCTGCACCACGAAGAAGCGGAAGCCCTGATCTGGCGGTTCGCTAAATACAAAGCTCTGGCTGTGGCGCTAAATCCCATTGCGGTGCTGGATTTGGCCGGGGGCTTCGTCACCGATCTGATCATGATCCGCTCGTTGGCGAAGCTGTACGGCCTGCCCATCACCCAACACGAGGCGCAAAAATTGTGGCAGGCGATCGCCAAAAGTTCCGGCACACTGTTGCTGAGCGAGGTGGGCACCGGGTTGCTGCTGGGCACGGGTAAGGGTGCCGCCGCCGTGTGGAGTATGTTCGACAGTGCGGGGGGCTTTTCGGCCTTGCTCAGTGTAATGGCGGCCCAGGCGGGCGCAGCGGGCTATGGCACCTACGCTGTAGGCAAAGCGGCTCAGGTCTATCTAGAGCAGGGCTGCACCTGGGGTCCCAACGGCGTCAAAGCGGTGATGAAAGACATCCTCAGCCAGATCGACTCCGACTCCACCGTCTCCCGCCTGCGCCAAGAACTCGAAGCCCAACTCCTGGCTAGCAGCTCTAAGTAGCGGCGGCAGTGAAAGACTGGCGCGATCAACCAGTCCCTGAAAACACTGGGAATCATGTAGATTATGCTTGAGAAACGCTCCATGGAAGTGGGATGTTTTGCGCCCCTAGACGGGATGCATGCGCACCGCAGATAGGATAGTCGCTAGAATCATTCCCGCGATCGCCACGGTCGTATAAACGCCAGCTCGTGTGCGAGCTTTACCGATCACCTGATCGGCTTCCGCATTGGCAGCGGCCAATACCGCATTCGCTTTCGCCAGCCGATCGCGCTCAATCTCCGCGATCTCCTGGGCGGCTGCCGCTGCCTTGGCCGCCGCCCGCGCTTCCTCCAACTCCGCCATCAGCCCTGGGGTCTGCACATCGCGGACGTAGCGCACCAAGTAGTCGTGCACCAGTTGGTAGCGCTTCTCCGGCTCCTCGGGAATCTCGAAGACCAGACCCGAGCCCACCAGGATCGGCAGCACCAAATCCAGTTGCTCCGGGTCGAAGGGCATTTCCAGCAGGGCGAGTTCGTATTCCAGTTCCTCGCGGGTTTTGAGGGGGCGAAAGAGGCGCTGTTCGCGGTCTTCGTCGGTGAGCAGATAGAGGACAATCCAGGCGAGGCGCTCGTTGGGGGGGCCGCAGTCGCGGACGACATAGGTGAGGTAGTCCTGCACCAGCTTTTCCTTGGGCATCTCACCGAGAGCTTCGTATTGGGCCAGGGTGTTGATCTCTTCCCGCTGGAGCTGCGCCCCGACGACCTGTAGCTCGATGGGGCGCACATCACCGGTTTCGGCGGCGAGGTCAGCGACTAAGCGGTGGATCAGGTCATCAGGCAAGGGATATTGAGCGGCGCTGGTGAGCTGGCGGATCACCTCTTCTGCGGCGAGGGGGCTGAAGTTGTCGAGGGCATAGCGCACATCTTTGCTGAGCAAATCCCAGTCGGGGCTGACGCGGTGGATGATGCGTTCGGCTTCGAGCAGATGGTGCAAGTAGTCTTCCCGCAGGGCCAGGATGACTTTGATATTGGGCAGATCCAGACACTGTTGCAGAAACTCATAGAACTGGCGGCGATCGCCCGCCTCCTTTTTGTCAAAAAAGAACTCCTCGAACTGGTCAAAAACCAAAATGTAAAAGCGGTTGCGCTGGGTGCCCGCCCGGAGTTGTTGGATCAATTCGTTGGGGGGGGGCGCGGCGCTGGTGGGCGAGGTGAGGGCGGGGTTAAGGGCCAGATCGATCGCCTGCTGCCAGTTACCGTAAGTTTGCACGAGGATGGGCTGGGTGGTGCGCCCGTCGGGGTAGAGGGTACGGAGACGGGGTATCAGACCAGCGGTGAGAATGGAGCTTTTGCCCACCCCCGAGGGACCGTGAATGATGATGATGGCGGTGCGGTTGCTTTCCAGGCGGCGAGCCAGTGCTTCCACGTCTTGCAGGCGACCGGACGCCCGGATTTCAGCGGCGACGGCAGCTTGGATAATGCGGTCGGGTTGTTTAGGGCCGGTGCGCTGGTGGGGCTGCACGGCCCCCGCCCCGATGAACGCCCGGCGGTTATAGCGATATTCCACCTGACGCAGCTCTTGCTTGACGTCAAAGGCGTCTAGATATTGGCCCAGGTCAAAATAATGGTGGATCAGTTCTTCCAGAACCCGGAGATGTAGCGTCAGGTCAACTTCGGGGTCGGTTTCCCAGCGGGCGGCGTCGAGATAGGCGATCGCCGTTTCGGGGTCATCCAGATGCATCTGCGCTTCCCCCTTAAGGAAGCGATACCACCCCCGCTGAAAGCTTTTGGCGATTTCCAGCGCATTCGCCAGATCAATATCTTCGGGACTATTCTCCAGAGATTGGTCGGCGGTTTCGAGGATGTCGAGGGCTTGGTCGGCCTCTGCCAATGCCGTCAGCCAATCTTCGCGAGCCAGGGCAACCTCAGCCAAAAAGCCATGATCGCGAGCCAGGCGCACCGGATCGTCAGTAGCCTGATGCAACCGGATCCCCTCGTTGGCGAGGGCGGCCAATGCCTCCCAGTCGCGCTGTTTTTGCAACACCTCGGCCAGCACGTGGATAAAGCGGGCCAGGTGAACGGTTTGATCGCGATCGCGAAAATGGGCCAGCAGTTGCTCAAAATAGTGTCGCGCCTGCCGTAGCGACGTATCGTAGAGTACCCGCTGCACCACGGCATTGCTGCGCCACCATAGGCCCACATGCAGCCACAGCACGGCCCGTTTGTCAGTGGCGGTCAGGGTATCGGCAGCGGCGGCAGCCCCAACTTCGGCGGCAACCTGAGCCGTCCAAAAGGCGAGACTGCTTTCATAGCGTTCTCGGGCGGTCACCATTTCCAGACGGCTGTGGGCTTCGCGCCCCTGCAAAAAGTCCAGGCTGGCTTGCAGGCTGGGGTCCGGCACCACGTCAGCGGCCACCAGGTCTTGAATGGCGAATTCCAACTCACTCCGCAGGGCGTCGCTGGCATGTAGGCGAATGGAGGTGGAGGTGAGTTCGCGATCGCCCCCCCGTTCCAAAATGTTGAAAAACAGCTGATTGGTGCCCGCCTTGAGCGAAAACCACAGTTCCTCAGGGGGCAGCTTGAAGTGAATAGCAGAGGGAGAAAAACTGCGAAAATCCGGCGCATAGCGGGCAAACTGCTGCTGCACCCGCTGATTCATCCACAGCACCACGGGAAAGGGGAAGTGCTGGCGAAAGGCATCCCGCGATAAGTTGGCCCCCTGGAATACCGCCCGCAGTTCCGGCTCTGGAAGATAATCCAGGCCGACCACCAGCAGCGCTGAGGGCACGTGACCGGCAAGCTGATGATGAATGGTTTCCCGCAGGCTGAGGATGTCGCGCGGCAAATGCATAATTGCGGCCAGTTCGGCTTGCTCCAGATGCCGATTAACCAAATTGCGCAGGCGGTGATAATTGCAGGCCGCCAGGGTGAGGGAAAATTCACCCCCCGCTAAGCGCAGCACATTGCGCAACTCCTCCAGACTGGACTGATTATATTGGAGCAGTTCGTTGTCAGAGTGGGAGCGACCCATCGTGTAATCTAAGTTCCGCGCCACTGTCGAAAGACCTCGGTTTCCGCTAATACGGGATTGATATCGACCCAACGCCCGCGCTCATCCCGATACTCATAAAGAAAAAGATTCCGTAACAAACTATTGTAGTCATTGTTGCCTTGAAAGGTGCGGTCTTCGACAGCTTGAAACAGCAGTTGCCACTCGTGGTTGTCAATGAGGGCTGCCATGTCGTTGCGCTCGTTGCGCAACACCTGCTCCAGTACGTCGCGGGTAATCGGGGGCTCTTGTTTGCGCAGGCAGCCAAACACAAACCGTAGAATGCTGCGCATGTGGCCCCCGCTCATCAGGCACAGGCGATCGAGGGTGGCTGGTTCGTCAAAGACGGTGGTGAGGCGCTGGAGGTGATCGCCCTCGGACAAATCTGGATAGGCCCGCGCCATCACCATCTGCCGCAGCCTGTCGAGGCTGGTCTGGTTGAGCACCCCGTTAATGTCGCGAATGGGCACCATCGCGAGGACCGAAGGCGGCAGCCCAAACCGCTCCTTCAAGATTTGAAAATCGTCGGAAAATGCCAGGGAGATCGGAATGGTGTAGAGCACATGACAGTTCAACCGCTTGAGCTGATCGGCGCGATCGACAAAGAGGTATTGAGGCTGGGGGCGATCGCCCGGTTTGAGCTGGGTCGACATGCGATCCAGGTTGTCGACAATGACGACTAGTCCAGCTTTGCCCTGAGCCTTGAGTTGGGCGATCGCCGGGTCCAAAAATTCTTCATTAATGGCGTCCAAAATACTTTTGGTCCGGGGCTCTAAATATTGGTGGAGCTGGTTGCGTAGATCGGTACTTTCCTTAGACTGAGCAGTGATATTCGCAATACCGACGGAAAAGCTCACGTCAGAAACTTCCACGGGCATTTGCAGCGTTTCTGAGATGCTCTGAAACAAGCGTTGAAAGTAGCCAGGACGCAGTTTAATGTCAACCGTTTCTAGGCTGGTGCTGATGCGCCGCGCCATCACTAGCAAAATGTCCGTCACTTCCACATCGGTCATCTCCAGGTCGGTATCCGACTCAAAGTAGACCACGTGGTAGCCAGCGGCAGTCAGACGATCGCGCAGGCGAAACAATTCCGTTGACTTGCCCGAGCCCACATGCCCCGTCAGCAGTTGGGTGGTCGCTTCATCCGGCGACAGCACTGTAATGGTGCGGGCCAGTTCTTGCACGATGTCGCCGCCCCGCAGATCGGCAAAGTCAATGTAGTAACGCGGATCTTGAATCGGGCGACTAGGGTTGGAGGCTTTATAGAAGTTTTGGAGAAATTTGAGTTCCATCGCGATCGCGGCTTCCTGACGGTATGCCCTTTATAGCATGTCACTCTGTAGGGCTATTTTCAGCTTCTGTAAACCCTGAACAGCCCACCGTTTTTCATCAATACTGTGAGCTTAGTTGGGTTATCTAAAGCTAGCGAAAGACCTTGCTTTTACACTTAGCAAGCCGCGTTGAGATCAGGCATGAATCTTGGAAAAGTTTGCGCCATGGCGATCGCAAAATCATCGCCCCCAGAACCGGGAATACAATCCAAAACTGACTGATTTCTTCCAGCAGTTGCCAATCTGAGGGCAAAAATTATGCGCCTAAATTCGGTTGTAAACTTCAATCGGGCGGCGTTTTAAGCCATTCAAAGGGTCAGGTAACCTGCCCCCTACATCGTCAAAAATCCCGTAGGGGCGAGGTTTTCTCGCCCCATGCTTGAGGCGATTAATATTTGCTGGGAACTCTTAAACCACGTCTAAGTTGAGAACTGGAGTTTTGTGTGATCAGGCCGAACCTCACCTAGCCTCTCCTTTTCAAGGAGAGGAACCAGAGCCATTCAAAGGGTCAGGTAACCTGACCCCTACATCGTCCGAAATCCCGTAGGGGCGAGGTTTTCTCGCCCCATGCAGAATCTTTTGTCAGCCAATCAAGGTTGTCTCATATGCCAAAACCCCACTTCCGAATCTGGATGAGGTTTAAACCGTTCAAAAGTCAGTTTTGGGGGACTCATTAGCGGCTTCAACGCTTTTCTGAGCCTCGACAAGATTGTCGATGTGGCGACGGCACATGCTGTACACATCGGAGGCAAAATCTTCAACGCCCGACTCAGCAATATACTCAGGCACTGACTTGCCCGTGCCCTCAATGACATCCAGCTTTTGACAGGGGGCCAATTTTTCAAAGTCGGTATTGAGATTGTTGCTGCTCGGATTACTCACTCCCGCTCGGCGTTCGGCTGCTTCAAGGGCGGGCAAATGGCGATCGCAGTTACTTCTGACCGCATCGGCATAGTCTTCAATCCCTGAAAGAAAAATATGGTCAACGACCGACTTGCCAGGGGTGCCCTCAATGACATCCAACTGCTCACACCGGGGTAGCTGATCAAACGGAGTCGGAGCAGATGACGGGGCCGGGGTCTCTGGTGGCACCTCGGGGCCGCCACGAGCGTTGAGTCGTTCCCAGGCGATGCCTAGCTCTGCCAGGTGACGCGGGCAGGCCTCCAAGATCGGACGGGCAAAATTGGCGTACCCAGATTGAGCAATGAAATCAGCCACCGATTTATCATCTCTCGCAGCGGCATTGAGCTGCTCGCAGGGCGATAAGCGACTGAACATATCGAAGTCGGGATCGGCAGCCAGCGTTTCCCAGGCTTTTCCTAGACTGACCAAATGACGTGGACAGTCATTCACTACGTCGGTGGCAAAGTCATCAAATCCAGAGCCCACAATGTACTCCGGAACGGATTTGTTCGAACCCGCGATCGCATCTAATTTACGACAGGCGGGCAAGGCTTCAAATTCGGTGTCTAATCCCTGTGACCAAGCCTGATTGACGGCCAGAGCGACGGCCACCGTCAGGGACATTCCGATGATGAAGGCATAACGCATCTTTAAGCTTCTCCTGAAGCAAACTCGATCAATCAAGCAGTGCTTAAAATGAACAACCCTGAATTATTGACTGTGCAAACAGGGGAACTTTCAATGTTGTTTCCTGCTGATGGTTGGGCAAACTTTGATTCATTTAGGCAATGACCATCAGGATTTGTTCTCAAGGGCGATCGCCTGACCAAGGCTCTTAATCAGGCCGCATACTTGAGTTGAGGTGCCTATCATAATCAAAAAAACAGCGGGCGATCGCAATTATGTATGAAGTTCCAGGAATTCGCTCCGCCTAGAGGTCGCCCCCTGGCTCAAGCCCCACACTCCTCAACTACAAACAACATTGCTGCTGGGAACTGTTTCTAGCTGACTGCTTCTAGAGCCTAATAAGGCCCTCAGTCATCAGCGATACGGTATATGATGGCTGAACTTTCTTGATGTGTCGATGGGGAAAAGTTCAGATAAATTCTCTCTCTTGCTCGGGTAGAAACTGGATTTATTCGGTTACTTAATTAGCAAGAAAATAGTTCGTTCGAACTATTTCAGGATGTAGGCTTTTGCTTGGTTAAATTCAACCGCTGGCAATCACTTTTCCCTGCTGGCTTGGCGTTCCATCTAGCCAAAGTGAGTCCTCAAGCTCCCTTTTCTCAAAAGTGATAGTTTTCTCCACTGCCGGTGATGAAATTGGCGATCGCCACACTGATGTTCCAGCAATCAACCGAATAAGGGAGCCTTGCTGATGGGGGACCGCGATCGCCCTGTGAGCTATCCAGTCAGGCTGGCGGGTGCTGCGGCTGGAATCCGTAACTGGCGGCGAAGTTAGCTGGTCTTTTCAGGAATCGCTGGCACGCAGTAAGTCATGGGTGCCCGTTGCTTCAGCTCAGCGGCAATGTGGGTAGCGGTAATTTCTTCGAGCGAGCACTGATGTTTGTGCATCAAATCGAGTAATAGGGCGCGGGAAATGAGAGCGGCTTCGGCTAAGAAGCGATCATTCATCGTCAGACTAGACGCTTGGATTTCCGCTAATTCGTCGTGCAGTTGCTGAATCATGGTGTCGGTAGTCAACATTTCAACCTCCCGGTAAATGCCTGAGGAACCGTCGTGGTAAAGGCTTTCTGTAATGATGCGATCGCCTTCATAGCTTGGTTGTAACATCATCCACCCCGAAGCAAAACGGCACAACTACATAAGTGGTAAGGGCTGAGATATCGGGGTGAGTACATTTACCCAAACGGCAGCAGAATAAAAGCTCCATTACCGCAAAACACTCTACGCCTGGACCAACAACTGAGTCCTTGACGTTGACTGCAACTCAGGCCAATAGCCAGCCAAGACAAGATAAGTCCGCAACTCTATAGAACCTATTTGAGATCTCTAGGCAGCAGTGGCTAGCCGCTTGAACATGAGTCTGATGAAACACAGGTCGAGTTGAGCTTTGGCATTGTCGAGCGTGCGCTCAAAGTTCTTCGTCAAACTCTTGCACCGTTCCATCCAAGCATTCGAGCGCTCGATCACCCACCGAGCCTTAACGGGAACAAATCCCGTTTTACCCGCGGCTGCTTTCTCGGCTTTGGAGGGCTTCGGTGACAGCTCAAATTGAATCTTCTCCATGATTTGCGGATAGACCTGCTCCAGGGCTGACTGCAACTGGTCGGGATGGTAGCCGTGGTCTAGCAAGATCGTGGTCTTGGGCAGATGCGCCGGTTTCCGGCGAAAATAGTCCAGATGCTGCGTCAACATCTCAATCAAACCGGCATCATCAGAGACGTTAGCGGGCGTGCAGTGCGTAAAGAAGGGAAACCCCAAACTATCGACCACCAGATGTCGTTTAATGCCATTGGTCGCCTTGTAAAAGCAGAAACCCTTCGTCTCGACACTCGCATTGCAGGTGTTTTTCACCGCCTGCGAGTCAATCATGAGCAAGGTCGTCCATTGGGGCTGTTTTCCCACCTGACCCCGCACTCGCTCATGCAGCACCGTCATCAGGCGCTCCAGGGTGCCGTCTTTGCGCCACTGCTTGTAGTGCCAGTAAACCGTCGAATAAGGCGGCAAATCTTTCGGCAGGTCGGCCCAATTACAACCATTCTTAAGGCGGTAAAGGATGCCGTCGATAATCTC
>Ga0081535_100288_pt1 | contig 41623 bp, 45 predicted proteins | sample HotLakmasection3_FD_71020 | JGI IMG/M metagenome (GOLD analysis project Ga0081535, IMG submission 71020) | Hypersaline microbial mat communities from Hot Lake, Washington, USA - Section #3 (SPADES assembly) (version 2) | ecosystem: Environmental > Aquatic > Non-marine Saline and Alkaline >... | reverse complement strand
TAAGGAGAGCGGTGCAAGCCGTAGCCGGCGTGCGGGGGAGGGCCAGGGAGGGGGTGCCGCAGCCGTCACGGTGTTGATGGGGGGTTGGCGGCAGGCAAGGGGATTGCGGAGAGACCCCCTCCCTAACCCTCCCCCGCGAGCGGGGGAGGGGACTGTCGCGCGGATGCCCGCCAGGCCGCGAATGCCTGGCGCAGGGCCGCGTTCGGGGCGGGCGGGTCGGTCACCGCGTCCTGGACCGCCGCCCAGTCCGGCTCGGACAGGGTGACGACCTCGTGCCCGCGGATCACCGTCCCGGCCGCCGCCGGCGCCGCGGCGAGGCCGCACCGGCCGACCGTCTGGTGCCGGTCGCCGGCGGCGCGCTGCACCACGCGCTCGGCCCCGGCGTCGAGGCGGACCTGTGGCCGGTCGTCCCTGCCATCAGTGGGGCGGGGCATGGCCGTCCTCCTCTCCGAATCGTCCCTGTAGCATGCTCAGACATGGAGCACATTGGAAGTGAGGACCCCCTGTAGGCTGGGCTGCCAAGCCCAGCACGGCGCTCCCCGCCGGAGCGGATGCCGGGCCTGACAGCCCTGCCCGCGCAGGCGGCCGTCCGGTATCGGAGAGTTCGGTGGCGTGTTCCCGAACTGGGCTACGGGCCGATTGCCCTGGTGGCCATACCGTTTGACATCCTCGTCCCAACTGCTACATATTAGGACGGATCGATACGGTTAGGCACCCCATGATTGACACAGTGGGTTACCTTGGCGTTAAACGGGGCTTCTAATGTCTCAAATTGTTACGCGACACCACAAGACACACTCTATTGAAAGAGTTGTCTTTACGCTTGAGTTAGGGACGCCTGTTGAAGCCGACGAAGTGAAGCTATTGGACGATTGGTGGAAGAGTGACCTCCAAGAAAAACTGCCAAGGCGTAATGAAGGGCAAAACATCAAGCTTGAAATTGGGCCGAATGGAACGATCTCGACTGATAAGGCGAGCACCGGTGTTCGGTATGAAGCGTTTCGTCCTGACGGAATTCTTCGGTTGGGACTGCGAGCAGAAGACAATCTGGTTCAGGTTGTGGTGACCGAATACCTTGGATGGGACAAGATTTGGCCTCCGGTATACGAAATGTTGATGGCCGTTGCTCAAAAGGCGCTTAACAAAAAAGATGTTGTTGCAATTCATCTTTTGTATATTGACGAGTTTTTCTATGAGCAAAATGACGAACATTTTAAGCCAAGCCTGGTGCTTCGAAACGATGGAGGGCTATTGCCAGATTATATTTTTGATCAAAGCATGAATTGGCATAATCATACTGGCTATTTTAGCCAAGCTTGTCGTAAAATTCCATTTCATGTTCTTAATCGTGTCAATGTGGATCAACTTGACCAAAAGAATGCCAAGCTGATTAGAATTAAACTGGAGCATCGGGCGATTTTTGAGGCAGTTCCGGTATCCAAAATCATAGAATCTCCAGAATTGCTTTCCGACACTATAGAGTTTCTTCATAACGAAGATAAAGATCTTTTGGGCAAGATAATTAACGACGAAATGCAAAGGAAAATCCAGCTCTGGGGAGAGGGTGATTGATGTTTGGTTCATATCCAGCAAATGAGCAACGGCTATCTGGTACTCGGGGATTAACCACTTTAGGATCCGATTCTGAAGTTGGTGACGTGTGTGCTGCGAGAAAGAGCCCATGGGCTTTGCCAGATGTCATTCCCTTAGAACCGACTTGGGAAACAGGCCGAGGTGGGTCTGCACCCGCAGGGTCGGACTTCAACCTGATTTGGTATAGCAGTGGACCTTCAAATCTCAATTTCATTATGGTGGACTGGTCCTTTACGAAGGTTTTTGCTGAGGTCCGATTTGCAAAGCAACATACCGGCCGGCTCAACGCACTCTACTACAAGCCTAATGATTTGGCAAGATTAAATTCCTACAATTTTGGCGCCTTTTATGGAGGCTCAGCCGAAAATATTATCAACGATAGTATGGTCAGCGAAAATATTCTTCCAGATTCAGTCCGTAGTCATTTAAAAGATTTTGAGAGCACAACGGCATGGACAAGCTCGGATGTGCCAGAGATACGTTGGCTCCAAAAAATGAATGATTTCGAAAAAGTGCGCCGTGATCTGCTATCGTATGATCAGGTTGAGCCCTATTGGGATGGATTTAGCGAAAATCCTCCGCCAAAAGGTGCGTTACAAGACGCATTGACGATCTTAAACGCTCTTCAAGAAGTTTCCGTAATGTCTGTTCCAAGGGCAAGCGCCACAGGCGATGAGGTTGCCCTGTATTGGCGCAAGCCTGGTATGTACTGCGAATTTGGATTTGAAGGCGACGGCGAATACTATTTTTACGGTCGGATCAATGATGAAGAGCCCTTCAAGTTAGATAATCTTGTTGTCCTGGATAATCTGCCAGATGAAATAAGAAATTTCCTTGTAAGTTACATAGATTAGCATGAGGTTTATATAATGGTGGATTGTCATCATTGCCGAAATCTATTTGCAGAGCAAATGGAAAATAGTCAAAAGGCGCGACGCATAAATCAAGAGCATCCGAACTTTGAGTGTGAGCAGTGCCAAGTATCAGCACACTCTCCAGGAGCAGTAGGCGCATCAGAGAGACTCGTACGGTTTGTATTAGATAGTCATATGAAGGACGGGAGACTTGATCCGTTGCAGGCGTGCAACGGAATAGACAAAAAAGGAATGTCAGTCCAGAGGCTAGAGCATTGTAGTGTAACTGACTTAGTTAGACATGGGGAATGCTTGCGGCACAAAGCAGAAGGTCGGAGCATGAAGTCGAGACGCCTCGAAGGGGCATTCGTATTGGAAGCCGGAGATGTTCGTTCTTTAAAGTCAGTTGAAGCGGAACGACTGTTTGGGGTTTATGACACAGCGACGGAAGATAGCTCGGCCCACGCAGATATTCTACTTGCCTGTAGCAGTAACAGACGGCCTGATCGGCAAGAGGCGCGCGACAGGATAATGAAGCTGTATGAGACTGGGAAAGGCGTTGTTCCGATAGAGAGTATTATAGAAACTGCTGATTTTAGCTCTACAGAGACCTAATCACATGCTAGTAAAGAGCTTGTATGAGCAGCCGCCCCCCGGTCCCCCGGAAGGCGGCCGCCTCTCTCAGGCTCGGGGCCGGGTTACCCGAACTTGTACTGGATCCCATACCCCCCGCGCGGGTAGTTCCAGTCGAGCTCGACGTCGCCGCCGGTGACGATGCGGCAGGTGCCGCATTCCAGGCAGCCGTCCAGGCTGGGCTCGACGGTGCCGTCCTCGCGGGTGGCCCAGCAGCCGGCGGGGCAGATCGTGGCCAGGCTCTGCAGGCTGGCGGACACGCGGGAGGGGTCGCGCACGCACACGTGCGGGCGGCCCTCGTCCACCAGGTAGCGGTTCTGGAACAGCTTCTCTTCGACTTTTACGGCGGTGGCTTCGGTCATCGGACTGCCCTCATCAGTTTGAATGCGTCGCCGATCAGGCCGGGCAGCGACCGCGTCTGGCGGAAGCTGCGCAGGATCTGACGCTGTTTGCTGCGCTTGTCCACGCCATCGACGCGGAACCAGGTGTCGGCCGCGCCGGCCAGCAGGCGCGGGTAGGCGGTGACGAACTGCTTGTTGCGGTGCAGGATCTCCGGCAGGTGGCGGTACTTCTTCAGGTCCTTCATGACGTAGCTGCCGTCCAGCGCCTTGCGGTAGCGCGCCAGGTTGGCGGCGGTGAACGGCTTGTTCTCCTCGCGCAGCTCGATCAGGGTCTGCGCGGCCATGCGCCCGGTGGTCATCGCCAGGTTCGAGCCCTCGCGGTGCAGCGAGTTGACGAACTGCCCGGTGTCGCCGGCGATCAGCCAGCCGTCGCCGAACACCTTGGGCATGGCCTTGTAGCCGCCCTCGGGGATCAGGTGGGCGGCGTACTCCTTGACCTCGCCGCCGGCCACCAGGCCGCGGATCGACGGGTGCCGCTTGAACCGTTCCAGCAGGTCGTACGGCTTCACCCCGGAGGCCTGGAAGTCCGACACCAGGCAGCCGAGGCCGACCGACAGCGACTCCCGGTTGGTGTAGATGAACCCGGTGCCGAGCATGCCTTCGGTGACCGAGCCGGCGACCTCGATGACGACGCCGTCCTCCTCGCCGATGTTGAAGCGCTGCTCGATCACGTCGGAGGGCAGGAAGTGCATCTCCTTGACGGCCAGGGCGGCGTGCTCGGGCTTCAGCGGCTTGGCCAGCCCGGCGCGCTGGGCGACCAGGCCGTTGACGCCCTCGGCCAGGATCACGGCGTCGGCGCGGACCTCGCCGCCCTCCCGGTCGGTGCGCACGCCGACCACGCGGTCGCCGTCCTTGATCAGGTCGGTGACGGTGGTCTCGCAGATGACCAGGGCGCCCGCCTCCTTGACCTTGCGGTGGAACCACTTGTCGAACTGGGCGCGGATGATGGTGTAGCGGTTGGGGGCCTCGTCGGGCTCGGGCTCGCAGCGGTAGTGGGTGGCGACGTGGGCGCGCTGGTCCAGCATCCACATGCGCTGCTCCACGACGTGGCGCTCCAGGGGCGCGTCGTCGCGGAAGTCGGGGATGATGTCCTCCAGCGCATCGCTGTACAGGATGGCGCCCTGGACGTTCTTGGCGCCGGGGTATTCGCCGCGCTCGATCTGCAGCACGTCGAGCCCGGCCGTGGCCAGCGTGTAGGCGGCGGCATTGCCCGCCGGCCCCGCGCCGACCACGATGACGTCGAATCGTTCGGCCATGGAAATGGGCTCTCCTGGGTTCGGCCTGGGGGCCGGCCGGGCCCCCTCGGGATCGGGTGCCGGGGTCAGACGGCCTGGCGGTTGACGGCCAGGCGCGCGCGGAACGCCCGGGTCAGCGCCGGCACGATCTGCAGCACGTCGCCGACGATGCCGTAGTGGGCGAACTCGAAGATCGGCGCGTTCGGGTCGCTGTTGATGGCCAGGATCATGTCCGCGCCCTCCACCCCGACGCGGTGCTGGATGGCCCCGGCCACGCCGCAGGCGATGTACAGCTTGGGCCGGATGGTGCGGCCGGTCTGGCCGATCTGCCGGTCGGCGCCGATCCAGCCCATCTGCACCAGCGGGCGCGAGCCGCCGTACTCGGCGCCCAGCACCGCGGCCAGCTCCTTGACCAGCTCGAAGTTCTCCGGCGAGCCCATGCCGCGGCCGCCGGACACCACGATGTCGGCATAGGCGAGCTGCGCCTTGTCCTGGTCGCTGTCCGGGATGAACGACAGCACCTTGGTGACGATGTCGTCCTCGGCCATGTCCAGGCCGACCTCGGTGACCGGGCCGGCCGGGCGGCCGTCCTGGCGCTCCGGCATGGACATCACGCGCGGGCGCACCGTGGCCATCTGCGGGCGGTAGTGCAGGGTGTGGATGGTGCACAGCAGGCTGCCGCCGAAGGTCGGCCGGGTGGCGGCCATGCTGCGCGTGTCGGGGTCGATGGCCAGGCCGGTGCAGTCGGCGGTCAGGCCGGTGGCCAGGGTGGTGGCGACGCTGCCGGCCAGGTCGCGGCCCAGGGTGGTGGCGCCGAGCAGCAGGATCTCCGGCTTGTGCGCGTTGACGGAGTCGGTCAGCGCCTTGGTGAACGGGTCGGTGCGGTACTCGGCCAGCAGCGGATCGGTCACCGTGTAGGCGGCGTCGGCGCCGTAGGCGAAGGATTCCTGCGCGGCGGCCGGCACGCTGCCGTCGGGCGGGCCCATGACGATGGACGCCAGCGGCACCGACAGCGCGTCGGCCAGCTTGCGGCCCTCGCCGAGCAGCTCCCACGACACGGAATGGACCTGGCCGCGCTCCATTTCCAGGAACACCCAGACGCCCTGGTAGGCGGCCAGATGGGGCGGCAGGGGCTTGGCGCCCGCCTTGCCGGCGGCGGGCCGGGGTGGGGACTGGTCGGCCATGACGGTCTCCTCAAGCGGTCAGTAGCCCGCGGACACGCGGTACAGGTCGTCGGCCAGCGCCGGGTTGGCGGCGAACAGGGTGTCGATGGCGGCCTCGGCGATCTGCTCCGGGGTCTTGCCGGAGACGTCGATCATCTGCGCCTTCTCCGCCCGCGGGGTGGGGGCGAACACCTTCTTGACGACGGTGGGCGAGCCCTTCAGGCCGCACCTGGTCTTGTCGGCGATGCCGGCCTTCTCGGCGTTCCACACCTCCACCTCGGCGCGGGCGGCGCGGAACATGTCGTCCATGGAGGCGAAGCGGATCTCGTTGGTGCCCTCCAGCATGGTGATCAGGCAGGGCAGACGGGTCTGCAGCACCTGCACGCCGCCCTCGGCCCGGCGCTGCACGACGATGCGGCGCGCCTCCAGGTCCAGCTCGTCGATGGCGGCAACGTAGGTGAGCTGGTTGAGGCCGAGACGGCGTGCGACGCCGGGACCGACCTGGGCGGTGTCGCCGTCGATGGTCTGCTTGCCGCAGAACACCACGTCCACGGGATCGTCCTTGCCGATCGTGGCGATCGCGCTGGCGACGGCGTACGACGTGGCCAGGGTGTCGGAGCCGGCGAAGAACCGGTCGGTCAGCAGCACGGCGCGGTCGGCGCCGTAGGCCAGCGCCTTGCGCAGCGCCTGCTCGGCCATGGCCGGGCCCATGGTCAGCACGGTGACGCGGCCGCCGAAGCGGTCCTTGACGCGCAGCGCCTCCTCCAGGGCGAACAGGTCGTAGGGGTTGATGATCGTCGGCACGCCCTGGCGCATGATCGTGTTGGTCACCGGGTGGACCCGGATCTGCGCGCTGTCGGGCACCTGCTTGATACAGACGACGATATGCATGCGGCGGGCTCCATTGAGCGGAAACGGGCCGGCGGCGGCGGGCCGCCGTTTGACTTGCGGGTCAGCAAGGGGCGTGCCACGCCCGGCGGGAGCTAAAGGATTGATCTTTCATGAACGGCGCCGCCCGCGCGGCGACGCGAACGTGACAACACCGGGGCGGTTTGTCGGGAAGACGACAGGATGCGGGAGCTGCGGCGCCGGCCGGCGTTCGGCTGGCGTGATTTAGAAGATCCTGGTAGGGTTTCGCGGAATCCGCTGCAAGGGGAGGCCCGGACATGCCGCAGCGACCGCCACCGCCCGCTCTTTCGCCCAACGCGCCGCAGCCCGCCGGCCGTGCCGTGGTGCAGGCCCGGCCGGCGCCGGCCCCGCCGTCCCCGCACCGCCCGGCGGCCCCGCCGGTCGCGGGGGGCGCGGCGGCGCCCTCCTGTACCACACCGTCGCAACGGCATTGCCGGGTTCACCCAAGGCTACCTCTCCCTCGGGAGTCCCTCGGGAGAGGCACCCTCGGTTGACCCCGCCGGCCGTGCCTAGCCGAGCTCATCGTACTCGAAAGGCTCCAGGTCCGCGGCTTCCTCCTCGGTGTACGGCAGCTGGTAGTAGTCGTAGCCCGGGTGCCAGCCGTAGTCGTAGCCGTGATACGGATAGGCGTAGTAGCCGGCGTCGCCGTAGCCGACGTCCGGCCGGATCACGACCGACTCGAGCCGGCCCTCGCGGAAGATCAGGTCGTCGACATAGCCGTACCCGACGCGGTCCTCCAGGTAGGCGTAGTCGCCGATCAGCTCCCGCGCACGCCAGGCACGCACGCCCGCGGCGACGTCGTCGACCAGCGCGACCTCGCCGGCCGCCTCGGTGGCGGTCAACCGGGCCTCGTGCGCGCTGTACTGCTCGACGTTCTCTTCAGTGACCGGAATCTGGAAGCGGTCGAAGTCGTCGGAGACCTGGACCTCGTCCCACGGGACGCTGATGTGGCTGTCGCCGATGTCCCAGAACCCGCCGACCTCGGCGACGATCGAGAGAATCTGGCCCTCGGGGCCGATAATGATGTCCTCGAGCTCGCCGATCTCTTCGCCTTCCGGACCGTAGACGTCGCTGCCGAGGGCCCATTCGGCCCGCCAGCCGCCGGCGTAAAGATCGTCATAGGCCCACGTGGTGATATCGACGACGTCGTCGCCTTCCTCGAAATAGCCCTGCCCGTCCGTCTGCGCGGCGGCCGTCGTGCTGCCCGCGGCCAGCACGGCGATCAGACCCAGGGCGGTAGCGGTGTGGCGCATCTCGGATCTCCAGCGTTCAAAGGAGCAGACTGTATCGATCCGGCCGTTTCGGCCGGTCCGGCAGAAAAGCGCGCGCCAGGACGCGTCCGTTCCAAAGAGACGGCGGCGCGGAAACGGCAGCCGGGATGGCGCAGAACTTCACATAGACCGCAATTGCCCGAATTGGCTGTGTACGAATACTCGCATCGTTCCCGGCCTGCACCTGTCCGTCGCGAGGCGCGGCGGCCTAGCCGGAGGCCACGCGGCCGTGCCGCACCTGCAGCCGGGCGACCATGACCAGCCAGCCGATCAGGATGACGCCCAGGCCGCGCTCATACAGGCCGTCCCAGCCGGTCGGAATGTAAAAGAAGATTGGCGACAGGATGACCCACAGCACGGTCGTGGCGACGCTGACCCGCGACCGGACGCGGCCCAGCCTGCGCAGCCCGGGCGCCAGCAGCAGCGGCACGAACGCGAAGACGATCGCGAAGGCGATCACGGCGTTCATGTGGATGACGTACTTCTCGGTATCGCGGTCGCCGTATTCGTTGTGGGTCGCGATCACCATGACAATGACGGCGAGCAGCACGAGCAGGCCGGCGGCCAGGCGCCACAGTCGGCCGCGCCCCGGCCAGCAGAACAGCCCGACGCCGCAGGCCAGCATGCCCAGCGCGAACAGGACCAGCCCGGTGTCCTGGACCCAGCCGTACCGGCCGGCGGCGAGGTCGCTGATCGTATCGCTGATCGAGCTGTACCGCTCGAGCAGCAGGATGGCGGCAATGTTGCCGACCACCAGCGCGAAACACCCGAACAGGGCGAGCGCCCCGCCAAGCCCCACGCACCTGGACCGTTTCATCGTACGCCCGCCGTCCGCACCTGCCACATCGTGCGCGGTCAAGCCCCCGCAGCGGCAGCGACCGGAAGCGCGCGCCACCCGGCGCTGCTTCCGCTCCTCACGCCGACCAGGTGCGCACCCGGCCGCTGTCGACGTGCAGGAAGCCGTGGCCGGGGTAGTACCCGACGCCGCCGGCGCGCAGCGAAACGGCGTAATCGCGCAGGGCGCGCAGGTCGCGGTCGGGCAGGACGAAGTCGACCGCCATGCCGCGGATGTGCAGGCTGTTGCGCGCGACCAGCCGGCTGGTCCGGGCCAGCATGGCGTTGGTCCGCGGCGTCCGGTAGCCGGACAGCACGTACACCGGCGCCTGCGCGCCGGTGGCGGCCTGGACGGTCGCCAGGATGTCGATCACCTGCGGGTCGATGGCGATCACCGCGCCCTCGCGCCAGTCGCGCAGGAAGTGGCTGAGCCGAGACAGCGCCGCCCCGTCGAAGCGGCCGTCGGCCACATACTGCACCGCCAGGCGCTCGCCGGTATGGACATTGTACAGCGACAGCCGGTCCTGGCGCGGCCGGTAGGCGCGGGTCGCGGCCGGGTCGTTGAACGTGCCGGTGGCCCCGTACGGCGCCCGGGGCGCACCGCTGGCCGCGAAGTCGCCGCGCGGCTGGCCGCTCAGCGCGAGATCGCGGCGGGCGGTGCCGCTGCCGCGGTGCTCGGGGCGCACCGTGCCGCCGCCGGGGTCCGACCGGATCGTCCCGCTGCGCGCGGCGTCGCCCTGCCAGCGCGGCGCGGACTCCCGCGGCGGCAGGAGGCTGGTGTCGAGGTGGACGTCGAAGGCGGCCTCGTCGGCGGGCGCCGGCGCGGGCACCAGCGCGGTCAGGCCGGCGGCGCCACCGGCCGCGAAGAGCTGCCGTCGGGAAAGCAAGAGCGCCTCCTTGCTGCTGCGGGACCGGAGCCGGCGGGGCGGCGGCGAAGAGCATGCCGATGCGGGACCGGCCGTGCCAGTCCGGCAAAGGCATAAACCACAATTGTCACCGGTCGTCCCGCAGGGCCGCGGGCGATGCCGGTCCGGCCGCCGCGCCGACCCCCCGGCCTCGACGGCCGGGCATCGGTTGCCCCAGCAGTCTGCACGGCGAGCGGCCGAACGCGGGCCGCCGGGCCGCCGGACGACCTTCCGCATCAGTCGCGCAAGGCATACTCTGCACACGCCCCGTTAAGAAAAAACCAGCGGTTCGGCAATCGCGCCCCTCGAAATGCCATGGCGGTCCATCTCGACCACGTGTTCGTCTTCACCGCGCCCGGTGCGCCCGAGGCGGCGGCGCTAACCGCGGCGGGGCTGCGGGAGAGCTTCCGCCGTGCCCATCCCGGCCAGGGCACGGCGAACGTCTGCTACTGCTTCGACAACGCCTATCTGGAGCTGCTGTGGGCGGACGACGGCGCCGGGCCGGCCGCCCCGGCCGCGGCGCGCACGGGGCTGGGCGTGCGGGCGGACTGGCGGCGCAGCGGCGCCTCGCCGTTCGGCATCGCGGTGCGCGGCGCCGGGCCGCTGCCGTTCGCCACCTGGGACTATGCGGCGCCGTTCCTGCCGGACGGCGCGACCATCCCGGTCGCGCTGGACAGCGACGACCCGCGCCAGCCGTTCCTGTTCCGCTCGCCCGGCAACGCGCGCCCGGCGGACTGGACCGACGGCCGCGCCGGCCCGCGCCAGCGCGCCGCCGGGCTGACCGGGATCGCCGGCGTGCACCTGGACCTGCCGCCCGGCCTGGCCCCGGCGCCGGCGCTGACGGCGCTGGCCGCGGCGGGCCTGATCGCGCTGGGAACGGCGGACGCCGCGCCGCGCCTGGTGCTCGCCCTGGCGCGCGCCGACGGCGGCCCGCCGCGGCGCCTGTCGCTGCCGGACCTGGTCTGGGCGTAGCGAGGCGCACCCTCAGTTGCACTGCCCGATCGAGCCGCGGGCGCGGATGCGCTGCCCGTCGATCCAGGTGGCGCCGGCCGCGAAGTCGCCGCGCGGCTGCCCGCTCAGCGCGGGATCCGACCGCGTCCCCGGCCTCGCGGGCCGGCCCCGCCCGGCGGGCGCACGGCAATCAGGCGGCTGCGAACGCGATGGCGGCATCGACCCTGCCGCCGAGCGCTTGCGCCGCCGCTTCGATGCGGTCGAGCGGCGTGGCGTGGTAAAGGTCCAGAAGCTGGTCGATCTGCCGTTCATCGGTATCCAGCCGGCGCGCCAGTTCGGCTTTGGTGAGTCCGGCGTCCCGCATGCGGCAATACAGCGAGACCTTCAGGGCGGCGAGGACCGGCAGCACGGCGATCGGCCGGCCGGCGGCCGGTGACGGATCGGGAACGGCTTCGCCTTCCATGATCCTGACATCCACAACCGTCATGATGGCATCGACGGCGTTTCGGATCGCGTCCGCCTCGGTGTCGCCATCGGTGACGACCTCGGGGAGGTCCGGGCAGGTAACGAGGTAACCCTGGTCATCGGGACGGATGTCAAGAGGATACGCCAGCATATGTGCCTCCAGTGTCCTCGTACGAAGATATAGCGGACTCACCCCAACCCCAACTGCTTCTTTATCGTCTGAACCAAGCCGGTCCCCAGCTCTTTCCTCGCTCCGTGAATCGGAAGAACCGACCTGCGGCCGTTCGCAGGGTTTCGCAAGATTTTGTGCCCCCCTTACCGGGATAGATTTCGATCCCCCGGGTGCGAAGCCACCGCTCGAATTGCCTGCTGTTCAATTGAGCACCGCCTGTTTCCTGCGGAGGTCAGCAAGCGCAGCGACCGCCCTGGCTTCTTCATCGCGCTGGGGACGGCGGACGCCGCGCCGCGCCTGGTGCTCGCCCTGGCGCGCGCCGACGGCGGCCCGCCGCGGCGCCTGTCGCTGCCGGACATGGTCTGGTCGTAGGGCGGCGCCGCCCCGGGCGGCCCAGGCGGCTCAGTCGCACTGCCCGATGGAGCCCGGCGCGCAGATGCGCTGGCCGTCGATCCAGGTGGCGCCGGAGAAGTGGGCGGCGCGCAGGTCGGCGCCGGCCAGGCGGGCGCCGGTCAGGTCGGCGCCGCGCATGTTGGCCTGCACCAGACCGGCGTTGCGCAGGTCGGCGTTCCGCAGGCTGGCGCCGGTCAGGTCGGTCTGGGTCAGGTCGGCCTCGAACAGGCGCGCCTCGTCCAGCACGGTGCCGACCATGCTGGCGCTGATGAACCGGGCGCGGAATGCGTCGGCGCCGGCCAGGATGGCGCCGTCCAGGATGGAGCGCTGGAAGGTCGCGTCGCGGAGTTCGGCGTCGGTCAGGTCGACGCCGGCCAGGTTTAGGCCGTCGTGATAGCAGCGCCGCCAGTTGACGCCCGGCTGGGCCGGATCGGTACAGGCGGCAACCGCCGGTGCGGTCGTCGCAGCGCACACGGCCACCGCAAGGATCGCGAGAACAACACGGGTCATGCCGAAAGGTGTAGCCCGCGCAAGCGCCCAGGCAAAGGCCTTGCGGCGTCCTGTCCACCGGCGGATGCACGGACGGATAGGGCGGGCGCTCCGCCGGGCATCCGGCGCCGCCCCGGCGGGTGCCGCCGCGCCGCTCACCGCCTGGGCAGCGCCACGGCGCGCCCGGCCTGCTCCGGCCGGCCCAGGGTGGCGTGCCGGCGCAGCATGGCGTCCAGCCGCTCGCGCGCGGCCTCCGGCATCGGGGCCGACCGGCGCGTCTCCTGGTCGACGTGGACCAGCATGATCTCGGTGCTCGCCGCCTGGAAGCCCTCGTCGGCGTGGCGCATGCGGTGGAACAGGTGGACGCGCTTGGCGTCGCAGTCGAGCAGCTGGGTCTCGATGGCCACGGAGTCGCCCGCGGTCAGTTCGCGGTCGTAGGTGACGTGGCACTCGACCACGAACATGGCGCCCTGCCCCTCCGCCACGTAGTCCGGGCCGATGCCCAGGCCGTCCATGACGGCGTCGGTGGCGTGGTCGAAGACCAGCACGTAATAGGCCACGTTCATGTGGCCGTTGTAGTCGATCCACTCGGGGCGCACGGTCTCGCGGTGCAGCGTGAGCGGCGCCTCCGGGTTGAACTGGGGGTCGGTCATCCGTCTCGCTCGTCGTTGCGGGGCCCGGGCGCGGCACCGGCCGCACCCGCGCCCGTCAGGGTCGGGAGCCGTCGCGGCCGCGCGCCGCCGAGCGCAGGGCCATGACGATGGCGACCAGCACGGTCACCGGCACCGCCACCGCCAGCCCGAGCAGCATGGCCTGCGGCAGCGCCTCCAGCACGCCGCCCGGCCGTACCACGGGCGTACTGATCAGGTACAGGAACGTGACCAGCGGGAAGATCGCCACGAAAATGCGCAGGGCCCATTCGCCGACCCACATCCAGTCCACCCTGCCCCGCATCGTCCGCCCCCTGCCCCGCCTCAGTAGGCGAACTTCGTGAAGACCGGGTCGATGCTGCCGTGCCACTCCTCATGGAAGCAGCGCAGCTTGCGGTCGGCCGGGGTCTCGCCGGACTCGGCGATGGTCCACAGCGGATTGAGGAAGTGCGCCTCGGTCTCGCCGAAGCCGTCCTTGCGGCTGCGGCGCTCCAGGCCGGCCCGGGCGATCGCCAGCACCTCGAGCCCCAGCTCGCGCACGGTGCGGCCGCGGAACGGCGTCTTCAGGCCGTGGCGCGGCACGTCGCGGCGCAGCGCGGACCGCTCCTCCGCGGTCCAGTCCTTGACCAAGTCCCAGGCGGCGGCGCTGGCGTCGGCGTCGTAGAGCAGGCCCGCCCACAGCGCCGGCAGCGCGCAGATGCGCCGCCACGGCCCGCCGTCGGCGCCGCGCATCTCCAGGAACTTCTTGAGCCGGACCTCGGGGAACACGGTGGTCAGGTGGTCCGCCCAGTCGGCCAGGGTCGGCAGCTCGCCGGGCAGCGCCGGCAGCCGGCCGTCCAGGAAGTCCCGGAACGACTGCCCCGCCGCCTCGATATAACGGCCGTCGCGGTAGACGAAGTACATCGGCACGTCGAGCACGTAGTCGACATAGCGCTCGAACCCGAAGCCGTCCTCGAACACGAACGGCAGGTCGCCGCAGCGGTCGGGGTCGGTCTCGGTCCAGATGTGGCTGCGGAAGCTCTGGAACCCGTTCGGCTGCCCGTCGGTGAACGGCGAGTTGGCGAACAGCGCGGTGGCGATCGGCTGCAGCGCGAGCCCGACGCGGAACTTCTGCGCCATGCAGGGCTCGCTCTCGAAGTCCAGGTTGACCTGCACGGTGCAGGTGCGCAGCATCATGTCGAGCCCGAGCCGGCCGCGCTTCGGCATGTAGTTGCGCATGATTCCGTAGCGCGCCTTGGGCATCCACGGCACGTCCTCGCGCCGCCACTTCGGCTGGAAGCCCAGCCCGATCATGCCGACGCCGAGCTCCTGGTTGACTTCGCGCACCTCGCGCAGGTGTTCCTGGGTCTCGTCGCAGGTCTGGTGGATGGTCTTGACCGGCGCGCCGGACAGCTCGACCTGCCCGCCCGGCTCCAGCGTCACCGAGCCGCCGTGCCCGTCGACCAGCGCGACGATGTGCTCGCCCTCGGCGACCGGCTCCCAGCCGTACCGGGTCAGCCCGTGCAGCAGGGCGCCGATGCCGTTCGGGCCCTCGTAGGGCACCGGGCGCAGGTCGTCGAGGCGGAACACGAACTTCTCGTGCTCGGTGCCGATCCGCCACAGCTCGCGCGGCTTGCAGCCGGCCTCCAGGTACTCGACGAGCTGGCGCCTGTCGGTGACCGGCGGGCTGGACGGTTTCACGCTGGGCTCGCAGACGACGGTCATGGGTGTAAATCCGGATGGTCCGGGCCGTGGTGCGAAAGAGAGGTCCTTTGGCCGGAACGGCGGTGCGTCAAGCCTCCGTGCGGTGCGCCGGCCGTTGCGTCCAATCGCCGGCCAGGCTCTGCCAGCACGCCAAGGCCGCGACCGCCGCGGTATCGGCACGCAATACGCGCGGGCCGAGGCCCACGGCATGAGCAAACGGCAGATCCGCCATATGGTCAAGCTCGGACTTGGCGAAACCGCCCTCCGGCCCGATCAGCAGCGCCGCCGGCCGCCCGGCAAAGCCCGGCGCGACCGCGGCAATCGGCGGCGCGGCCCCGCGCTCCGCCGCCACGATCAGCGCCCGGCCGTCCGGCCAGCCGGCCAGCAGGGCGTCCAGCGTGACCGGCTCGCACACCTCCGGCACGTCCAGCCGCTCGCACTGCTCGGCGGCCTCCACCGCGTTGAGGCGCAGGCGCTCCACGTTGACGCGGGCCGCGTCGGTGTGGCGGGTCAGCACCGGCTGGATGCGCGCCACGCCCAGTTCGCTCGCCTTCTCCGCGACCAGATCGATGCGGGTGCGCTTGATCGGCGCGAAGCACAGCCACAGGTCCGGCCCGGCCGCCTGGGCGCGGGTGCGCTCGACCGGCTCCAGCGACGCCCAGCCCTTGCCCAGCCCGGCAATGCGCGCCAGCCACTCGCCGTCGCGGCCGTTGAACAGCAGCACGGGCTGGCCCGGCGCCAGCCGCAGGACGGAGCGCAGATAGTGCGCCTGCTGGGGCGCCAGCCCGACCGGGACCCCTTCGGCGAGGCCGGCGGCGACATACAGGCGGGTGCGGGGGCGATCGGCCATGGCGCGGTCATTCTACACGGGGATGGCCGGCGCGTGCAGCGGCGGCGGCGCCCGTCCGGCATCTCCCGCATTCGGTTTACCGGCATCGCGCTTTCGGTGAACATCGTGCGGGCATGGACCGGGCGCACCGGCCAGTGCCCCGCCCGTGAACCAGGGTCCCGAGACCGAACAAGCCAAACGCGCTTCGGGTCGACACCGACTCCGGAGCGCCGGCCGCCGCCCCCGTCCGGCTCGCCCGGCCACCCCTGCCAGCCGGACGGTTCCGGCCCGAGACTCTCGAGCACGGTTCGACCGGACGCTTGCTACAACGCCTCCGACGTTTGCATGATGCAATGCAAACCGGGAACCATACATAGCCTGGTATGTTGAACGCGACGGCTCCATCCGGGCGACCCCTTGGGTAAGGCCCGGGACGTGGCCGGAAGGTCAACGTGGGGGCTGACGCGGCGCCGCCGTGAGGCTGTTGGCACGCGTCTTGCTAACACTTGGCGCACACGAATCATCGAGGCAGGCAATGCGGACTCGTTCGACGCTCACGGCAGCTGCCGTTTCTGCGGTCGTCTTCGCCGGCAGTGTCGCGCCGGCGGCGGCGACACCGGTTCCGGCGGCAGCGCTTCTGGTCGAGGTTGTGACGGTGTCCGGGCTCGATCACGCCGCGCCCGATGCGGCTGCGGCCGATATCGCCGCGCCGGGCAGGGGAGGCGATGCGGCGGCGGACGGGCCGGCGCCGGTCGGCTGGCTGCTGAGCGAGGCGGCCCTGCTGGCGGCTTTGGGGCTCGCGTTCATCGGCGCGGGGACCGTGGCGGCGCGCCGCTGGTCCACAGCCGATTGATCCGCGGCGGTCGTCGGGCCGGGCTCAGGCCGGCGGCAGCCGGGCGCGGCCGGCGGGCACCACCGTCTTGCGGCGACCGCTCCTGTACAGGATGACGAGCGCGCCGAGCAGCAGCACCGCCCCGGCCAGGCCGAGCGGCCCGAGCCGCTCGTCGAAGATCAGCCAGGCCAGGGTCGCCGCGGTCAGCGGCTCCATCAGCGACAGGATGCTGGCGACCGTCGCCGGCGTGGCGCGCATCCCGTTGAAGAACAGGACGTAGGCCAGCGCCGTCGGCACCAGCCCCAGATAGAGCAGCAGCAGCCAGCCCGGCACCGAGTGCGTCATGGCGAAGCCCTGCCACAGCACGAACGGCAGCAGCATCAGCGCGCCGCCGCCGAACCCGAGGACGATCAGCTGGTACGGGTGGTAGTGCCCGGCCAGGCTGCGGCCGGTCAGCGTGACCACCGCGTACATCAGCCCGGAGCCGAGCGCCAGCGCCGCCCCGGCCAGCACGGCCTCGCGCCCGGCCCCCACGTCCGACGGGAACCCGACCAGCAGCACCGTGCCCGCCAGGGCCAGCGCCAGGGCGGCCAGCACCGTGCCGGTCGGCCGCTCGGCGAGCAGCAGGGCCGACAGGATCGCCACCATCACCGGCGCCGTGCACAGCGTGACCAGGGCGGCGATCGTCACCCCGGCGCGCGCCACCGCGGCATAGAAGAACACCTGATAGAGCGCCATCGATGCGCTGAGCACGCCCAGCACCCACAGCCGCGGCCCGGCGGCGCGCAGGATGCGCGGCCCGTACAGCGCCCAGCCGAGCACCAGCAGCGCCGGCACCGACAGCGCCAGCCGGAAGAACCCGACCGCCAGCGGCGAGATCCCAGCCACGCCGAACAGCGCCTTGGCGGCGATCCCGCCCGTCCCCCACAGCGCCGCCCCGGCGGCGACCAGCAGCATGCCCTGCCGCGGCGATACGCTCTCGAAGGTCATGGCGCCCCTGGCTCCCGCACGCACGGCCGGGCCGGCCCCGGCGCACACGGAAAGCGTGCAGGATAGCGCCGGGCGAGCCGCTCGGCAAACGGACCGCACGATCTGCGGCGTCGGGACGCAACGCGAAACGCCGCCGGACCGGGGCCCGGCGGCGTTTTCCGTGGTGCGGGTGCCCGCGGGAAGCCAGTCCGGCGTCAGCGCGAGTAGAACTCAATCACCAGATTCGGTTCCATCTGCACCGGGTACGGCACCTCCTGGTAGGAGGGGGCGCGCAGGAAGGTGCCGCGCATCTTGCCGTGGTCGACCTCCATGTAGTCGGGCACGTCGCGCTCGCCGGAGCTGATGCCCTCCAGCACCACCGGCAGCTCGCGCACCTTCTCGACCAGCTCGATCGTGTCGCCGTCGCGCACCTGGTAGGAGGGGATGTTGACCCGGTTGCCGTTCACCCGGACGTGGCCGTGGTTGACGATCTGCCGGGCGGCGAACACGGTCGGCACGAACTTCAGCCGGTAGACCACGGCATCGAGCCGGCGCTCCAGGAGCTGGATCAGGTTCTCGCCGGTGTCGCCCTTGCGCCGCACCGCCTCCACGTACAGGCGGTGGAACTGCTTCTCGCCCATGTTGCCGTAGTAGCCCTTGAGCTTCTGCTTGGCCATGAGCTGATTGCCGAAGTCGGTCGGCTTGCGGCGACGCTGGCCGTGCTGGCCGGGCGGGTAGTCGCGGCGGTTGATCGGGCTCTTGCCGCGGCCCCAGAGGTTGACCCCCAGGCGGCGGTTGATCTTGTACTTGGATCCTGCGCGTTTGCTCATGTGCGGTCCTGTTTTCGGTCCTGTCTGGCGGGGCTGCCCGCTGGTGTCCCGATAGGTCCGCCGGCTCGGGTCTGCGCGCGGCGGACGGGGCGTCGGCTTGCCGGCGGAAGACCGCCGTCACCGGGCCCGCGTTTTCGGGAATGCCCGGACTATAGGGATATTCCGGCGGGAATCAACCTTCGGGAGGCAGTGCGTCCTGATCGTAGAGGGCGGCCGTGATTGCGGCTGCGATGCTGTCTTCGGACTCGCCAAGAAAATCGGCGACAAGGGCGGCGAGGTCGCTGCGGCGTCCCAACCACCCGTTCTTTCGAACACCCATCACCGTCACGCCGCACGGCGCATCGTCGTCCAGGGCGAAGCGCAGGAGGACGCCCTCGGGCCGCTCCTCGACGTCGGCAGGCCGGCCAGCGCCCAGGTGCACATAGAGCACGTCGGCGTTGCGGTCATAGTCGGCTGTCATGCGCGCTGCGCTTGCGTCTGCCAAGGCTTCATCGTGGGGCTTTGCGGGCTCCATGTCATCCGGTCCTGCCTTTGAACGCAGCAGTCGTGGCGGGCGCGGCCCTATCACTCCTCCCGCCCCCGCGCCTTGCCGCCCAGGCGGCGGCCGGACAGCGCGGTGACGATGCCGTGCAGGGTGCGCACCTCCTGATCGGTCAGGTTGGCGCGGGCCAGCATGGCGCGGATGTTGCGGACCATGCCGGGCCGCTTGTCGGGGACGCGGAAGAACCCGGCGGCGTCGAGCTCCTGCTCCAGGTGGGCGTACAGGCGCAGCAGGTCGTCCTGGCGCGCGGCGGGGGCGCCGGGCGCCGGGGCGTGCATCGACTCCTCCATTCCGGCCTGGAACCATTCGTAGCCGACCAGCAGCACCGCCTGCGCCAGGTTCAGCGAGCCGAACGCCGGGTTCAGCGGCGCGGTGATGATCGACTCGGCCAGCGCCACGTCGTCGTTGTCCAGCCCGGCGCGCTCCGGCCCGAACAGGATGCCGGCGCGCGCGCCCGCCGCGATCCGCGCGCGCAGCTCGGCGGCGGCGGCGCGCGGCGTCAGCACCGGCTTGACCATGCCGCGCGGGCGCACCGTGGTGGCGTAGATGTGTTGCAGGTCGGCGATCGCCGCTTCGGTGGTGTCGTAGACTTGGGCGCCGTCGATCACGAGGTCGGCGCCCGACGCCGCCGACCGCGCCTTCGGGTTCGGCCAGCCGTCGCGCGGCCGCACCAGCCGGAGCTCGGTCAGCCCGCAATTGAGCATCGCCCGCGCCGCCGTCCCGACGTTCTCCCCGAGTTGCGGCGCCACCAGGATCACCACCGGCCCGCCGCCGGCAGCATGTTGCCGCGTTGAATCGGTGCCGGCCATTACGGGCCTGCCAGGGCAGGGCGCAGGTCGGCCCGAACGCAGCGAGGCCCGACGCACGGCGGCGCCGTCGGCGCGGCGTCGTCAATGGCCTTTGTGCGCGATGGATGGGCCGCGCTGCCCGCGATCATTTGGGCAGGCCCGAGTCATCATACAGCACTTCGTCATGATCGACCGAGGTCATGGGCTCCTTGAGCTGCGCCCTGAATTGGGCCGAAATCCGCCGCACATCTTCCAGGATAACATCAACGTTCTGCGTTTTCTCCAGGCGCCGAAGCCGTTCCGCGAGGGCCGCTGTCACGGCTTCGGTGGCCGTTTCCCCGCTAGGGCAACAGGCTTTGCGGTCGCCATGCTTGCGGCTAGCGTATGGCATCCCATCACTACGGGGCATCATGACGATGCGCATCGTAATACGCCCGCAGAATCTTGTTGATCCGGGATGGGAAGGCTTTGTCGTGAGCCTTCAGCCAGGCAAGCACGTCGCGATCGACCGGAACCATGACGAGATCGCGGGGCGGAGGATAGGCCTGCAGAGCATGTTCCCAGGCTTCGTCGTCGAGCGGCACCCCTTCCTCGTCTTCCTCGGAGATCCGCTCGATTTCCTCATCGCTCATGGCATTGAGCCGCGCCCAGTCCGTCTCGTCGTCCGCTTCGCTGTACGTGCCGTCCGCCTGCTCGATCAGCACGCGGCCATCACTGGTAAGGATAGCCCTGGTTTCTGAACCGATGTTCATAGCTCCGGCGCTCCCTCTTGTTTGCCCGGCGCGCCGAAATGATGCGAATGGCATCATCCCGGACCGTAAACGTCACATGGAAAAGGTTTCCATCCAGTAGTCCGTATAGGTGAAATCGGTCTTCACCATAGTCTCTTCGGTTGTCAGGTATTACTATTCGAGTATGGTTTGTGAACAACGGCACGACCGATCTGAAGTCGATGTTGCGCGTTTTAAGCGTCTGCTGCCGTTTGCGTTCATCCCATACGAACCGCATTATGGCATAGCTCTGAATGGGCGCCTGATATCGCCGCCATCGGCGAACTTACACCGCCTCCACCCCCTCCCGGAACAGCTTGTAGGTGAAGCTGTCGCCGAGCGCGTCGAACGAGGCGTCGATGATGTTGTACGACACGCCCACCGTGGCCCAGTGGTCGCCGGCGCCGTTGGCGCTCTCGATCAGCACGCGGGGCATGGCGGCGGAGGCCTCCGTGGCCTTCAGGATGCGCACGCGGTAGTCGATCAGCCGCATGTCCTTCAGCCAAGGATACACCGGCTCCAGGGCCTTGCGCAACGCGCGGTCGATGGCGTTGACCGGGCCGTTGCCGTCGGCGACGGTGTGGCGGACCTCGCCGGCGACCTTGACCTTGACCGAGGCCTCGGACTCGGTGACCAGGTCGCCGCGCGCGTTGAACCGCCGCTCGTCGGTGACCGAGAAGCGCTGCAGCTCGAAATAGACCGGCACCTGGCCCAGCATGCGCCGCGCCAGCAGCTCGAACGAGGCCTCCGCGCCGTCATAGGCGTAGCCCTCGTACTCGCGCTGCTTGACCACCTCGACCAGCCGCTCCAGCGCCGGGTCGCGCGGGTCGACCTGGATCCCGGCGTCGGTCAGCCGCGCCACGATGTTCGACCGGCCGGCCTGGTCGGAAATCACCACGTTGCGCCGGTTGCCCAGGCGGGCCGGGTCGACATGCTCGTAGCAGCGCGGGTCCTTGGCAATCGCCGAGGCGTGCAGGCCGCCCTTGTGGGTGAAGGCGCGCTCGCCGACATAGGCGGCGCCGCGGTCCGGGGCGCGGTTCAGCCGCTCGTCGAACCAGCGCGACAGGCGGGTCAGGCCGCGCAGGTCGTCGTCGGTCAGCCCGGTCTCGTAGCCCATCTTGATCATCAGCGACGGGATCAGCGAGATCAGGTTGGCGTTGCCGCAGCGCTCACCCAGGCCGTTCAGCGTGCCCTGCACCTGGCGGGCGCCGGCGCGCACCGCGGCCAGGGTGTTGGCGACCGCGTTCTCCGTGTCGTTGTGGCAGTGGATGCCGAGCCGGTCGCCGGGGATGTGCTCGGCGACCTCGGAAACGATGCGCTCGACCTCGTGGGGCAGGGCGCCGCCGTTGGTGTCGCACAGCACCACCCAGCGGGCGCCGGCGTCATGGGCCGCCCTGGCGCACGCCAGGGCATAGGCCGGGTTGGCCTTGTAGCCGTCGAAGAAGTGCTCGCAGTCGAACAGCGGCTCGCGCCCGCGCGCCTTGATCTCGGCGATGCTGTCGGCGATCAGCGCGACGTTCTCCTCGCGCGGGATGCCCAGCGCCACGTCGACGTGGAAGTCCCAGGTCTTGCCGACGATGCACACGGCGTCGGCCTTGGCCGTCAGCAGGGCATTGAGGCCGGGATCGTTGCCGGCGCTGCGCCCGGGCCGGCGGGTCATGCCGAAGGCGGTGAAGGTGGCGCGCTCCAGGGGCGGCGGGTCGGCGAAGAAGGCGTCGTCGGTGGGGTTGGCGCCGGGCCAGCCGCCCTCGACATAGTCGATGCCGAGCCGGTCCAGCGCGCGGGCGATCGCCGTCTTGTCGCCCGCGGAGAAGTCGATGCCCTGGGTCTGCGCGCCGTCGCGCAGGGTGGTGTCGAACAGATAGATGCGGTTGTCCGCGCCCATGCCGCGCCTTCCGCCGACTTGAGACAGCCGGCCCTGCGGTTGCGTTTCGTTCCGGAGACCGAGGCTGTGCCGCAGGTTTCCCGCCCTTGTCAAGCCGGCAGGCGGGGTACCGAGGCGTTCACGTTGCCGCCGCTTGTGCCGCCGCCCCAGCCGGGGGACGCTCAGTCGCCGGTGGCGGCGAACGCTCCGGTGCCCGCGTCGATGGCGCGTTTGGCCCGGGTGCGTGGGGCGTGGATGTACAGCGAGCGGACATCGGGCCGGTCGGTCGGCGCGCCGGGCAGGGTCATCTCGTAGTCGACCGGCCGGGCGTGGTCGGCCAGCAGCAGGTCGGGATTGTACACGGTGTCGAACTTCCACAGCATGCGCACGAAGTTGGTCTGGCCGCGCAGCAGATGGCCGGCGGCGGTGCGCCCGGCGCGCACCAGGGTGCGCCAGCCCAGGTGCTTGCGGTTGAGCACCTGTTGGGTCAGCACCAGCTCGCGATAGAACTCGTCGAGCGGCAGGCGGGTCGGCAGCACGGCGTGCTGAATGTCGAACAGGCGGTAGTCGCGGGTCTCCAGCCGGCGCGCCTCGGTCATCCAGGTCTCCGTACCGGGATAGGGGGTGTTGACCGAGATGTTGACCACCTCCGGCACCTCCATGGCCCACCGGCGGACCACCTCGAAGCGATCGCGGTCCCAGTCGGTGTCGGCAATGATGTTGACGGCGACGCGGACGCCCAGCGAGCGGGCGTACTCCAGCGCCTCGAAGTTGACGCCCAGCGCCGCGCGCTTGCGGTAGCGCTTCAACCCCTCCTCGTCGATCGCCTCCAGCCCCAGGAACATGTAGCGCATGCCCAGGTCGCGCCAGGTCCGGAACACCTCTTTGTTGCGCAGCAGCACATCGCCGCGCGTCTCCAGGTAGTACTTCTTGCGGATGCCGCGGCGGGCGACCTCGTCGGCGATCGCCATCCCATGGCGCGACTGGATGAAGGCGACGTCGTCGACGATGAACACGCCCGGCTCGGCGATGCGGGCCAGTTCCTCGGCGGCCTTCTCCGGGCTGACCGTCCGATAGCTGCGGCCGTAGAAGGTCCAGGCGCTGCAGAACGCGCAGTCCCACGGGCAGCCGCGCGAGAACTCGATCGACGCGCACGGCTCCAGCACGCCGATGAAGTACTTGCGGCGGTGGCGCAGCAGGTCGCGGGCCGGCGACAGCGCGTCCAGATCCTCCACGAACACCGGCTGCGGCCCTTCGCCGTCGGCGGTTACGGCGCCGGGCACGTCGGTGAGGGGCGCGCGGTCCGCCAGTGCCGTCAGCAGCCGCGGCGCGCCGGCCTCGCCCTCGCCCTTGAGCACGCAATCGACGGCGCCCTCGGCGTGGGTCAGCAGGTCGCGGGCGATGAACGAGACGCAATGGCCGCCGGCGAAGATGAAGGTGCCGGGCGCCCGCGCCCGGGTCGCCTTGGCCAGGTCGACGATCTCCGGCACGTTCGGCAGATAGTTGCAGGAGAACGCCACCGCGTCCGGGCGCCAGTCGTCCAGCAAACGGAAATAGGCGGCGTGATCCTCGACCTGCAGGTCGATCAGCCGCAGGTCGTGCCCCGCCTGCCGCAGCGCCCCCGCAACCAGCTCCAGGCCGAGCGGCTCCAGGCGCAGGAAGATCTTCGTGTACATCAGCGGCCCGGGATGGACGGCGAGGACCTTCATGCGGCCTCCGACGGCAACGGTGGGCGGCTCGGGCGCGAAAGACATGCGTCCGCGAATGCGTTTCAGTCGCACACGTCCATGACAGCATGAACGCCCCGGCCCGCTTCCGAAACCCGGCCCTCCGGTTCGCGTTCCTGGCAGGCGACTGATGCTTTAGGGCTAGCCTGTGAGGCCGATCGCGGCGTGGGCGTCAGGCCGCGTAGGGCGCCTGCCGGCGCGCGTCCTCCCGTAGAATGTCGGCTGCATAATCGATGTCGCCCGGCGGCAGTCGCCTGTACAGGCGCCAGAACTCGGCGGTGGTCCGCGAATTCACCGCTTCGGCAGCTGGCTGGGGTCGCCGTCATAGACCGCGCCGTCCGCGATCTCTTTCAACGCCTGGTCGGCCAAGCGTTCGAGGACGTCCGGGGACGCCTCAAACGCGGCCTGCCAGCGCTGTTCGTCGGCAAGCTCTTCCAGGATCAGGCAGGCCATGGCGTCCTGCTCGTCAGGGGGTAGGCGATTCAGGTCCTCGACGGCACGGGTCAGCAGCGGGGTCATCGTCATGCCCTTTCAGATGCACAGTCCAGCCCTTCGTTCAATAACCCTATGCCATCTCACACCACCGCCGCCAGTTCGGCCTTGACCCCGGCGAGCGGGCGGGCGGCCTCGCTGCCGCAGATCTTTTCGATGTCGTCCTGGTACTTGAGCAGGGTGCCCAGGGTGTCGTCGATCAGGCAAGGCCCAACTCCAGGGCGTCCGGCGCGGTCAGGGCGCGGGTCCAGTCCAGGGTCTCGGCGACGCCGGGCAGCTTGAACAGGTCGATCCCGCGCCGGCGCTGCAGAGAAAGGTGACCACCTGCGCAAGAGAGCGCGGCTGCGGCGGCCGGCGCCTTGGCGATCCCGGTCTTGCCGGCGCCGGCTTCGCCCTCCAGGAACAGCGGCCGGCGCGGCGTCAGCGCCAGGGATGGCGCGCTCGCCAGCGACCGCTCGGCAACGCAGTCGCCGCGGCCCGGCAGGTCCAGGATCTCGTCCAAGGAGGCGGACAGCGGCGGCGTCATGACGGCACCTCGCGCACTGGGTCGTTCGCGGTGCCATGGTAACGGGACCATGCGGCACCGCCAGACGCGGCGCGGCCGCGGGCGTCAGCCCAGGCGCCCCGCGTCGGCCTCGGCCGGGTCGGCTCCGCGGCTGGTGCCCGGAAACGCCCGATAGGCGGGGGCGAACAGCTCCTGCGGGGCGTCCACGCCGCGCAGCATGTGGTGGCCGCGCGACACCAGCCGGATCGGTGCGGCGCGGGCGAAGGCGCACGAGGTCAGGATCGGGGCGCCGAGGTCGCGGCACATCCCCTCGATGCGGGCGGCGCGGTTCACGGCCGGGCCGATCACGGTGAAGTCCAGGCGGTTGCCGGCGCCGATGTTGCCGTACACCACCTCGCCCACGTGCAGCGCCATGCCCGACCGAATTTCCGGCCGGCCGTCGCCGGGCCGCCTCGCGTTCAGCGCGTCCAGCGCCGCGGCGGCCTCCAGCGCGGCAATCAGGCCGCGGGCGCAGGCCTCGTCCAGGGGCTCGCCGTCGCCGACCCGGAAGATGGCCAGCAGCCCGTCGCCCAGGAACTTCAGGACCTCGCCCCCGGCCCGGTCCACCGCCGGCACCAGACAGCCGAAATAGTCGCCGAGCAGGGCCAGCAGCGCGTCGCGCGGCAGCGCCTCCGACAGCGCCGTGAAGTCGCGCAGGTCGCCGAACAGGATCACCGCGCGGATCGACCGGCCGGTGCCGACCACCATGTCGCCGCTGAGGATGCGCGCCGCCGCCTCGCGCCCGACATAGCAGTTGAGCAGGCCGAGCGTCAGGTCGCGCGCGGTCATGATCTCCGCCGCCGCACCCAGCGCCGGCAGGATCGCCTCGATGCAGGCCGTGTGGGCCGGGGCGAAGCCGGCCGGGTCGCGGGTGGTCGCGCCGAAGGCGGCGAACCGGTCGGCGGCCAGCGGCATCGGCGACAGCAGGTAATCGGTGCCGCCCTGCGCGTGCAGCTCCTCCAGCAACGGGAAGTCCAGCTCGGCGTCCGGTCCGGCCAGCCGCCGGCGCACGGCGAGGCCGGTGCGGTGCATCAGCGCCATCGGGCTGTGCAGATAGGCCAGCCGGCTGGCCCGCATCCGCGGAATTCGGATCTCGGCGACGCCGTCCCCGCCGTCCGTGCCGGCCTCGGCGCCCGCGTCGGCATCGGCGTGCCACGTGTACATCATGGCGGTCGTCTCGGGGTGCTGCGTCGGGACGCTCAGCGTGGTCCGCCACACCGGCACGCCGCCCGCGGCCAGCCGCCGGCTCAACGCCGCCAGCAGTGCCGCCGGCCCCGGCAGCAGGCGCCCCGCGTCGAGCAGCCAGGCGGCGGTGCCGATCGCGGCCTCGTCAAGCGCTGCGGTTTGCGGAGCGGAGCGGGACACGGGCATGACGCTCATGGTTGCGGGCGGGACGGGTGCCGTGAACAATGCGCCCGCAGCGGGATGTGGGGCGCAGCCGGCGCGGTGGAACGGGGGGTACCATGCGGACGAGAACGACGCGAGCACGGCACGGTGCGGTGACGGCAACGCTGGCCCTCCTGGCGCTGGTCCTGGCCGGCTGCCAGGCCTCGCGCGCCCCCACACCTTCCGTGCCGCCGCCGGAGCCGGTCGCGGTGGTCGAGCCCAACATGATCCTGGCGCTGGAGATGCGCCGGTGCGGCGCGCCGCCCTGCCCGGTGGGCACGGCGGAGGACCTGCGCTCCGGGCGCAGCACAATCATCTACGACTTCGATCTGCTGCCGGTCGGGCTGGACGACGGGGCGCGCGGCGAACTGACCCGCCGGCTGTGGGAGGAGCCGTTCGCGGTCGAGGGCTACATCGAGCAGCGCTACGGGTTCCTGGGCGTGGAACGGCCGGTGGAGGTCGCCGTGGTCACCGGAGTGGCCGGCCCGCTCGACACCTGGCGCAGCGGCCGCGCCGGCGGGATCCGCGGCGCCGCCGGGCGATAGCGGGCGCACCGCCGCCGGGCCGCGGCTCAGATCGCGGCGCTGCGGGCCTCGCCGGAGAGCGGCGGGAAGACCTGCTCACGGTCGGGCTCGCGGCGGACGGCGGGATTGTACTTCAGGCAGTTGGGCACGCACTCGCACTCGAAGGCGATCCGCATCGGCGCGATCCGGCCCTCGTTCTTGATCTGGAACAGGCGCGGCACGACGCGGTCGCGCAGGCTGATCGGGTCGATGGTGTTGACGTAGATCTTGGTGCCGCCCTCGAAGCCGGCCGGATTGCTGATCCGCCACTTGATCATCACGCGCCACGGCATCGGCACGTCGGCATCCGGCGCCTTGTAGTACCATTCCTCATTGCAGGGGATGCCCGGACCCATGGCGGCGTGGCACGCGTGCACCAGGTCCGACACGCCGCGCAACTCCTGCGGGCTGTGGTTCCACGGCTGGCTGCGCTCGCTCTTGGAATAGATCGCCAGGGTCGGGAAGCGGTGGCCGATGGCGGCGAAGGCGATGGCGTGGTCGTTCTCCGCGAAGACCAGGTTGTGGTAGCCGGCGTAGTTGACCGCGGCCTCGTTGTAGATGTTCGGGTTGCGCCGGGTCAGCGCGATCTCCCGCTCCATCGCGGCGCCGCGGTCGTCGATGGCGACGAGCTGCTTGTGCAGGTGGTCGAACGAGGCTCCGGACGGCTGCAGCCAGTTCTGGAACACCGCGACGTAGCGGACGTAGCGGTTGTGCAGGTAGATGTCGCGCAGGGCCGCCACCGTGAACCGGAAATAGCGCTCGTGCTCGTCCGGGGTCATCGTGCCGGAGGAGGCCAGGTCGCGGTCGGTCTCTCCGTTTTCGACGTAATGGCGCGGGCCGATGATCAGCTCGTGCCCGCCGCCGAAAAAGGCGTCGGCGTGCTCCAGCTTCTCCGCCTCCGACATCGCGGCCACCTGCTCGAGCGGCACGCCGGACATGCGCAGCTTGGCGTCGACCACGTCCAGCAGGTGGCGCCGGCCGGCCTCGTCCGACAGGTAGCGCTTCTTCCGCTGCGCCTGCGCTTCGGGCAGGCTGAACCCGAAGTTCTTGGCCCAGTAGTCGTACGAAATGATCTCGAACAGGTTCGGGATGCGGCGGAACTCCGGCACCGTGTCGAACAGCTCGCGGGCCTGGACGTCGCGAAGGATGGCGTGGTGGCTGTCGGTCCTGACCATGCGCGCCTTTTCCGGCGGCGCCTTGTACAGGTGGCCCTGGCAGAACACGCAGTAGTCCTCGACCGCCTTCGGCTCGAGGGGCCGGCCGGGCCCCAGGGCGTCGTTGGTCAGCGGCCGGTTGGCGCGCCCCGGCACCGTCCACACCTCGGTTCCGGTGAACGGGTTGAGCTGCTTGAAGGTGCCGTCCGCCATCCGGATCAGGTAGTTGGACGACGGCGGCGAATCAGTGAGGCTCATGGCTCTGGTCCCGGCGGCGCGAATCCGGCCCGAAGCGCCGGCGACGCGCGGCGGTCAACGCAGCCTGAGGCCGGTCAGCGCGGACTCCGGCGCCGACGCGCCGTTCGCGTCGCCGCGCTCGGTACCGTGGCCCCGCTCGGGCAACCGCTTGCACAGGGCGGCGCTCTCCAGGTGATGACCGTGGCTGCAGAAGCGCTCCACCAGCCAGTGCGGCTGGCCTTCGGCGCGATGGGCGTTGCGGGGCAGGAAGCTGTGGATGGCGCGGCAGCCCAGACGGTCCGCCAGCTCGTCCATGGCCCGCAGCAGCGCGTCGGCAACGGCGCGCGGGTTGAACAAGTCGACGACCATGACGTTGTCCACGAGCAGCACCCGCTGGTGCACCAGGTGTGGCTCGACACAGTAGCTGAACAGGCCGTGGATATAACCCTGGTACTGTACCGTCATGATACCGGCCTGGTCCTCGGCATGCTCGCCGATGGACTTGGCAAACAGGCGCCAAGCCTCCACATCGAGGTCCGGACACATGGACTGCACGATGGGGTAGGCCTGATCGACCTGCGCCGGACCGAGGTGCCGCAGCGTCAGCATGTCGGGCATAAAATTTCTCATCGGTCGCCAACGCTCGCCATGCTGGCGTCCTGTGCCGCGATTTGCTTTGATGTAAATCAAGACATCGGCGGCCCGTCATTGTGCAGTGCAGCAAAAAACCCGAGCATTGTCGGCGCTTCCGGAGTCTGCTACTTCAGACACCGCACAGATGGCCGCCCCCTGTTGCGCGGTCTCTAATATTGCGTCACACTGACGCGCATCGGCCCAACAGGAGGCGCACCGCCCATGCCCCCCTTCGATCTGGCGCGACCCGGAAAATCGGCCACGATGGAAATTCACCCCTGCGGCGCCTGCCCCGTGCGCAGCCTCACGGTGTGTGCCGCGCTGGAGGAGGAGGAGCTGAGCCGGCTGGCGGACATCGTTCAGACCCAGCGGATCGACGCCAGCCAGACCATCTTCTCCGAGGGCGATCCCGCCGGGAACATGTTCAACGTTACGGCGGGTACGGTAAAGCTATACAAGTTGCTACCCGACGGCCGCCGGCAGATTACGGGTTTCCTGTTCAGCGGCGATTTCATGGGTCTGGCCGTCAACGAACGCTACGCCTACTCCGCCGAAACGGTAACGGCGACGTCGGTGTGCCGGTTCCCGCGGCGCAAGATGGACCAGCTGATGGACGAGTTCCCCAAGCTGCAACGCCGCCTGTTCAGCCTGGCCTCGAACGAGCTCGCCGCGGCGCAGGACCAGATGCTGCTGCTGGGCCGCAAGGCGGCGCGGGAGAAGATCGCCTCGTTCCTGCTGTCCCTGGCGCAGCGCGCGGTGCGCCGCGGCCAAAAGGACAACCCGGTCCACGTGCCGATGAGCCGCGCCGACATCGCCGACTTCCTGGGGCTGACCACGGAGACCGTGAGCCGCACCTTCACCCAGCTCAAGGCCGCCGGCCTGATCCGCCTGCTGGAAGGCGGCAAGGTCCAGCTCGTCAACAAGACCGCGCTCTACGACATGGCCGAGGGCGGGTGAGACTGCTTCCGTCGCGTCGGCCGTTCGTGACTGCCGGGGCGTGACGAACGCCGGATGGCGAGCCCCTGTTCGGCCTGCCGCGCCAGCCAAGCCGCAGACCGGGACCGCAGGTCGCCAGAGCCGACGCGTGCCATGATCCGCCCCGGCCCGCGCAACCTGATCTCCGATGTCGAAGGCATTGCCGTCGGCCACGCCGTGGACGCCGCGGTGCGCACCGGCGTGACCGTGGTGCTGCCGGCACGGCGCACCGTCGCGGCGGTCGACGTGCGCGGCGCGGCGCCCGGCACGCGGGAGACCGACGCGCTCGACCCGACCGGGCTGGTCGAGGCGGTCGACGCCTTGGTCTTGTCCGGCGGCTCGGTGTTCGGGCTGGAGGCGGCGGCCGGTGCCGTGCAGTGGCTGGCGGCGCGCGGGCGCGGCTACCGGCTGGGCGCGGCAACGGTACCGATCGTGCCGGCTGCGGTGCTGTTCGACCTGCTCAACGGCGGCGCCAAGGACTGGGGCGATGCGCCGCCGTACCGCCGGCTGGGCTTCGAGGCGTGCGCCGCGGCGGCGGCGGACGTCGCGCTCGGCAACGCCGGAGCCGGGTTCGGCGCCAAGGCCGGGGCGCTGAAGGGCGGACTTGGCAGCGCCTCGGCAGCGGACGGCGACAGCGGCCTGACCGTCGGCGCGGTTGCCGCGGCCAACCCGGCCGGCTCCCCGGTCATGCCGGGCCAGCCGACCCTGTGGGCCTGGATGCTGGAGCAGGACGGCGAGCTGGGCGGCCAGCCGCCGCCCACGGGCCCGGTGCCGGCCGCCGTGGACCTGACCGTCTCGCCCGCGATGGCCGACGGGCCCGGCGGCAGCACCACCCTGGGCGTGGTCGCCACCGACGCCGCCCTGTCCCGCGCCGAAACCAGGCGCCTGGCCATGATGGCCCAGGACGGCATCGCGCGCGCGGTGCGCCCGTCGCACACGACCCTCGACGGCGACACGGTGTTCGCGCTCGCCACCGGCACCCGCCCGCTGCCCGAGCCGCGCGCCCTCGCCCTGGCCCGCCTCGGCGCGATCGCCGCCGACGTCCTCGCCCGTGCGGTCGCCCGCGGCGTGTACGAGGCGGACACCCTTGGGGACAAGCCGGGATACCGTGCCCTGCACGGCGCCAGCCTGCGCCGCCGGTGACCGGGGCGGCAGCCCGAATTGCGTATTGTGTCCCCGGAACGAATTGCGGGGACACATTACGGAATTCAGGCCGGTCTTTGGCGGGAGGAGGTCAGGATCCGCCGCTGCGGCGGGCGACGACCGCGCGGTAGACGGCCAGGATGATCACGGCGCCCACGACGGCGCCGATCAGCCCGGCGCCTTCGCCGGAGCCGTACCAGCCGATCGCGCGGCCCAGGTAGGTGGCGACGACCGCGCCGGCCACGCCGAGCAGCATCGTCACGATGCAGCCGCCCGGATCGCGCCCCGGCATCAGCAGCTTGGCGATCGCCCCGGCAATCAGCCCGATGATCAGCGCGCCGATCAGGTGCAGCATGCCCTGTCCCCTCGCTCGAATGGTCCGATACAGCTGCCATAGCAGGTCCTGCGGCAACGAACGATCGTGCCGGCGGCGGCGTTCCACGCGCCGTGTGCCGTCGTCCGGCCGAGCTTGAAGGCACCGCCCGGCCGCGGCATGATCCGCGCCGCCCGGCCGCGACCGCCGGGCCGACCGGGAAGCCAAGCCATGGACAGAGTCCGGCCCTCCCTCGCCGCCGCCGCGGCGGTCCTGACGCTCGCCGCTGCCTGGCCGGCGGCGGCGCGCGATGACCTGGTCCTCGGCATGACGCTGGAGCCGCCGCACCTGGACCCCACCGCCGGCGCCGCCGGCGCGATCGACGAGGTCACCTACGCCAACGTGTTCGAGGGCCTGACCCGGATCGACGCAGCCGGCGCCGTGGTGCCCGCCCTCGCGGAGTCGTGGACGGTGTCGGACGACGGCCTGACCTACACGTTCCACCTGCGCGAAGGCGTCCGCTTCCACGACGGCACGGACTTCGACAGTGCCGACGTCCGCTATGCGTTCGAGCGCGCCATGGCGCCGGAGTCGGTCAACGCCCAGAAGGGCTATTTCGACGCGATCGCACGCATCGAGACGCCGGGGCCGTATGAGGTCGTGCTGCACCTGTCGCGGCCCGACGGGCTGCTGCCGTTTCACCTGGGCCAGGGCGACGCCGTGATCGTGGCGCCGGAGAGCGCGGCGACCAACCGGACGCGGCCCGTCGGCACCGGTCCGTTCCGTTTCGTCGAGTGGATCGAGGGCGACCGGGTCGTGCTGGAGCGGTTCCCGGAGTACTGGAACCCGGAGGAGCCCCGGCTGGACCGGGTGACGGTGCGCTTCATCGCCGACCCGGCGGCGCAGACGGCGGCGCTGCTGGCCGGCGACCTCGATGCCTTCCCCAATCTCGCCGCGCCGGAGTCGGTGCCGCTGTTCGAGGGCGACCCGCGCTTCGCCGTGGAGGTGGGCACCACCGAAGGCGAGGTCATCCTGGCGGTCAACCACCGGCGCCGGCCGTTCGGCGACGAAGCCGTGCGCGGAGCGATGGCGCTGGCCGTCAACCGCCATGACGTGGTCAACGGCGCCATGTTCGGCTACGGCACGGTGATCGGCACCCATTTTCCGCCGCATCACCCGGCGTACATCGACCTGACCTGGATGAACCCGTACGACCCGCAGCGCAGCGAGCGCCTGCTGCCCGAGCTCGGCTACCCGGACGGGTTCCGGGCGGTGCTGACGCTGCCGCCGCCATCCTATGCCCGGCGCGGCGGCGAGATCCTGCAGGCGCTGCTGGCGCAGGTCGGGATCACGGTCGAGCTGGAGCCGGTGGAGTGGGCACAGTGGCTGGAGCGGGTCTTCCGCAACCAAGACTACGACATGACCATCGTCGCCCATACCGAGCCGCTCGACATCGGCATCTACGCCCGCGGCGACGACTACTACTTCGGCTACGACAGTCCCCGTTTCAACGAGGCCTTCACGGCCCTGGAGCGCACCACCGACCCGGCGACGCGCGCTGGCCTCTACGCCGAGCTGCAGCGCATACTGGCTGAAGACAACGCGGCGATCTTCCTGTTCCAGCTGCCCAAGCTGGGTGTCCACGACGCCCGCGTGCGCGGTCTGTGGACGAACAGCCCGATCCAGGCCAACGACGTCACGGACGTCTACTGGGCCGAATGACCGCCGGCCGAGGTTTCGGATTGCGCGTGGCGGTTCCGCCGCTATTCCGCGCCGTCGCGGCCCCTGGACGCCCCCGGCTTGACGTCCGTCCAGTCCCACACGGCACCGTACCGCCGCCGCCGCGGCTGCTCGGCCTGGCGTGCGGACGCCCTGGCCTTGCGCATCGGCCGCACGGCCGAGGCCGCTTCCGCAGCGACCGGGGCCATCAGCTCGGACGAAGCCATTCTGTCGGGCGGACCGGCCGCCGTCTCCGCCTCCGGCTCCCGTTCCGCGACCGCATGGGCCGGAAGCGATTCCGGTTCGGCGGCCTCGGCGACTCCGGATGCGGCCTTCTCCGGTGGCGTCCACTCGCGATCGCCCGCGGTGGCGGCGACCAGGCCCAGGAACGAATCCTGCAGCTCGGCCGACAGGCCCTGCCACAGGAACACCAGCCGCGCCGAGCGGCGGTCCATCACGGCCGGACCGGGTGAGTCCCCGACGCCGGATGCGGCCGCCTCGCTGCCGCCCAGACCGTCGTAGAAGAACCCGACCGGCACGTCGAGCAACTCGCCGAGCCGGAACAGCAACCCGGCGCCGATCCGGTTCGCCCCGCGCTCGTACTTCTGCACCTGCTGGAAGGTAATCCCGATGCGGCGGGCCAGGGCGTCCTGGCTCAGCCCGCGCAACTGGCGCGCCAGCCGGACCCGGCTGCCAACGTGCTGGTCCAGCGCCTCGGTTTCTTGGTTGCGCCGTTTCCCTCTCATTCCGCCTCCGCGCGTGCTGCCCGATGGCCGGCATGCCAAGGGCGATGATGGGGTGTGACGATGCCGGCGTGCGGCCATTCCGTCGTCGACCGGGCGATCCGCTCGACGCGCCGTCTCTGAACGCGTTGCCCGGCCCGCGCAACCTGACGCAGTGACAGCATCGTCTCTATCCCCATACGTTACAAGGTCACATCCTAAACCGGCATACAACCGCATGTCATGCCTTTTTGTTCCGGTTCAAGTGGTGTCATCCGCATCCGCCATTGACATCGCGTCCCGCCAAGAGTGCCGCACCGGGAATGTCGTGACGGCGTTCCAACCCGGCCACCAAACCGAATGACCGTGTGTTGCCAGGCAATTCGGGCATGCACCGAACCGCGACTTGTTTGCAGACCGTGCATCTGCACCGGAATGCTTTTCAATATGAGGACAATTGCATTCGAATGAACAGCCCGCAAGAGCCGTTTTGTTCCCATGCCGTTCGCCGGCAATTTTTGGGCATTGTCGACACACCCGGCGCGCCCGCATGACGGCCCGTATCGCAATGCCCCACATCCGGACTCCGACGTTTGTGTTGCGTCAAAATGACCTATCCGGTGCCGGCGGGCAGACCGGGGCAGGCATGTGAATCGGCCGGGCGGGCGGCACAAGCTCTCGAAAAGATGGCAGCAGCGGGTGCTGCGACTCCGGCTCGCGGTCCTTTCGAATCAGCACCTTGGCGGGCGTTCGCGCCTCCGCCGCTACGTCGCGCCGCTGCCGCGCGTGAGCTGAAGAAAGATGTCCTCCAGGTCGGTCTCTTCGGTGGACAGGTCACGGATGTGCAGGCCGCCGGCGTTGAGCACGTTGAGGATGTCGCCGACCTGGGCCTCGCTGGGGCGGTAGCGCAGCACCAGCCGGGTCGGCTCGGGCAACTCGGGCAGGTAGGCAGCCAGCGCCTCCGGCACATCGCTGATTGGCCGGGTCAGGTGCAGGGTGAGCGTCTTGCTGTCGATCCGCGCCAACAGGTTGCGCGTGGTGTCGCAGGCCACCACTTCGCCATGGTTGATAATGGCGATTCGGTCGCACAGCTCTTCCGCCTCCTCCAGGTAGTGCGTGGTCAGCAGCACCGTGGTCCCGGCGGCATTCAGCGCTCGCACCTGCCCCCACAGCTGCTGGCGCAGCTCGACGTCGACGCCGGCGGTCGGCTCGTCCAGCACCAGGATCGGCGGCGAATGGACCATCGCCTTGGCAACCATCAGCCGCCGCCGCATGCCGCCCGACAGCGTGCGGGCGTAGGCGTTGGCCTTGTCCGCCAGTCCGACCACCTCGAGCAGCCGCTCGGTGATGCGTTCGGCGCGGGGCACGCCGTACAGGCCGGCCTGCAGGTCGAGCAGCTCGCGCGGCGTGAAGAACGGGTCGATGTTGAGCTCCTGCGGCACAACCCCGATCGCCGAGCGGGCCTGGCGCGGCTGGCGGTCGATGTCGTAGCCCCACACCGCCGCGGTGCCCCCGGTCTTCACGACCAGCCCGGCCAGGATGTTGATCAGCGTCGACTTGCCGGCCCCGTTCGGCCCCAGCAGGCCGAACAGCGTGCCGCGCGGGATGGTCAGGTCGATCGCCTTGAGCGCCCGCTTCGGCGGGGCCTTGCCCTGACCGCGGTAGGTCTTGTCCAGGCCGTGCACCGCCACGGCCGCCGCCGGCAGGGCATCCGGCGCGTTGCCGGTGTGGGCGGACGGGGCGGCCATGACGGGCGATCCTCGAGATGGGCGGGACGGGCGGGGGTCTGCTATCACCCGCCGCGCCGGCCGGTCAATCGCCGCACCGCGCGAGGATTGATCCCGGCCGCCGTGCCGGTATGATCGCGCGCGTCATACCGGTCCGCGATGCGGTGCCGCGGCTCCCCGACACCGTACCGCCTCAAGCGGGACAAAAGGCATCATGCAGCCATTGGAAATCATCGAGGTCGATGAGGACACCGGGTCCGTCGGCTGCGACGGCGGCGGCGGCGCGCTCGGACACCCGCTCGTCTACTACACCTTCGGTACCCGCGGCCAGGTCGACTGCGGCTACTGCGGCCGGCGCTTCGTCAAGCGGCAGGCCGCCCATGCGCCCGTCGGCAGCGCGCCGGCCGCCACCGCCGCCGGCCCGGCCTCCTGACCGCGCACCGGCGCCGGCGCGCCCGGTGCGTCGGCGCCCCGGGTTGACGTTTTCTTAGTTAAGGAGTGCTAGCGCTCGCCTCGTGACAGCAGCGCCGTGCCGCCGGCATGGGCGCCACCCGATGCCCGAGCGTCGCGACGATGCCGAGCCCGCACCCTCAGGAGCCGCCCTTTCCGGACGCGTCCGTCGCCGCCGCCGGGTCGCCGCTGTCGTCGGCCGACCTGCGCACCCGGCTGCTGGTGCCCGCCGCTGGCATCCTGATCGTCAGCCTGGCCGTCATCGTCGCGCTTCTGGTCGTGGCCGCGTTGCGCGAGAACCGCATCGCGTTCGAGAACACCCGCCAGACCGTGCAGTCGCTGCTGGCCGGCGAGCGGACGCGCTGGGAGCAGCTCGCCCTCGACGTAACCTGGTGGCAGGACGCCTACGAGACCCTGAGGGGCGATGTCGATCCCCTGTGGGCGGACGACAACATCGGGATCTATTACAGCGAGAACTTCGGCACGACCCTGTCGGGCGCGGCGGGCCCGGACGATCGCGTCCTCTATGCCGCCTACGAAGGCGCGCGCGGCGGCGAAGACATCCTGGCCGCCGCCATCGAGCGCATCGGCGGGGCCGCCGCCGCCGTGCGCGCGGCGCCGGTGGAGGCACCGGAGACGGTGTCCGGCTTCTTCCGGCTGGGCGACGACGTGTACATCTTCGGCCTGGGCGCGCTGACTCCGGAGTATCCGACCGAGGCGGAGCTGACCGCGCGGCGCGGCCTCGTCCTGCTGGCCCGGCGACTCGACCCGGACTGGCTGGCCACGCTCGGCCGGCACTTCGTCATCGACGGCCTGCGCGTGGCCGAGCCGGGACAGGAAACCGGTGCGGCGCGGGTGGCCCTGCCGGCCGGCGATGGCGGCGTGGCCGGGGTCGTGACATGGCATCCGCCGCGGCCGGGCAACGACCTGCTGCTCTACCTGCTCCCCGCCCTGGCGCTGATCGGTGCCGGGATCGCAGCCCTGGCCTACCGGGTGCTGCGCATCTGGGGCAATACCGTGGACATGGTCCAGGCGCGCGAGCAGACGCTGCAGGCGATCTTCGACGGCGCCGGCGACGGCATCATCGTGCTCGACGACCGCGGGTGCCTGCGCACCTTCAACAGGGCCGCCCAGGCCATCTTCGGATACGACCGGGCGGCGCTCGCCGGCCGCGACATCCGCACCCTGGTAACCGCGGATGCGACTCCGGCGCACGCGGGAGAGAGCTGGCTGGACGCGTGCCTGGCCGGCCGGTGCGGCGACCGCCACAGCGCGGGCGACCTGCTCGGCATCCGGGCCGACGGCAGCACCGTGCCGCTCGCCGTGACGGTCAACTGCCTGCAGCTCGGCTCGCGGCGGATGTGCGTCGGCGTCCTGCACGACATGACCGAGCGGCTGGGCATCGAGGCGCAGCTGCGCGACGAGATGCACCGGGCGGAGGTGGCGAGCCGGGCCAAGAGCGCCTTCCTCGCCAACATCAGCCACGAGCTGCGCACCCCGCTGAACGCCATCATCGGCTTTGCCGAGTTCATCCGCGACGGCGCCTTCGGGCCGCTGGCCAGGCGCTATCGCGACTATGCGGGCGACATCCACGCCAGCGGCCAGCACCTGCTCCGGCTCATCGAGGGCATCCTCGACCTGACGCTGATCGAGCACGGCCGCGCCCGGCTGGACGAGGAGACCTTCGACGCCGGACAGGCGGTGGACGAAGCGCTGCGCCTGGTCGAACCGGCGGCGCAGCAGACCGGCGTGGCGCTGGTGCGGGCGGTGCCGGACGGCCTGCCTGCGCTCGTCGCCGACCGGCTCAAGGTGCGGCAGATCCTGGTCAACCTGCTGTCGAACGCGGTGAAGTTCACCGACCCCGGCGGGCGGGTCACGGCGGGCGCCGGCCCGGACGCGGACGGCGGATTGGCTTTCACCGTCACGGACACCGGCATCGGCATGGATGCGGAGATGCTGGAGCGTGCGTTCCAGGCGTTCGCCCAGGCCGAGGAAAGCTATGCCCGCCGCCGCTCCGGCGCCGGCCTGGGCCTGACCCTCAGCCGCCAGCTCGCCGAGCTGCACGGCGGCACGCTGACCCTGGCCAGCACGCCCGGCGCCGGCACCACCGCCACCGTCCGCCTGCCCCCGGAACGGCTCCTCTCCGTGCCGGCGACCGGCATGCAGACGGCGGGCGGTGCGGCGTAACGGCCGGCGATCAGGGCGGCCCGGCGCCGACCAGCGGGACCGCCCGGCTTTCCCACCCGGTGCCCGCGATCCGGGCCGGCAATCGGGCATCCGCCGTCACCATCCGTGCCTGCCGCGCCTCGGCGAGCGCCAGATAGAAACAGTCGTACGCGGGGTGCGCGAGGGATGTCGCAATGGCGACGGCCCTGCTCGCAATTCCCGCGCACGGAACGATTTCCGCAAAATAATCAGGCAACAGCCTTGCACATCTCTGGGCCTGCGATTCCGTAATCTGCCAACGCCTCAGCTTGGTGCACAGGGCATTGCAGACTTCCGTTATGACCAGATCCGGTGCAATCAGCGGCTCCTGCCGTTCAACAAGCTGTTCCGCCTGATCCGAGCCATGTTCCTCAACAAGCCATTTCAGTGCGACACTGGCATCAATGACCAACGTCATCGGCTATCCCGGTCTTCCCGGATGAGCTCTGCGCTATCGGTTTGCGGCACCTCGGGCGTCATTGCGCGGACGAGGCGCAGCAGCGTCACTCGATCCCCGACCGACAATGGCCGAGGCTTGCGCAGAATGTCATCGATCGCCTGCTGCAGCGAACGTTCATTGCCGGCCGCTTTCGCTTTGAGGGCAGCAACGCTGGGAACCTCCATGGCGTCCACCGTCTCCCGGCTCATGATCCTCGCTCCGCGACCGTTGTCTCATTGGCCATGCCATCAAAACATGTGCGGTTCCGCGGCGGCGCCGTCAACGTCTTGGCACTTTACCGCCCCGGCGCGACGCGGCGGTAGCTCAGCGCCTCGGCGATGTGCAGGCGGCGCACCGCGTCGATGCCGTCCAGGTCGGCCAGGGTGCGGGCGACGCGCAGCACGCGGTGATAGCCGCGCGCGGTCAGGCGCAGGCGCTCGGCGGCCTCGGTCAGCAGGGTGCGGCCCGGCTGGTCCGGGCCGGCGACCTGCTCCAGCACCTCGCCGTCGGCCTCGGCGTTGGTGACCGGGCGGCGGTCGGCGGGCAGCCGGGCGAAGCGGGCCTGCTGGCCGGCGCGCGCCGCGGCGATGCGGGCGGCGACGGTGGCGCTGTCCTCGCGCGGCGGCGGCAGGGCGAGGTCGGCCGGGTTCACCGCCGGCACGTCGACGTGCAGGTCGATGCGATCGAACAGCGGGCCGGAGATGCGCGACTGGTAGTCCGTCGCGCAGCGCGGCGCCCGCGCGCAGGCCAGTGCCGGGTCGCCCAGATAGCCGCACCGGCACGGGTTCATCGCCGCGACGAGCTGGAACCGCGCCGGATAGGTGACGTGGTGGTTGGCGCGGGCGACGGCGACGCGGCCGGTCTCCAGCGGCTGGCGCAGCGCCTCCAGCGTGGGCCGGTTGAACTCCGGCAGCTCGTCCAGGAACAGCACGCCGCGGTGCGCCAGCGACACCTCGCCCGGCCGGGCCCGCATGCCGCCGCCGACCAGCGCCGGCAGCGACGCCGAATGGTGCGGGTCGCGGAACGGCCGGCGGCGCAGGATGCGCCCGTCCTCGAGCTGCCCGGCGACCGAGTGGATCATCGACACCTCGAGCGCCTCGGGCGGCTCCAGCGGCGGCAGCAGACCGGGGAGCCGTGCCGCCAGCATCGACTTGCCGGCCCCCGGCGGCCCGACCATCAGCAGGTTGTGCCCGCCGGCCGCCGCGACCTCCAGCGCCCGCTTGGCGGTCTCCTGCCCCTTGATGTCGCGCAGGTCGAGCGTCCGGCCGGTGTCCTCCTCAATCCGGGCCACGGGCGGCGACAGCACCTGGGTGCCGGTGAAGTGGTTGATCAGGGCGAGCAGGGTGGGCGCGGCCAGCACCTCGATGCGCCCGCGGTCGTCGGCGGCCCAGGCCGCCTCGCTGCCGCACGCCGCCGGGCAGATCAGGCCCAGCTCGCGCATCGCCGCGTGGATGGCGGCGGGCAGCACGCCGGCGACGGCGGTCGTGGCCCCGTCCAGCGCCAGCTCGCCCAGCGCCACATAGCCGGCCACCTGGTCGGCCGGCAGCACGCCCAGCGCCACCAGCAGGCCGAGCGCGATCGGCAGGTCGAAGTGGCTGCCCTCCTTGAGCACGTCGGCGGGCGCCATGTTGACGGTGATCCGCTTCGGCGGCAGCGCCAGGCCCAGCGCGTAGAGCGCGGCGCGCACCCGCTCGCGGCTCTCCCCGACCGCCTTGTCGGGCAGGCCGACCACGGTAAAGGTCGACTGGCCGCCGGTCATCTGGACCTGCACGTCGATGGCCAGGACGTCGATCCCCTGGAATGCGACCGTATTGACCCGCGCGACCACCGCCGCTCCTCCGCCCGCCCGATGCCACATGCGAAAGTATGACAGCGGCGGCGAGCGTGCAACCGTACGGTCCGGGCGGCGGCGTCGGGGTCCGGGCGGCCGCGTCGACGACGGCATCCGGATCGTCGGGGCAGGTCTTGCCCGGCCGTAGGGGCCGTCAGGGCGCAACGCCGGCCCGAGCCGGCTTGAAGACGCCGGGGCTCGGCCGGTCGCAGAGTACCCGCGCACCCCGGATTATGCGCGGCCAGCACAGCTCATGCATCAACAATTCCGGGTACGCGAGGCGTGATGGACTTTATCGGTGTGGAATCTCGGGAGTCACACTAGTTTAACGCAAACGTGATACGACGGTCCGCGGCTCGGATTCGGCGGAGGGGGGGGCGCCGTGACATTGCAGACGCGTGTTCGCTCGACCTTGAAATGCAGCTGCCGGCAGACCGTGGCCCGCATGGAGCGGGCCTACGGGCCCGCTGCGGCCAAGCTTTATTCCGAGGCCATGGCGAAGGTTGAGGACGAGATCGAAGCCGCCGTCCTGCGTTGCGACGTGACCGGCATCCTGGCGATTCGCAACCGCGTCGAGCGCGAGGTCCTGCTCCTGCTCGTCGAAATGCGCGGCCCGGCGGACCGGATTCCAAGCCGGGCGGCCGCGGACGCGAGCGCGCCCTGACGGCCAATCCCGTGCCGCCGATCGGCTCCGGGTTTCCGGCGCGCGGTGCAGGCCATCTCAGACCTGCCGTCCCGTACCGGATTCGCGCCAAGGGTGCGTGAGACGATCCCGTCGTCCGTCTCAGGGCGCACCAGCCGCTCCGGGGCGAGGAACCCGGCCAGGCCCGGCACGGCCGAGGGCCGGCGTGTGCCGGGGACCGAACCGGGCTCTCGCGAAGGGTCGTCCCGCCGTGCCGGTGCCGCGCATGACCGCCGGCACGCGCACCGGGCTCGTCACCGTCCGCATCGCGCGTCGCCTGCAACACCGGCGCAACCGGCGCGCAACCCCGCTGTTGCGCCTTAAGCCCTTGATCCGGCGGCGCGATCCGGCCGGATGCAACATTTGCAACGGCGCCCGCGGGCGTTGCGCCACACCCGCGCCGGGCCGGCCCAAGGCGCAGGCCGGCCCGACCGACGTGCGGCCCGACCGTCGCCCTGTCCGCAGCGTCCACCGCAGGGACCGCCTTTCCGCCCGTCCGCCTCACGGCACGTGCTCCTCACCCGTTTCGCCGCGGCCTCGACTGTGTCAGGCGCAAATTCTTAGCTTTCTATCTTTTGCCCGGCCCGACGGCCGTCCATATGGCGGGTATGGAGACGATCGTATTCGACGCCGAGATGTGGCAGCGGTTTCTGGCGT
>Ga0081535_100284_pt1 | contig 41969 bp, 29 predicted proteins | sample HotLakmasection3_FD_71020 | JGI IMG/M metagenome (GOLD analysis project Ga0081535, IMG submission 71020) | Hypersaline microbial mat communities from Hot Lake, Washington, USA - Section #3 (SPADES assembly) (version 2) | ecosystem: Environmental > Aquatic > Non-marine Saline and Alkaline >... | reverse complement strand
CTTCTACAACCTGGCGCGACCCCACATGAGCCTCCGACGCGCTCTACAGGATGCCTCCATCGAGACTCCACGCTTCCAGCCGCAATATGAACAACGAACCCCGGCGCTGGCGGCAGGATTAACCGACCACATCTGGAGCTTTCGCGAACTCTTAACCGCCAAATTGCCCGCCAATGATTCTCAAAGTATTAGCCGATGAGCACCCAATGACGACGCATCTGCTTTTTCATATCAATCGCTCATGCCAGTGGTAGTATGCAACGCGTTCTGGCGGTGGCGGAGCAGAACCAGAACTTTGAAGGCGCATCTATCAACCAGAGCGATGTGCGGTTGGGGAGGCGGCAGGCGACCTGATCCAGGGCGATGGCAATCAGATCACCAAGATCTTTGTGGATCTGGTGTGGCAGAAGGCTTCCCAGTGGAGCGATCGCCCAAGGGGTGACACCCATCACAACAACACCGTGACCCCTGTCAATCGAGACGGTGATGATATTCACGCTGGCTAGAGGATATCGGTCACCACGTTCTCTGGTTGGTACTGGGAAGATACAAGCATCGGAAACAACACCCCCTTCAAAAACAAGGAGTCAGCCCCCATGCAACTTTCCTTCCTCGGTCAAGCTTACGAAGCCCCCACCACTCCCGGCGAATCTTTTGAATCGCAACAAATCGCGTCTTTTATGGGCAAGAAGTACAAGATGCGGCACCATTCCATTCATACCCGTGCCGCTTCCACCACACTCACCTATCGCGGCACTCACTACATCCGCTAAGTTTCCTCGACTGCTCCTAACAACAGCACTACCATTCCCTTGGGGTGACCCAGGGGATTTTTTTGTGTCTGCATCGCCCTGCTCTGCGCTATCGCTTGCCGACAGCAAGTTATTTCCAGGTTTGGCAGCCAAACGTTTGCCCGACGGGCGCAACCGTTCGGCTGCCAAACCCATAGTGAGAACTGCTGGGTCAGACTGCACCCTCGGACAAGGGAGTGGGGTTAAGATGAAGCCCTCATCATCGCACTCCATACGGTTTTGAGCATGACTGATCCGGTTCACCTCAACCCCAAGCAGGTATGGGGTTAGCAAATAAATAAAGTTCCAGAGGGAGGGGGCGCGGGCGTCGCCCGCGCCCCCTCCCTCTGGAACTTTATTTATTTGCCAGCCCCTATATGAGCTTGCTGGAATGGGATTAGTGAAGCTGGTCGATCACACCGTGAAACTTCAGTGCGAGTTATATCGTTCTTACTTTAGTCCGCTTTTGGAGCTGGAATGTGGTCAGACTGACATCTTGCTCCAGGGGCGTGCCCCCAGAGAAGCAAGCGTTTGGCGGCGCGGCGCACCGCAAAACGTTTGCTTCTAAGGATCACACACGAAATAAAACCCGGAATTTTTGAAGAAAAGCGCGGCAATGCCGCGCTTTTCTTCAAAAATTCCGGGTTTTATTTTATTTTCAATCCTTCGTTGACCGTAGGAGTGATGTGGAAAGGTTCACCAAAGTACTACTTTGAAGTAGTAGCACTCCGATGGAGAAGCAACATGGATCACCAGAAACAAATGCCGGGAATGGGTTGGGGTAGATTCGCGGCGATGATCGCGACCTCTACGTTCATCATGTTTTTCTTGATGTACCAGCTCATCTACTCATTTGATCATGCACTGTTTAGTGTCAACCGACTGGTCGCCTCATTGTTGATGGGGTGTGTGATGACCGTTGTGATGCTTGCCTTTATGTGGTCGATGTACAAAGGCACAGGAGTTAAGATCGCTGTTGTTGGGGTGGCTACTGCGCTTGGATTGGTACTGCTCTCTGTGAATCGAACCCAGGCGCTGATTGGCGATGTCAACTTCATGAAGTCGATGATTCCCCACCACTCCATTGCCATTAACAATGCACGGAATGCAAGCATTAGCGATCCGCGCGTGCGCGAGCTTGCGGATGGAATTATTGAGTCGCAGGTGCATGAGATAGCTGTGATGGAGTTGCTGCTTGAGGATCTTGCACAGGAAGGAGAAAGGGGAACGACGGACCTTCCCGCTCGCTCGACCGAAATCACTCCAGAGATGGATCGCCAGATTAGAGAAGCGGTGCAGTAAAGCGGATTAATAAAATCCCAATTTTTGAGAGAGAAGGCTGGCAGAGCCAGCCTTCTCTCTCAAAAATTGGGATTTTATTTTCTTGCAAGTGCCTAGCCCCCGTAACCGCTACGTTGCCGAAGTACTGAACCGGGCAGGATTTGCGACGTTGCTACTGGATCTGTTAACCCTCGAAGAAGAAAGGGTAGATCAGCAAACTCTCCATCTGCGGTTTGACCTGCCCTTTCTCGCGGAAATGCTCGTCATCTTCCCAGAGGGACGTATTGTTGAAGATACCGATGAGGTGCAGTCCATTCAATCGGAGCTTACCTATCTAGGGCGATAGTTGTCTAGGTGTTATTTTACGGCTGTAGAAATATCAGAACCTCGTTCCAGCATGTATTGCAATCTTCAGCGGCGAATTCCTCTGCGAGAAGCAAAATCCATTTCTCCTGTAAATCTGGATTAAAAACCGGGAAAGGAAAAACGGCTATTTCTTGATAGTCTTGCCATTCCTGGCTTTCAGATTTCTTTTTCCACGAATTAACACCTAGACAACTATCCTATCTAGGGCTACAAGTGGAAGAAGAACAGCCAGAACTCCATGTACAGATTGTTCCAATCAGCATTCGCTACAGCTCTCCTATTCCCCACTGGCGCAGCAAAGCGGCGATCGCCATTGGCAAACCCCTTTCGACAGAAAACTATTGCCAAAAACCGAGAAAAGACTGCATTCGACAACTGCGGGACGACCTGCAGCAGGCACTCAAAAAATTACATCAGCATAATGTTTCCCCAGGGGGAAGCGAAGTCCATAGTTAATAAAGCTATTGTTTATACAGGTCACGTTTATACAGGTCATTTGAAAAGTTATAGCGGTGCGCAAGTTGCTTCAGCACATGGGAGGGGCGGCGCGGCGCGCCGCCCCTCCCATGTGCTGTACTTAAAGCGCTTGCAAAACGCTATATCTCTGAAAAGAAATGTTGAAAGTATTACGTTTGAAGGATTAATGTTTGAAAAATTAACGTTTGAAGGATTAACGTTTGAAGAATTAACGTCTGAAGAATTGACTTAATCGCAATTTCACTCACCACGCTGACTGTCGCTCATCTATCCCATCCAGTCAGCGCAATCTCAAGCCAATGCAATGGAGTAATGGAGAACGTTTTATGTTTATCCCACCCGGATTTACTAACCGATCGGTCAATACACAGCTAGGTCAAATGGTTTACTACACCGCTCAGGAAGAATTCTGGGATGGTAAAAGTAATGGAGCCGCCAAAGAAACGCTTGTATTTCTGCATGGTTTGGGAGGCGGTTCGTCTGCCTTTGAGTGGTCAAAGGTTTACCCGGCATTTGCCGCCGACTATCGTATCCTGGCTCCCGACCTGATTGGCTGGGGACGCTCTGCCCACCCCGTCCGCGACTATCGGGTGGAAGATTATGTCACCACAATCACCGAGTTTCTTGAGCAGACTTGCGATAGCCCTACCACCGTCATTGCCTCTGCCCTGACGGCTGCATTCACCATCCGCGCTGCCATCAATCGCCCCGACCTGTTCAAGTCCTTAATTTTGACAACGGTAGCAGGACTAGCCGAGTTTGGGCAGGACTATCGCAATAGTGGCTTTGCTCAATTCGCTCGGTTCGCCAGCCAGCCCGTCCTGGGACAAATTCTCTACGGCACTGGGGTTGCCAACAGCTTTGGGATTCGCAGTTATCTGGAACAGCGACAGTTTGCCAATCCCGATCGCATCTATCCCGAAATCGTTGAGGCTTATCTGGAGTCTGCCAAGCAAGATAACGCCGAGTATGCAGCACTTTCCTTTGTACGTGGCGATCTTTGCTTTGACTTGTCTCAATACATCACCCAGCTCACCGTTCCGACTGCCATCATTTGGGGACAGGGAGCAGAATTCACAGGACCAGAAGTTGGTCGGCGATTGCAGGAACTGAATCCCCAGGCTATTCGTATCTTCCACCAGATGGATGATGTAGGGTTTACGCCCCAACTGGAGTTGCCCGCAGTCACCGTTGGTTTGATTCGGAAGTTTTTGCCCATCATCGAACCCCATGAACTGGCACGACCAGCGGATATGGAGATTTTGCCGACTACCTGATTTGGGTCAGAAGCTCCGATTACTCCTCGGTAGTGTGACACAAGGAATCCCATACGAAATAAAACCCGGAATTACTGATGAGAAGGGCGGCAATGCCGCCCTTCTCATCAGTAATTCCGGGTTTTACTTTATTTTCGATCCACAGCGTTTTGAGGGTAGAGATTAGGGGCGCACCGCAACAACTTCAATTTCGACAAGCCAGCCCGGATTCACCAATCCTGCAATTTGCATGGTCGAGCGGGCAGGCAGATTGGGCTGTTCTTCGGTGCCAAAGAATTGTGTGTAGCCCTCCATAAAGCCGCTAAAGTCCATTGCGCCTCCCATTGCCGGATCGCCCACCAGGAAAGCCTGCATTTTCACCACATCACTCATGGTCATATCCATACTTTCTAGAATGCTCTCAATCCGCTCCAGTACCCCGATGGTTTGGGTTCTGGTATCGCCAAATGCCGCCACTGATGTACCCTCAGCGGTTTCATCAATCACGGGAGGGACTTGTCCGCTGAGGTAAACGATCGTGGCATCGGTAGGTAGTTCAACCGCCTGGGCAATAGGAAAATTAGAGTTGGGAATGGGATAGCGAATAATTTCCTGGGCAACGGAACGATTTGCTGTCGTCAACACTAAGCCCAGAGCGCAGAGGAGGGCGATCGCCAACCCCCGCCAGGACTTCACTAATGACTTGAAAGATAGCATAGACAATACAGATTGACGTTTCATGATCTTCATTGATGAGTATGCGTGAAAAATTGAGTAATGCGTGAATGGAATCAGTGTAAGGAATCCGTGAAAGTGCGAAGTGCGAAGTGCGAAGTGCGAAGTGCGAAGTGCGAAGTGCAAAGTGATAGCTATAACCGATCAGCCGTAGCTTGCGTAGGATGCGTTACGCTTTCGCTAACGCATCCAGACTTGATGGTGAACTGATCAGGTCGGTTGCGTGCGAGCGGCGATCGCTTCCACTACATGATGTGCCGACAATACAGAACCCTCTTGCCAGCCCGTCAGGTAGCTCATGTGCTCCCCAGCCAGGTAAATCGGACCATCCGGTTCAGTCAGCACCGGATAAAAGCTTTCCCGCGCCTCACTGGACCACTCTGCCCAACCTCCCACTTGATAGGGGATTTTGCCCCAGCCGATGCTCATGCCTGTAGAGCGATCGACCTCCGTACCATAGTTGGGATGGATGCGATTGCCTTCGGCGATCGCCTGCTCCAGTCGTTGCTCCAGGGATTGTGCCGCAAATACGTCGCTCACTTCGTTGTCCCAGATATAAGCGCCGACAATGATTCCCTTCTGGTTGTGGAAGCCGCCAGAGGGATACCAGACCTGAGTAATGGGTTGGTCGATCCAGGAGATGCCGCCGTAGATTTGATAGTCTTCTTCCCAGAAGCGGCGATCGCACTGGAATGCCACCTTCACCGCATTGTTATAGTCGCAGGAAGCGATCGCACTTTTGAAGCCAGGGGAAAGATCCGTATCCATTCCTGCCAGTACGGTGAGGGGTAGGGTACAAATGGCAAACTCCGCATCCAGTGCTTGTTCAGAACCACTGGCATCGGTGTAAACAATGCGTACTCCTTCCGCTGTTTTGCGAATTTGCTGCACCACAGCGTTGTACTCAATCATGTCGCCTACTTGCCGCTCAAAGGCTTTGGCGATCTGATCCATCCCGCCGACAGGTTGCAGCATGGTGGCAGCCTGGTTAAAGCCTTCACCAAAGTGCATTTTGTAGCGCCAGAAATCGGACTTCAGCAACTCTGAAAGTTCCAATGGCTCGTTCGTTTCACCACTTTGGAACATGGCTCCTGGAGGCATCGTATAACCCGCTCGACTCGTCCCGGTGTAAGTGTCGTCACTCGACAGGTTACCGAAGCTGCGAACAAACTCCAGTACCATCTCCTTGTCTTCTGTCGTTAGTTCTTGATCGAGCGCATTTTGGTTTAATGCTTTGGCTAAAAGCTCGGCGATATAGCCCCGGCTATCATTTACGACTCGCCGATTCAACACAGGTGCGCCACCAAAAGCACCATCATTCTGAAAGTATGCAGCGCGGTTTTCATTCACAATTACTTCCATCGGCACCCCAAAGGCTTTGCAATAGCCCAAAATGCCTTGATGGTGATAGGGAATTCGTGCTGGACCAGGGTTGAAGTATAGGGAAGCGTCATCGTCAAAGTTACACACCTGACGACTATCTGTTTCTTCGATGACATCTCCCCGGCGCACACTCCAGCAGCGCCCTCCAGCCCGGCTTTGGGCTTCGAGGATAGTGCATTCATAGCCCGCCTTGTTGAGTTCGTAGGCAGCGGTCATCCCCGCAATCCCAGCCCCTAGAATGGCAATCTTTGTCCCTCTCCCCGATTCTGCTTGCAATACTGGCGGCTCTGTAGCTTTGGCAGGCGTCGCGATCATCCCCATCGCTTCCATCACATTGTGGACGGCGATCGCCCCGCCTGCCCCACCAACCATCTGCAAAAAGCGACGACGAGTGGGTGTTAGCTTACCCCATGAATTGGAGCTTCTCATGCAATTCGTTCTCCTTCCCTGAAAGATGCAGTTGGACCTTTTGCACAAGCATGGTTTGCCCGCACAACAACCCGCCCTCAAGCTTTCCTACTCAGCCCAGAAATGACCTGACAGAGTGAATAGGGAGTCACAACAAAGCGTTATAACCCTTACCCAGATTTAGCTTGAGGGTTTGCGAATAAGTCAATAAGCAGTCAGGGTAGCGAGTGTTTTCAAGAAAAACTGTCAGCCAAATAGCAGATGCGATCGCTCGTTTATGCAGCTCAACCAATTTCAAAATTCTCTTAAAGAAACTTTTCAAACATCATTCATTTCAAGAAAAAAGGTGCGTTCAAGCCACACCTTTTCCCTAGAAATGTTTTTATCTTGGGACACTCTAATCCCTTGATTTTGTGTACGCGAAATCCTTGGGATGGAAAATAAAACCCGGAAGTTTTGATGAGAAGCACGGCAACACCGCGCTTCTCATCAAAACTTCCGCATACGGATCCTTACAAAATCAAGGGCTATAGAAATAATGGTGGAGAATGTTGACCAGATTGTTCTATATCGCCTTAAATTATAAATTGAGTCCAAAAAATAGACATAAAGCTTTAAAGTAAGACAAGAGTAATATTGAATTTATTTTTTGCTGACCCAGACCCAAAAAAGTAGCTTTAGAAACATTCCGATTTACTTAAGTTATCTCTTTGGATAGATACAATTTTCCAGCTTTTATGCTGCGAATAAAAAAGATATAGTTTTTCTTTTTGAGCGTTTAATTTTGCATAGAAAGGTACTACAACGTACAAGCTTAAGTCGCAATGCGATCGCCCAAAACTACTGTGCAGAGGGGATTCTAGCGCAAGTTGTATTTGGCATCTATCTAAAGACTGATATATAGAATTGTTCTTTAAAATACTTCCATTGGTTGGCGAAAAAGACTTCTTTAAAGGTAGTAGAAAGTATTTCTAGAAAGGATGAAGTTCACGAGAAGTCTCCGTATTTTCCCTCAGATCATCTTGCACCTAAAAATTGGTGATGCTAATTTCTAGTCAGCATTATGATGCAAGGTCATTACATGTAAGTGTGGTTCCTGTTTAAGCAAGCTCGTAATATACAGGGATTTCTCTAGTTTGCTGCGAATCGTGATGGTTTGATGATTGAATGAGACCGAGTGGTTGATTTTACGGATTTATTGATAAGCCATAGGTTGCATTAATTACTCGAAGGAATTGCACCGTTTGCTTGCGTCTATTACTGCATCTACGAAGGGTTTGCTGAGCAAAACAGCAGACAACATTTGCTGAGCTGTTGTCTCTTAATCCGGCACGCTACCGCTAAGCAATCAATGCTAAGCGATCAATATTTCGCCTTTTCAGGAACTTGTCTGCTCCTGAAATAGAACATTGTGTTTGGATAACTTCCGAATGTTTCCCCCACACGAGGAGTCCAAAAATGACTAATCTGATAGACAAATTAGCTGAGTCAGAACCTTCAAGCCGGTCATCGGTGATGAATGATCCCCTGCCGGGTATAGTGACTCCGCCCCCCCGCTGGCAGCGCTTTGCTGTTGGTGGGTTATGCCTTGCCCTGGGCTTAGGGGCGGCGGTAACGGGGCTAACCTCTATCTACTACCGTCTAACCCACATGACCGTCGAAGCAGCAGTCATCAATGGGCGTGTAGTGCGCATACAGGCTCCCATCGATGGAACGTTGCAAGACTTTTATGGACGAGCAGGAGTACCTGTGCAATCCGGGCAGGTGCTAGCGATGTTAGAGCCGCTACCTCAAGGGACTAACAATTCGCTTCGGTTAACGGAATTACAAAAAGCGATAGAGGTTACGACCTTAGATCTGGAACTAGGGCAACAAACACTGGCATTGCTGACCCAGCAACAGAGTGCGTTGCAACAACAGGATCGGCAGTTGCAAACCGCAACCGTGGCGATCGCCACTCATGATCTCAGTCGCTATCAGGCGGCATTGGATGAGGCGATCGCCCAGGAGGAAGCAGCTCGCATTAGTTATGAGCGCTACCAGTCGCTCTTTTTGGAGGGCGCTGTTTCTGCCCAGCAGCGGGATCAGTTGAATACGGAGTGGTTAGCAACTCAGGCAGCGGTGCAATCTGCCAGAGCAGAGCTTAATGCCGCCCAAACCATGTTAAGTGCCACACAAAATCGTGTTCCCGTGAAATCATCCCTGGATGATGTGCAGGAGCGGCAACAGGGCTTGCAGCAGCAGATACAGACACAGCTTACGCGGATCGAGCAGTTGAGGTTGGAGCTAACAGAGCAGCAGGCAGAACTCGCTCGCTTTGAGGAATTGTTTGGGCAAGAATCTACCGTGCAGGTAACGGCTCCATTCACAGGCGTCATTTACACGACGCTTCATGAAACGGGGGAGCAGGTTAGCCGTCCTGCCACACTGCTAACTCTGCTGGACTGTAATGACCTGTGGGTTGAAACCCTCGTGAGTGCGGAACAAGCGAATCAAATTGATGTGGATAAACCTGTGCGTGTGCGACTGGCAGGATCACCACAAACCCTGACGGGAGAGGTTGCTGTGGTGGAAGCAATGAGTGTGGGCGCTTTGACAGAAGCTCGAACAGAAGCCATTCTTCCGGCGGTGCCGCCCAACCTGGTCGGGCAACCCCTGGCACGGGTGCGGGTCAACATTCCACCCATAGAGCACCAGTCTCAGGCGCATCAGTTTTGTGGATTGGGTCAAAACACAGAACTGACCTTTGGCATGAAGGGCTGGGGACAGTCCTGAGCGGTATGGATCGGGTATGCGTCGGGTATAGATCGGGTATGGATCGGAATATTCCAACTGGGATAGAACAGCAACGATCCTTTTGGCGTACAAAAGTAACGGTCAAAAAGTAACGGTCAAAAAGTAACGGTCAAAAAGTAACCGTCAATAAGAACTTAAAAACTTAGGAAATATATAAGGACTCATGTTATGCAGCAGATTCGCTCTCAGGCTCGTCCTTCTCCTCTCAGTGCAACCCTGAATTATCTTTTCTATGCGATTCTGTCGGCTTGTGGATTGGTTGGATTGTTTTTATTACAAAATCCCGGTCACTTAACTCTCTGGGAATCATTTAGCTTATTGAGTTTGGGTACTTTAGGACTCTGGCGTTGGGCATGGTTCTTCTATCGGTTTGTGCGATCGCGCATCTATAGCCAGGTCGTTTTTCCTCGGTGGCGCAAGCAAGCGGATGCGATCCCGGTAGAAGCTTTACCCCATATGTGTTTTCTGGTTCCTACCTACAAGGAAAAGCCCTGGATTACCCGTCGCGTGTTTCGGGCGATCGCCCAGGAAGCAAAGACTTTGGCGCAACCCATCACGGTGCTGGCAAATAGCAGTAGTGATGAGGAAAATGCTGCCATTCGAGCCATCCTGGAAGCGGAAGATCCAGGGTTGCAAACCATGCGATTGATTCTGATGACCCAGCAGGAGGGTAAACGCAAAGCGATGGCAGATGCTTTGCGGGAACTGGCACGCCTGGATTTGCCCAGAAATACGGTAATTGCTTTGATGGATGGAGACTCAGAACTGGCTCCTGGAACCTTGCGCCAATGTTTATCTTTCTTCCAAATGTTCCCCAAGATGGGCGCTTTGACAACGGATGAAATCCCGGTTGTGCAAGGCTCGCATCTGTTTTCAGAGTGGTTTCATCTGCGGTTTGCCCAGCGCCATGTACAGATGTGTTCTGATGGGCTGTCTCAAAAAGTGATGTGTTTGACGGGGCGCTTTTCATTGTTTCGTGCCGAAGCAGCCCTGGCTCCCAGCTTTGCCGATCAGCTTGAGCATGATGCGCTAGATGACTGGCTGTGGGGGCGTTTCAAATTCCTTTCAGGGGATGACAAGAGCACCTGGTTCTGGTTACTGAGCCGGGGCTATGACATGCTATATGTTCCCGATGCCATTGTGTACTCCATCGAAACTATTTCGGGGTCTGTGGTCGATCGCGCCTACAGCAATATGCGTCGCTGGTATGGCAATATGCTCCGCAACAATGGACGGGCGATCGCCCTCGGTCCTAAAGTTACTGGCTGGTTTGCCTGGTATAGCTTGCTCGACCAGCGCATTAGCTTTTGGACGTGTTTGATTACTCCTGGCTTCTTATTACTCTCGCTGTTACAAGGCGAATGGGTTACGGCAGGAATTATCCTGTCCTGGATTGCTTTCAGTCGTCCGCTGATGCTGAGCCTGGTATTTTGGGGACGGGAGTCAATCATTAAGCCCATCCACTTCCCATTACTTTTGACATCCCAATGGGCGTCTTCGCTGGTCAAAATCTGGACGCAGATGAACCTGGCGCAACAGTCCTGGGCAAACCGGGGAGACCAGAGTATTAACGCGGCGGGGACTGGGTTTCGCCGTGTTGCCAAGCACAGCACATCCTACACCTTCCTGGGGATTCAAGCCTTTTGTTTCGTTGTCTTTTTGTCCTGGCTGGCTGGGCTGCTCAACCCTACCTGGGATATTGCTGGCTTACGACTCAATCAACAGGTAGCCGCGAATAAGCCAAATGTGCAACACATTAATGCGATGGAGTATGGCATTATCCCAAATGATGGAACCGATGATGCAGCTCCTCTCATGGCATTGATTCAGCGCCAAGCATCCGATACCCATTTAGCAATTCAGCTTCCCATTGGTGAACTGGATCTGCTGCAACCTGTCGCTATTAACCGTAGCCATATCACCCTGAGCGGTGAAGGAGCGGGTCGCACGATTCTAAAAGTTCAGTTTGATCAAGCAGCAGAAGTGGATTTGGTCGAAGGTTCGAGTCCGGTCGTTGGTGTAGCCAAGGACTTTGCAGCGGTGGTTGTGGCTCCCCAATCGCTCGAAGCGACTGACCTGGCTCTTACGGATGACCGTCCTGCCGAAGCAAAAGCGTCATCTCAGGCAGCTTCCGACACGTTGCAAAACATCCATCTGCAAGACTTTACGATTCGCTATGGGGAAGCAGTGAATGCTGAAGGGATGGAGGCGATCGCCACTGCCATTGTGATGCACCGGGTCGAAAATGGCTCCCTGAGCCGTATCCGCATCGAGCCAGAGCCAGATAATCCCCTCATCCTCGACCAAACCCAGGACATTCGGGTAGAGCACACGACGTTACCCAGGACAACACAAGTCTCCTCACTGGAGGAGTAAGGGCTGCCACTCAGGGGGTGGGACAGAGAGAATGGATGGGCGATCGCTTTGAGGTGAAAAGAATGCGGCAATGGATTACTCACTGGAGACTGGCACTAGGGCTGGGTTTGATGTTGGTGCTGTCTTCTGCATGTAGTCTGGAATCACTTTCTGCGGGGCAGGAGATGGGAGAGTCGTTGCCGGATGCGATCGCCAGCATCCCTGATACCGAAAACACCAGCATTCTTTGGGAGGGGCATTGGAACGCTCCCGACTGGCAAGAGCACTGGCAGGTGCGTTCAGAGGGCGCATGGGGACTCGACAACCTGGAAGTGATTGCGGAACCGGAGTCCTCAACGCCTTTTTTGCGGGTGCATTATCCAGCGGGCTCTGCCAGTCCATCGGTCTCTCGAAGGAATAATGTGGCATTGGGAGGGATGCAATACTATGCAGACCTCAATCTGCCGTCTTCTAACCACTTGCGGCTTCGCTACCGGGTGCGCTTTTCAGATAACTTTGACTTTGTGAAAGGAGGAAAGCTACCGGGGCTGTTTGGCGGCAACGGAGCAAGCGGCGGCACCATTCCCAATGGCACCGATGGCTTTTCGACCCGACTGATGTGGCGGCAGGATGGGGATGGCGAGGTATATGCCTACCTGCCAACCAGCGAGAACTTTGGGACTTCCATCGGGCGGGGAAACTGGCAGTTTCGTCCGGGTGAATGGGTGACGATTGAGCAAGAAGTGATTCTCAACCAACCGGGAGAGGCGGATGGTCGGATTCGACTCTGGGTGGATGAGCAACTGGTCGTTGACGAATCAGAATTACTTTTTCGGACAGTCGATACGTTGCAAATTGATGGAATTTTCTTTTCCACCTTCTTTGGTGGTGGCGATCCATCCTGGGCAACGCCTCACGATGTTTATGCTGACTTTGCCGATTTCCAGGTTTATGCTTCTGAGGCTTTGTTGAACCGTTAGGATTACGTACGAAATAAAACCCGGAATTTTTGATGAGAAGCGCGGCAAGTTCTTTTTAAGCGATCGCCCTACACTACCAACTCCTTCTCAGACTGTCGCGCTTTGATGGCATCCAGCTTGGCGGTGGGGATCGATGCGATGAGCTGGCGGGTGTATTCCTGCTGGGGATGGTTGTAGACCGCATCGGCGGGTCCCACCTCCTCAATGCGTCCAGCATTCATCACCATAATGCGATCGCTCACAAACTTCACCACACTCAGGTCATGGGAGATGAAGATATAAGTTAGCCCAAAGTCCTTCTGCAAGTCTCTGAGTAGGTTAAGGACTTGCGCCTGCACCGACACATCCAGTGCCGAGACAGACTCATCACAGATGATGAAGCTGGGTTCGCAGGCGAGGGCACGGGCGATGCAGATGCGCTGCCGCTGTCCACCAGAGAACTCGTGGGGCATCCGGTTGAGGGCGCTGGCGTCCAGTCCCACCCGGTTTAGCAGGTCGATCGCGCGATCGCGCCGTGCGGCTTCCGACTTATACAGATCGTGAATCACCATCGGTTCCATCAAGGCGGCTCCAATGGTTTGCCGTCCGTTGAGAGAGCCGTAGGGATTTTGGAACACAATCTGCATCCGGCGGCGCAGCTTTCGCATGGATTGGGCATCCAGATCCATCACCGACTGTCCATCGAAGCTGATCTCGCCAGCGGTCGGCTCAATCAGCCGCAACAAGCAACGGCTGAGGGTAGACTTGCCACAGCCCGACTCGCCCACCAGTCCCAAAGTCTCCCCCGGATACACCTCGAAGGACACATCATCGACGGCATTCAGTGCCGAAGCTTTCGCAAAAAAGCCCCGCCGCACCGGAAAGGACTTGGTGAGGTTTCGCACCGTGAGCAGCGGCGCTTGCTGGTGCAGTATGGCATAGTGTGCCTGGGTTTCGGCAGGGCTGACCGGCTCCAGCAAGGCGCGTTCTTCTTCGATGCTATGAACTTTGGAATGAATCTCCAGTTCCCCATTCGCATTGGTGGTAACGGTCATAAAGTCAGAGACCGTGGGCAAGCGCTTGAGCCGCTGATCGGGGCGAGGACGACAGTTGAGCAAGCCCTGGGTGTAGGGGTGCTGAGGACGGGCAAACAGGTCATAGACGGGCGCTGTTTCCACGGCATCGCCACGATACATCACCACCACGCGATCGGCGATTTCTGCCACTACGCCCATGTCGTGGGTGATGAAGATAACGGACATGCCCCGACGCTGCTGAATCTCGCGCAGCAAGTCCAAAATAGTTGCCTGAATGGTCACATCCAGAGCCGTAGTCGGTTCGTCGGCAATCAGCACAGATGGATTGCCCGCCAGTGCCATCGCGATCATCACCCGCTGTTGCTGCCCCCCCGAAAGCTGATGGGGAAAGCGATTAATCATGCGCTCTGGCTCGGGTAGTTGCACTTCGCGGAAGAGGGCGATCGCCCGCTCCCTGGCTGCTTCGCCACTCACCTGCTGATGTAACCTGATGGCTTCTGTCACCTGATTGCCACAGGTATAAACTGGGTTGAGTGAACTCAGCGGCTCCTGAAAAATCATCGAGATGATCCCACCCCGATAGCGTCGCCTTGCTTCATCGCTGAGTGCGAGGAGATTCACAGGTTCTGCATGGGTTTGGTTTGGGTCACGAAACCAAATCTCTCCTGTTTGGAGAGATTTGGTTGGCAAAAGCCCAATTACTCCCAGTGAAGTAACAGATTTACCCGAACCCGATTCGCCAACGATTGCCAATGTTTCTCCCGGTTGCAAGACAAATGAAACTTGGTTCACTGCCCGAACGGTTTCGACTTTGCTACGAAACTCAACAGAGAACTGGCGAACATCTAAAACAGGTAATGGAGCGGATGAATTCACAATTCTTAAAAACCTTCGTTAGTACAAAGTAGTGGGAATCTACAACATCTATACAACATCTATACAACGTCTATTTGTTGCCAATTCTTAACAGAAACAGGAAAGGGTAATTAACTTATTTATACATCAGATCTTTATACATCAGGTCGCATTCCTTAGAAGGGACGGCTGAGCCAGGTTCCTGTCAGTGGAGAGCTTAATTCTCTGGAATTAGTGCTCCTGATCCATTAAACCCATAATGCTTGGAATGTAGCAGCGATCGCCCTCCCAAACCGTTACTCAGAAGCAAAAATTAATCCTTCTATGCGAATTAAACACACCATGCTTGCCATGTTTCTCAAATCCTTTTGCGTACGCTCCGTGCAAAATCAAGGGTTTTAGAGCCAGGCACGAAATGAAAAATCCATTTTTAGGAATCCATTTTTAGGAGGGTAGGGGTGTCGCCGCCGCCCCTACCCTCCTAAAAAATAGATTTTTTATTTCGTGAAGTACGCTTAGAAACATGACGAGCATGTTGCAAACAACTACTCAATTGGGGGGATGTGTTCCAATTTGTTAAAAAAATCTGTGAAAAATCCGGCAAATGTACACAAGCTCTTAAGCTCCTTTTAACATAGTGAATCGTACTTTTGTAGCCATTCACCCTAATCCATTCGTAGGATTTCAGTACGGTAATTAGCAATTAACATCATTTCCTGCGTACGAAATTTTTGTGACAGAAATCTTAGCCTTCTTATTTATTTGTGGCAGGATTTTTTCGCACATTTATTGCGGTACGTACACATTTTGAAAAGGAGTTTTGAATGCGGATCTGGCGAAGATTATTTAGATTCGTGAGTTTGGCGATTGTCACCTGCGGGTTGGCGATCGCCCTGGTTAATTGTGCGAGTCCTTCGGACACTGCCTCTGATGTAGACCCAGCAGCAGCACCGGAAGGCGGCGCAGGGACGACAGCCCTGGTCTATGGTTCGGGCGGGCAACCCGTAAACCTGGAGCCAGGAAACATCACGGATGGCAACTCCATCATTGTTCAGCAACAAATTTACGATCGGTTAATCGACTTTGAACCAGGAACAACTGATCTGGTTTCCGCTCTGGCAGAAGAATGGAACGTTTCTGAAGATGGTCTGACCTGGAGCTTTACCCTGCGCGAAGGCGTCAAATTCCACGATGGCACTGACTTCAACGCAGAAGCGGTAGCGTTCAATATCAATCGTTGGTGGGATCCAGAGTTTGAATATGGCTACCGCGATGCCGGACGGCTTTATGAGATCTGGGGCTACCTCTTTGGCGGCGAAAAGGGTTCGGAGAATTCCATCCTCGCCGATGTAGTCGTGACTGGAGATAACACCATTGATTTGGTGCTGAATCAGCCCTTTGCAGCGTTACCTGCGGCTTTGGCGTCCGGTTACTTCGGCATTGCCAGCCCGACAGCCATTCAAGAATCGGGTACCGATTATGGCACGCCGTCGGGTGCTGCCGTTGGTACAGGTCCATTCGTGTTTGAAGAATGGCGTTCGGGCGATCGCATCACGTTGAGCAAGAACCCCGAATACTGGAACGAAGGCTTCCCGGTCGAAGAGCAAGTGGTCATTACTTTTGTGGAAGACCCAGCCGCTCGTCTGGCACAACTGCGGGCAGGTACGCTCGACTTCACCGTAGATCTGACCCCCGACCAGTTGCCAGAGATCGAAGGCGATCCCAATCTGGAAGCCGTTTATCGTCCCTCTTTCAACGTGGGTTATCTGGCGCTCAACCCCAGCTACGAGCCACTTTCCAGCCCTGAAGTGCGGCAGGCGATCGCCATGGCGATTAACAAGCCCGCCATCGTTGAAGCCTTTTGGGGTGAACTGGGGCTAACGGATGGTCACTTTACCCCGCCTTCGATGGAAGATTACCAATCCGCTGCGGTTGATGACTACGAGTATGAACCCGATGCAGCGCAGCAAATGCTGGCGGATGCAGGCTATCCCGATGGGTTTGACCTGGAGCTGTGGTACATGCCTGTCAGCCGTCCTTACTTCCCCAATCCCAAGCCGATTGCAGAAGCTTTTGCGGCAGAACTGAGCACCATCGGCATCAACGTTACACTCCAGACGAAAGACTGGGGCGCATATTTGGAAGATCGCAATACGCCTCCCGGCTTCCAGTCATTCATGCTGGGCTGGACGGGCGACTATGGCGACCCCGACAACTTCCTCTACGCTCACTTTGGTCCTGGTGCAACCGATGACATCGGCAAGTGGGAAAACCAGGAGGTCTTTACCCTGCTGAATGAAGCCCGTGCGGAAGGTGATCCGGCAGCTCGCCAGGAGATGTATGCCCAGGTGGACGAGATCCTGTTCAACGAAGCTCTGCGGATTCCCATCGTTCACTCGCAACCGCTGCTCGCTCAGCGCAGCAACATCAGCAACTGGACGCCCAGCCCGCTAGGTTCCGAGGCCTTCGAAGCGATCGAAAAGTCATAGCGATCGCCCTCCATCTTCCCCCTTCTCTTTTTGGGAAGGGGGAAGTGTTTTGGAGCTTTATGGAGCTTTATGGAGCTTTATGGAGCTTTAAGACTGGAATGATAACGTTCCCTTTTGACTGATTACATTTGCAATTACTTTCCAAGGCACTATGGGTCGCTATATTCTTCGTCGTCTGCTGAATCTCATCCCCGTTTTGTTGGGCATCACCTTACTGGTGTTCCTCTTCCTACACCTGATTCCTGGCGATCCGGCTGTCGTGATGCTGGGCGATCGCGCTACCCCTGACCAGGTCGCTGCCCTCCGCGAACGCATGGGCTTAAACGAACCACTACCGCTGCAATACCTGGCATTCCTGGGTAACTTGCTGCAATTTGATCTGGGGCGCAGCATCTTCACAGGTGTGCCAATTATTCGAGAAATTGCCATTCGCTGGCCCGCAACCTTCGAGCTATCAGTGGCAGCAATGCTGATTGCTCTGGTGCTGGGAGTTCCTGCTGGAGTCCTTGCCGCCGTTCGTAAGAATAGCTGGCTCGACAACCTCACCATGAGCGGTTCGCTAATTGGCGTTTCTATGCCCGTTTACTGGCTGGGATTGCTGCTGGTATACCTGTTTGCCGTCAACCTGCGATGGCTTCCCCCCAGCGGGCGTATCAGCGTTCATGCTGGACTCTCCTTCGAACCCATCACCGGGTTCTACCTATTCGACACGTTGATTCAGGGTGATTTTGCCGCCTTTCAGGATGTGCTGGCACACCTGGCGTTACCTGCTCTCACCCTCAGCACCATTCCCCTGGCAATCCTCGCCCGCATTACCCGCAGCGCCATGCTAGAAGTGCTGTCCCAGGACTATATCCGCACCGCCCGCGCCAAGGGTTTACTGGAGCTGCGCGTCATCTTCAAACATGCTTTGAAAAACGCCATGCTCCCCGTGATCACCATCATCGGGCTAGAGTTTGGCACCTTGCTTGGCGGCGCAATCCTGACCGAAACCATCTTCGCCTGGCCCGGCATTGGCAAATGGATTTACGAAGGTATTCTGACTCGCGATTACCCCGTGGTGCAGGGCGGCGTCATCTTCGTTGCCACTGCTTTCGTTCTGATCAACCTGCTGGTCGATCTCTCCTATGCACTGCTTGATCCTCGCATTCAATACAAGTAATTTCTCCCTTGCAAGTCCTTCGCATCCCTTCCTACTCGTTATTGCTCTCCCATGACTACTACCACGCCTACCCCCACCCAGCCCTGGCAGCGCTTTTTGAAGCAGCGATCGGTACAGCGCTTTCTGCAATCCACCTCCGGGATCATCGGGTTGAGCCTGACCACGTTGATTGTGCTAATGGCGGTGCTGGCTCCTGTGCTGCGCCCCTACGATCCGGCAACCGATCGCAACTACGCGGCTCGTCTGCAACCCCCCAGCCCTGAATATTTGTTTGGCACCGATGGCTTGGGTCGCGATATCCTCAGTCAGGTGTGGTATGGGCTGCAAACTTCATTGCTGATTGGCTTGATTGCGGTGGCGATTGGGATGCTGCTGGGCGTAACCCTGGGCTTGCTGGCAGGTTACTTTCGCGGACGACTGGAAACCGTTGTAGGCTGGCTGACCGATGTGATGCTGGCGTTCCCGTCGATTTTGCTGGCGATCGCCATCGTCACCGTCACGGGTCCCAGTGTCGTCAGTGTAATGTTCGCTGTCGGACTGGTACAACTACCCAAGTTCATTCGCCTTACCCGCAGTATGGTGCTGTCTCTGCGAGAGCAAGAGTTTGTGCAAACCGTCCGTGCCTTTGGCGCAACGCCACCCCGCATCATTCTGCGACATATCTTTCCTGCTAGCCTTGCCCCAATTGTGGTGCAGGCGACCCTGGCGATTGGGACAGCAACCCTGGAGGCGGCAGGTTTGGGTTTCCTCGGCTTGGGCGCACAACCCCCCACTCCCGAACTGGGAACCATGCTCTCCGACGCCTTCAAAGGCGGCTATTCCCTGTCTGCTCCCTGGACGATTCTCTTCCCCGGACTCTTCATCACCCTCACTGTGCTGGCATTTAATTTGCTAGGCGATGGCTTGCGCGACGCCCTCGATCCCAAAGGTGGGCGATAATCTTTAGAACTGAGCAATCAATAGAAAAATTGGAAAATAGAATTGAAAAAGGAGGTGCGGCTAAGCCACGCCTTCTTTTCCAAACATATAGCGTTTTGCAAGCGCTTTAAGTACAGCACATGGGAGGGGCGGCGCGGCGCGCCGCCCCTCCCATGTGCTGAAGCAACTTGCGCACCGATATAGGTTTTTGGTAGTGGTATGGAGGTAATGATTGTGGGGTATGTGGGCGCTGCACACACCCCACAATCATTACCCTTTGAAGACTACCCAGAGTCGATATGAGTCGCTCCACAATTAATCACAGCAGTTAATAGAAAGATGAGTATTTGGGCAGAGCAATAAGCTTTAGATCTTGATTAATTTGATAACTAATACGGCTCAATTATTTTAAGGTAGGAGTTTAAACTCTAATTTTATTGAGCTGCTAGTAATACCTTACTTTCTCAAAATTCGCCGATCCTACGGCAACCGGAACTATGCTGACCCAAACTCCAAAAATGTCTTTTCAGACTCTACAAAAAACTTTCCAGAATTCAGAAAAACCAGAAAATCCTCCAGAAAAACCTTCATTTCCTCCGGAAGAACCCCCAGGGATCTTGCCCCCTGAAGAACCACCAGATTTACCGCCAGAAGAACCGCCAACGGTTCCCTCCCCTCCAGAAAAGCCCACCCTTCCACCTCAAGAACCGCCAACGGTTCCCTCCCCTCCAGAAGAACCGACCCTGCCACCCCAGGAACCCCAGATCTTCCCCCCAATTCTACACATGAAAAAATCTTAAGGATCGCCAAACAAATAAGGGACTTGCAAGAAAATAAGATCCCAATTTTTGAGAGAGAAGGCTGGCAGAGCCAGCCTTCTCTCTCAAAAATTGGGATCTTATTAATCCGCAGATACCTAACCTGCCATTTCTTTAGGGAGGAAGCCAAGCCTCCTTTTCTTCCTAAAAGAATGACAGGTTATTGCATTCAATACCTTCGCCATTTGTCTCAGCCTTTGATATTGCCTGTGTGGAGGACACGCAATATCGAAGGTTTTAGAAGAATGGCGAGCATGTTGTCATTAGGACTGACGCATTTCGTGCGAAAATCCAGATAGTTGGGCGCGTTTTAAGGCTGCCAAACAAAGACTTTTGCTTCGTATTCAGGGAGGTCAGTTATCAGGCAGTCGTGCTCAACGATGACATCATAATTGCTAGTCCACTCATGCCAGGTGCCATTGGCAGGGAAATTTGGTAGCGTATATTCGCCTAGATAGGTATCAGAGAAGTTGGCGATCGCCACTACCCTTGAGCCTTCCTCATTCCAACGACCATAGGCTAGCACTTTTGCTTCAGGGTCTTCATGGAAGAAGTCAATGTTGCTAGTTTGCAATGCAGGATTTTGCTTACGCAACGCAACCAATCCCTTCACATACTCAAACAAATTACGGTTCTCCTCGTTGCCCAGCAATGCCCAGTCTACCTTGGCGGACTCGATAGTTTTGGGCTTATACTCTCCAAATTCTTCGCCCATCCAGAGCATAGGAATGCCCACTGCTGTCATCAACAGTGCCATGCCCAAACGGACACGTCGAAAAGCCGCTTCATCAAAAAGTTCGTGGTTTGCCAACTTCACCATGAGTCGCTGTTGATCATGATTACTCAAGTAATTAATGATGTTCGTTGCGCCCAAGTATCCTCGTCGCCGTGGCTCCAGAATTTCCTTTAACGCCTCCAGGTCAACCCCTTCTCCACACAATTGAGGGACGAGCGTATGGTAGAAACTATCGTGCCAACAGCTATCCATAGGTCCATCCTGATTTGTGATATCAGGGGTGTCGGGAATATGCTCCGCAATATTGAAGAATGGCTTTTCTCCTGCGACCCGTTTGGTTTCTTGCACAATCCAATGCATGAAGTCATAGTTGCTGATTTGTTTTGCTGCGTCATAGCGAATACCATCAATGTGGTATTCCTGAATCCAAAAGCGCACAGTATCGCCAATAAAACGACGGGCAGGGTAGGTGTCTAGATTCTCGTCGTAATGTTCGTAATTGAACTCAGGTCCCCAGTTATTTTCAGGGTCTCTGGGTTCGTGATGATACCAGTAATCATGGTCGATTTGAGTGAGGGGACATTCTGCTTCTGAATGGTTATAAACCCCATCAATCAACACACGAATACCTCGACTGTGGCATTCATCAATTAGCTGTTTTAGCTCAGCGGTGCTGCCATAGCTCGACTCTGTAGCGAAAAAGTAGCGAGGATTATAACCCCAACTGTGATCTCCTGGATACTCTTTTACAGGCATGAGCTCGATCGCATTAATGCCCAGTTCACAAAGGTAGTCTAGCTTTTCAATAACATGTCGATACTGCCCCCGCACATACGGGTCGTTTTCACCACCAGAGAAGTCACCAACATGCATTTCATAGATAACTAGTTCATGATCACCGGGTAAGGGTTGGTTGTCATAGTTCCATACATAGGTATCGACAATGCGTTCCCCATCTTTCACTCGAACAATGCCTTTTTGGGCAGCATCTTCAATGTCAGTTGCATAGGGATCGATAATTTCAACCCAGGCATCTGTTTCCACAAACCAACTTTTTGACTGAACGTTGTACTTATATTGATAAGTCCCATCCTCCAGATCAACCTGGACACGGAAAAAGCCATCGCTTCCTTTTTCCATAGGGATATCTTCCCAGTTTGAAAAACAACCCTTTAGAGCTACACGGTTGTTGTAGGGAGCAAACAATGAAAATTGAATGAGGCTCATAGTGTGATTTTGGTTGGGGTATGATTTTGATTAGAACTAGTAGAAAGAAATGGAAACTCTTTAATCGGTAGAGTTTCCATAGGGGTGGTATTCAGTTTTGGGAATGCAAAACTACCAATGGGGCTGTTGAGACGTCATAAGGAAGTGATGTCCCAGATCATGAGACAGATCATGAGAGATGGACACGATCAGGTAAGGAACACAATGGATTCTGCTATGTTCACTATATGTTCACCATGCTACGAATAGGCTTATCATCAGAAGGTTGGGGCGATCGCAACAAGAAAAGCCACAGTTATTCAACCTACTATTCAACCTACAATTATTCAACCTGACAATAGTTCAACTTGACATGAAGTATGTGATTCCTGAAACGAGGATACCTTTATGAAAGCGAAAAACCACCAAAACAACATCTACAGCAAGATAGATAGATGATGGGCTGTTACCCGACAGCCAATGGGATTAAAAATAAAATGAAACCGAATTTTTTTGATAAGAAGTGCGGCATTGCTGCGCTTCTTATCAAAAAAACTGGGTTTCATTTCGTACGTGATCCTAGCAAGTTCTTTTGGAGGAACTACCCATGACCTACCGCTCGACAGAGGAAGTGTTTCGCGACCACCTGGAACTAGCTCAATCTGGCGATGTTGAAACGGATATCGCACGAAACTATGCCCCCGACTGTGTGCTGCTGACGAGCTTTGGAACCTTTGAGGGACATGCTGGGATACGCGATGCAGCCCAACTGCTAGAGTCGCAACTGGGACCGAATGCCACCTACGAATACCGAACAGTAGAGTGGAGTGGGGAAATCGCTTTTCTGGAGTGGACGGCTTCGACCGATCGCGCTACTGTTCCCGATGGTGCAGATTCATTTCTGATCCAATCAGGAAAAATCCGGGCTATGACGATTCACTACTCCATCCATCCGCCCTCAAGTGAGAGCTAATACTAGATCCGCATAGCAAACCCCTTATATATTTTTTGTGAAACGCTTGCAAGCAAGCGTTTCACAAAAAATAATACCTTCGCCATTTTTCTAAAACCCTTGATTTTGCCTGCGCTCCGCGCAGGTAAAATCAAGGGTTTTAGAAAAATGGCGAGCAGTACGCTTTCACAAAGCGTACTGGATGCGTGGCGCTATAAGTTGTGACGGAGTGCTTTGAGAAGTTGGGGGGTGTCGAAGGGTTTGGAGAGGAAGGCACAGAAGCCTAGGCTTTGGGTCAGGTCGATGGTGGATTGGGTGTCAACGCCGCTGATGGCGATCGCCCGTACCTCAGGATTAATGCGTTGCAACAGCGGCATGAGGGTAGTTCCATCCATCCCTGGCATCATCATGTCAATCAATACCACATCAATGCTTCTCCATTGGTTCTGGTAAATTTCTAACGCTTCTGCTCCGTTAGCAGCGGTCATGACTTGATATTGATGAATCTCTAGAATGGTTGTAAACACAGCGCGGATGGCTTCTTCATCATCCACAACGAGGATAGTTTCTTGACGACCAGAAAGCATATTGGGATTGGGATTGGGGGCGATCGCATCGACTCGACTTGCGGGCAAATAAATAGCAAATTGGCTACCCTGGTTCACTTCACTCTTCACATCAACAAAGCCGCCATGACTTTTGACAATGCCCATAACGGCAGATAGCCCCAGCCCTGTTCCTTTGCCGATGTCTTTGGTCGTGAAAAACGGATCGAAAATGCGAGCCAGGATTTCGGGAGCCATGCCCTTCCCCGTATCGGCAACGGTGATGCGGACATAGTAACCCGGATGGGCTTCGAGGAAGTCGTGAGCGGTGGTTTCGTCGAACTCGATATTGTCGGCAGCAATGCAGAGGGAGCCTCCCTCAGCCATCGCATCGCGGGCATTGACGCAAAGGTTCATCAACACCTGATGCAGTTGGGTCACATCCCCCGTAATCATCCACAGGTCGGGGTCCAGGCTAAGGGAAATCTCGATGGATTTTGGGAGGGTTTGGTTGATGATGAGGTGAATTTCGCGCAGAACGTGGGAGAGTTGCAGGCTGATATGCTTACCTTCTACGCCCCTGGCAAAGGAGAGGATTTGCTTGATCAGGTCGCTCCCCCGGCGAGCGCTCGACTCCAGCGCATCGAGGAGGGGAAAGATTGGCTGTGGTAGCTCTGGAAATCGGAGCGGCAGGAGTTGGGCAATTCCCAAAATTGGGGTGAGGATGTTGTTCAGGTCGTGGGCGATGCCACTTGCCAGGGTGCCCAGGCTTTCCAGCCGTTGCGCCCGGAGGAATTGGGCTTCGAGGTCTTTCTTTTCGGTGAGATCCATGTGGATGCCGACGATGCGCTGGGGTTGGCTGTTGGCATCGCAAAACACATTACTTTTGACGCTAATCCAGCGAACTGCTCCATCGCGGCGAATGATGCGAAATTCTGCATCCAGGGGCTTCTGGTCGGTCACTGCCTGTTGCAGTGCCAGTTCTATGGCAGAGCGATCGTCGGGGTGGAGGGTTTGTATCCAGGCATCATAGTTGCCGTCAAAGGCTCCGGGGGTAACTCCATAGAGGCTTTCTAGCTCCCGCGACCAGATGACGGCTCCCGCCTTCAAATCCCATTCAAATGTGCCCATCTTGGCGGCTTGCTGTGCCAGAATGAGCCGTTCTTGAAAGTGTTGGCGTTCCTGCACCTGCTGGCGTAACTGCTGGTTGGCGGTTTCCAGGGCAGCGGTGCGGCGCTGCACCCGCAACTCCAGGGTTTCGTTGGCGGCACGCAAGGCTTCTTCGATCTGCTGGCGTTCGACCGCGTAGCGCAGCGATCGCACCAGCAAGTCCTGGTTGATCAGGCGTTTCACCAGATAATCTTGCGCCCCCCGACGCACCGCTTCTACCGCCAGGGCATCATCGTTGGTATTGGTCAGCACGACAATGGGCAAGCCGGGAACCTGTGCCTGCAAGGTATCTAGCGAAGCCAAACCATGACTATCGGGTAGGGTGAGGTCGAGCATCACCACATCGACAGCATGATGGGCACAGTGGTCGATGCCCTCTGCCAGCCGCGTAACCGCTTTGACATCGGTATGATGCAGGGGGCTACCCTTCAAAAGTTCCTGGAGTAGCCGAGCCTCGGCGCGGTTATCCTCGATCAACAGCAGATGGTCAATGGGTCGCGTCAGGGATCTGGGTAAGGCAATGCCGCTGTTTCGAGCCAAAATTCTTCTATCCCCCGAACGATTTGGAACAGTTGTTTCAGGTTACGAGACTTGGAAATGTAGCAGTTGACATGCAGGTCGTAGCTATTGAAGATATCCTCCTCATTGCGCGAGGTCGTCAGCACCACGACGGGAATGTGGCGCAGGTTGGGGTCGGCTTTAATATCTGCCAACACTTCCCGACCATCTTTGCGGGGCAGGTTCAGATCCAGCAAAATCAGGTCGGGCAGGGTGACGTTGGCATAGTCTCCTTCCCGCCGCAGATAGGTCATGGCTTCGATCCCATCGCGGGCGATCGCCACTTCACAATCTACGGCGGTGCTTTTCAGGGCTTCCTGAATCAGGCGAATATCGCCCCGGTTATCTTCCACCAAAAAGATAGTTTTGCGTCTTCCATCGGTTGGCATGGCTGGCATCAAGACCTCCCACGGGCAAGGTGAAGAAGAAGGTCGCCCCTTCTCCCAGTGTTGACTCTAACCAGATCTGCCCCCGGTGGCATTCCACAATCTTCTTGCAAATTGCCAGACCCATGCCAGAGCCGGGGTATTCGTCGCGGGTATGCAGGCGCTGGAAGATCACAAAGATGCGATCGCGGAACTGTGGGTCGATACCAATGCCGTTATCCCGCACCCCAAACAGCCAGGATTCTTCGGTGCGTTCGACACTGATATGAATCTTTGGTGCCTGGTCGGGGCGGCGGAACTTGATGGCGTTGCCGATCAGGTTTTGGAAGAGCTGCATCAGTTGGGTACGGTCTGCCACCATCGTTGGCATGGGGTCGTAGGTGACCTCGGCAGCGGTTTCGGCAATGCGTCCCCGGAGATTGGCGATCGCATGGTTCAGCGACTCTGTCACATCCGTCAGCTCACATTCAATGCCCTTCACATCCACTTTGGAGTATGCCAGCACATCATCGATCAGCGTTTGCATCAGCCCCACGCCATCTACTGCAAAGTTGATGAAGTCCTTGGCATCGTCATCCAGGGCATCGTCATAGCGCATCTCCAGCAGTTGAACATAGTTCGCCACCTGATTCAGCGGCTCTTGCAGGTCATGGGATGCCACATAGGCAAACTTCTTCAGCTCCGCATTCGATCGCTCCAGGTCTTGCGCCAGCAGCGCCAGTTCTTCCGCCTGCCGCAACACGATATTGACGATCGCCTTGCGGAACTCCAGCACACTCCGAATCTCGACGGGCTGCCAGGGCAACGACTTCAGCCGCACGGTTTCCTTCCACAACGCAAAGGACTGCCGAGGGCACAGTTGCGGTGATTCTTCCGTTCCTTTGAGTTCATAGGCATTGTTGGGATCGCCCCCCCAGTTCACCGTTTGAATGACTTCGGGGCGGAACCACAAGACAAAGCTCCGTTTTGAGATGGGAATCGCTAACAAGCCACTGGCAATGCCCTTAAACCGTTCTGCCTCAAAGTAAACACGCGGCAAAGAGTCTGTATAATACACATCCTCAGACACATTTTTACTGAGCCACTGGGTCAAGTAATTTAGCTCTTCTTCATTGGGGGCAATCCCAACGGTTGTCCAATGTCCGTTAAAGCAAACGGCGGCTCCTGTAGCATTCGCCAGATCCAGCAGGTTGGGTGTGCCCTGCACCAGCGCATCAATAAAGTTGTCTTCCCGCGACATCGCATCAATCAGCAATGCCTGGGTCTGCGCCAGCTTCATTCGGTAGTTGTAATCGGCTTCTTCTTCCCGGTTGGCAATTTCCGCAAAAATCATGCGACCCAGAAATTCGCAGGCTTTTCGCAGTTCGTAGGGAATCTGCTTGGGGGTGCGATGGTGGCAGGCAATCAGCCCCCACAGCTTCTGGTCTTTCATCAACGAAATGGTGAGGGATGAGCCAACGCCCATGTTTGCCAGATATTCCAGGTGGCAGGGATAGGGGCTGCGGAGAATCGACAGGGTGAGATCCGTTGGTCGATTTGTCTCTGGGTTGATGGCGGGATAAAGCTCTACAGGGGTTGCGGTGGCATCGGGGATTGTGCGAATCCAGTTGGAGACAAACATCTTCCGTGCTGGGGCAGGAATGTCGGACTCTGGGAAGTGCAGCCCCATGTAGGACTCCAGTTCGGCGATTTTATCTTCCGCCATTACTTCCCCATGCCCATCCTGGTCAAAGCGGTAGAGCATGACGCGATCGAACCCCGTCACCTTCCGCACTTCTTCCACAATCATCTGGAAGAACTGATTGAGCGGTGCGCCCGACTCTAACTGGTCAATGGAAACTTTTGCCAGATGATAAAAGCCCAAAAACGGAATATTGTCCTGTAGTAAAGCGGGCTCCAGTTCTAGAACAATAAAGCCATCGGCACTGCGATGCACGATCGCATCAAACACGCCATAGTCATCTCCCTTGCGCCGAATCCACACTTTGGTTGGGTTCATCAAATCCAGATTATCGGCAGCTAACCCGCGCAAAAAGCGATCGGCTTGGAAAGAATCCAAAATATCTTCCAGGGTTTTACCCAACAGATCCTCAGCGGATCGCCCAAACAGCTTGGAAGCGTTGCGGCTAACTTGTAAAACCGTCATTTCAGGCTCTTTGAGAACCAAAATCCCACCGTGGGGCTGAACTTGTGTCAAAGTGTTGATCGCAGGCTGTTTGAGGCTGTGGAGACTGCGATCGGAAACGTGCAAAACCTGGCTGCTCATGTCCACTATCTCCGCTTATAAAAGCAAACTTGCGCTGTGAAATGACTTGTGGAGACACAGCACCTATCAACTTTGAAGATAAAACAGTCAGACAGATTTCTGGGCAGTGAATTGTTAAACAAAGTCGAAGGTTTCAAATTGTTGAAATAAAGCATTTTTTATCTTAACAAAACGCTTTATTTGGACTTAAAACAAATCATTTTGCTTTAAAAATTAGTTGACATTTCAAAGCCCTTTATTGAGATGCAAGAAAATTTAGATTTACACATTATTCAAAACATATTCAAACCCTAATTACTTAGGATTGAAAATAAAACAAAACCCGGAATTTTTGATGAGAAGCGCGGCAGTGCCGCGCTTCTCATCAAAAATTCCGGGTTTTATTTTGTACGTGATCCTTCAGTGCTTGAAAAGCACTGTAAATTAGTTTTATTCTTGAGGAAGAGTAACAATGTTAAGCCAAAACTCTTCGATGCGGTGAATGGTTTGGGTCAAGTGTTCGCGATCGCCCGGTCGAATCACATAGCAATTGCCCTGCATGGCATAGGTTCTGAAGATATCTTCGGTGCTGTCTGAGAGGGTCAGCACAATCACAGGAATGCGGCGCAGGCTGGCATCGCTTTTGATGGATGCCAGCAAGTCGTGACCACTGTGGTCGTTGCCAGAGAGGTCAAGGTCAAGCAGGATGAGGTCGGGGCGCGGAGCCAGGGTGTGCTGTCCCCGCCGTTGCAAAAAGTGGAGGGCTTCCTGGGTGTCGGCGATCGCCACCATTTGAGCATTCAGCTCACTCCTGCCCAGCACAGATTGAATGAATTGCCCATGTGCTGGGTCAGACTGCAAGACCAGAATAAGCCGTGGGGAGGAAGGATCCTGCATCAAGCCCTCTGACAAAAAAGACTGCCCTCCATTTTGGCATTGATTTCCCTGGTTGAACCAAGGGACTTGCAAAAAAATAAAATCCCAATTTTTGAGAGAGAAGGCTGGCTCTGCCAGCCTTCTCTCTCAAAAATTGGGATTTTATTAAGCCGCAGATTCCTTAGGAGTGAAAATACAACCCAGAATTTTTGATGGGAAGCGCGGCATTGCCGCGTATTTGTTTAGCGTTTATTGTTAGCAGCCGATGTTTTTACCCCCCTCAATCCCCCCTTGGTAAGGGGGGAAACCTGGTTCTCCCCCTTACCAAGGGGGAGTTAGAGGGGGTGTCCCGAGGGTCGCTAAACAAATACATGCCGCGCTTCTCATCAGTACATGATCCTGAGGTGGGTGGGCGCTACTACCTGAACATCCTGGGCTGAGGGGACGGGTTCCTTGAAGGAACCCGTCCCCTGGGGGTGGCTGGTGGGTGGTTGAGGGAGGAGGAAGCAGGAAGGCGGCTGGTGGGGCTAGGGGACGGGTTCCTTGAAGGAACCCGTCCCCTGGGGAGAGGCGGCAATTCTCGGCGATCGCCCGATTCACCTCACCCTTTTTCCAGATAAAAAGCGCCTAAAATGAGGCTGAGTCTCAGAAAAAAAAGATGACGGATATACATTTCAGATTGGCGTTGTTGTATGAAGCGGGGGAAGTGAGATGGCAGAAAGCGCTGGACGGATCGGTTTAAAGGATGCAATTGCGGCACTTCGTGGAGAGTTGATCGAGTCGATTATTACAGCGCAGGGAGAGCGACTACGGTTTGAAGTGGGCGAGATCACGATGGAATTTCAGGTTGAAGTAGAGCGGAGTGCGGAGGCGCGAGGTGGGATCAAGTTTTGGGTTGTGGAGGTTGGAACAGGTGGTGCAGTAAAAGGTAAAGATGTTCACAGAGTTGTGATTCCGCTCAAGCCAGTTAGAGCGGATGGAAAGCCTGTTTTGACGGGTAGTGACGATATTCCAGAGTAAAGACTGATTGGGTATGATTAGGCAGTTTGAACCCGGACGAGCGGTAGAAGTGATATCCCCCAAGTACGGCTCTGCTTACCGAATTGGGGGCAGGTTAGTATTGACCGCTGCTCATTTGTTAGCAAATGTGGGATCGGATTGTCGTGTACGAGCCAAACGAAGCTTTGGGGAAGTGGATACAAAAGTTGTCTGGAAAGCTGAGAAGGCAGACATTGCTTTGCTCGAGCTACCCAAAATTATCTCTCCTTGTCAACCTGTTGTATTAGGTCGTTTGCCAGAGGCTAATAAAGGGGAAAAGTTACCTTTTGAAATGCAAGGGTATCCGCTGTGGGGACGGACGCAAAGGGATAAGGGGAAAACTGCCGCAGGAGATCGACACATTGACGGTTGGATCTACCTGGCAGATCGTTCACCTGATGATTTATTAGTTCTAGAAGCTGGGCGGTTGCCACCAGAAAAGGCAATCGCACGCTCTGAGTGGGAAGGACTCTCAGGGGCGGCGGTTATTTGTAGGGGGTTGGTAATTGCAGTACAGAGTCGGCACCAGAACCCAAGACGCCCAGCAGCACTAGAAGCAGATCCACTGTTCAGAGTCTGTGATGACGAACAATGGTGCGCTCTGTTGAGGAGGCATGGGATTCGTCCTGAGTTAGAGATTGTAGCATTGTCACAAGAGCAGATTAAACAATCCTTGCCCCTTTCACGCAATGCACTGCCTATTGAACCAGATAAGCCTCGGCAAGCCAACTATACAACTCCTTATGGCATGACGATTGTGAGAACAGGGACTGTAACTTCTAACACCGGAATATTTCAGTTTCTGATTCGAAACTTCAACCGCATTGCCGCCATTTTCGCGCATATCGATAATGAAGATGATTGGTTTATGGATTATGTTTCACGAGGAGAAAAGCCTGTCTATACCTTTGTTTTGAAGGGCAAGGGGTTTACCGATTTTGAATTCATCCATGTTGCGACTGATGGATCTTCATTATTTGAAGAGTGCCTGACCCTGCTTGTCTTAGATTTCAAACACCATCACGATAAAATTCGCTTCGATGTCGTTCATGCTGACCAGTTTGAGGAGAAATGGGGACGAAAATCTATTGGTGATTATGTCCCATCCCTTGATGAGATGGCTAGAGCTTTTTTCCAAGATGAAAGCTACTTTCTTGGTGGTGGTGGAGGAAAAACTTCATACACCTGGGACTTAGGCTGGGAAGCTGATAGTCTCCCATACAACGGGCTTGAAATATCAGATACACGATTTATTGATTATTCTCATATGTTCGTAGGATTGAAATCATCTTCCCTTGAAACGAAAAAATATGGGGTAGGAAGTCTAATCCGGTCTGGTGTGTTAGTTGTTGATCGAGATGTATTGCATCATCGGTATCGGTGTATGTGTGATGGATGGACAGAAGAACGACAAGATCTAGATTTTTATGAATTAGGATGCATTTTTGGTCAGCACTTTGGATATAAAGCTAGCTTTTCACCTGCAAGCTTTCTTGCAGAACTCGATAGTCATAATCTCCCAAACAAAAATGCAACTGTATATGTCGAAAAAGGTAAAAGAATCGAAGTATTGCCGATGGAATGGAGCGATTCATGGTTTACCTACTATGTTGATGGGAAAGCTAGCAATCAGGGTTGGAGCCTTTTATTTGATGATCCTAATCCTTTTAAGCTTTACGATATGAACGATTTCTTTCCTAAAGAACTCGAGCAATACAAGCAAAGAAAAAAGTAACTTAAACAATAACCGAATAGGTGATTTTGAGAAGATATGTAGCTTTTCTGGGCGTTGGGATGGAATTTCTAGAAAAAGATGAGGGCATTGAGCAAGTTTGGTTTAGGGGCTTTCCCTGGGGATGGCTGGTGGGAGGTTGAGGGAGTAGGAAGCATGAAGGCGGCTGGTGGGGCTAGGGGACGGGTTCCTTCAAAGAACCCGTCCCCTGGGGAGAGGCGGCAACCCCCTACGCATCGTTCGCCATTTGCTGAATCCGCTCAAGCACCCTGCGAGCATTGGTGGCTTCGGCTGAACCGATGCGCTCCAAGATTTCAACGGATTCTTGCAAGCAGCGAATGCCTGTCTCGTAATCTTGCTGAGCACTTGCAGCTAACCACCCAATCCATTGCAGCGTCATGGCTCGTCCTTGAACATCTCCAATGCGATCCTCGATTTCGAGGGATTGGTTGAAGAGGGCGATCGCCCCCTCCACATCCCCCTGGTTCGCTTTGAGGCTGGCGAGGTTGTGCAGGGTGGCGGCTTTCCCCTGCGCATTCCCGATCTGCTCTTTGATTTCTAACGACTGCTGGTAGAGGGCGATCGCCCCCTCCACTTCCCCCTGGTTCGCTTTGAGGATAGCGAGTTGGTGCAGAGTGGCGGCTTTCCCCTGCGCATCCCCGATCCGCTCTTTGATCTCTAACGACTGCTGGTAGAGGGCGATCGCCCCCTCCACATCCCCCTGGTTCGCTTTGAGGCTGGCGAGTTGGTGCAGGGTGGCGGCTTTCCCCTGCGCATCCCCGATCCGCTCTTTGATTTCTAACGACTGCTGGTAGAGGGCGATCGCCCCCTCCACCTCCCCCTGGTTCGCTTTGAGGATGGCGAGTTCGTGCAGGGTGGCGGCTTTCCCCTGCGCATCCCCGATCCGCTCTTTGATTTCTAACGACTGCTGGTAGAGGGCGATCGCCCCCTCCACATCCCCCTGGTTCGCTTTGAGCCTGCCAAGTTGGTTCAGGGTGGCGGCTTTCCCCTGCGCATCCCCGATCCGCTCTTTGATGTCTAAGGACTGCTGGTAGAGGGCGATCGCCCCCTCCACCTCCCCCTGGTTCGCTTTGAGGATGGCGAGACAGTGCAGGGTGGCGGCTTTCCCCTGCGCATTGCCGATCCGCTCATTGATTTCTAACGACTGCTGGTAGAGGGCGATCGCCCCCTCCACCTCCCCCTGGTTCGCTTTGAGGATGGCGAGTTGGTGCAGGGTGGCGGCTTTCCCCTGCGCATCCCCGGTACGTTCATCGATTTCTAAGACTTGCTGGTAGAGGGCGATCGCCCCCTCCACCTCCCCCTGGTTCGCTTTGAGCATGGCGAGTTGGTGCAGGGTGGCGGCTTTTCCCTGCGCATTGCCGATCCGCTCTTTGATTTCTAACGACTGCTGGTAGAGGGCGATCGCCCCCTCCACCTCCCCCTGGTTCGCTTTGAGCATGGCGAGTTGGTGCAGGGTGGCGGCTTTTCCCTGCGCATTGCCGATCCGCTCTTTGATTTCTAACGACTGCTGGTAGAGGGCGATCGCCCCCTCCACATCCCCCTGGTTCGCTTTGAGGATGGCGAGTTCGTGTAGAGTCGAAGCTTTCAAAGAGTCTTCTGTTTCAGAATTGACATCTAGAGCCGCTTGTAAGAATTGCACTGCATCTTCAACGCTGCCAAGTTCCCTTGAAGAAGTTCCCAATTCATGAAGCAATCTTGGATCATTATTGATTTGGAGCGTTGTCTTACAAATTTGAACCGCTTCTCGGTAACGGCTTCTAGTTCTCCAATCTTTACCCAGTGAATTTGCTACATCGGCTGCAATCTCCCCAACTTTGCCCTGCAACGCCAACCGATGAATTTCTAACTTCTGGGCTTCCGTCGAGTCCTCGGCTTCTTCCCACCAGAGGCTATAGAGCGTCCGTGCCGCCTGGGCGGCGAGGGCTTCATCGGTGATGGGTTCCAGGGGTAGGATGTGGGGGACGCGCACGGGCAGGTCGGGTTGGGTGGGGCTGGGGTTGGGGGTGTCGGTTTCCAGCAGCCCCAGTGCCAGGGCTTTGGCGATCGAGCCATCCAGCCCGCTCACCCCGTCGCAGAGTTCTCGCAGTGCCGCCAGGGGCACGGGCAGCTCAAACACCCGCCCCCGCTGCAACAGCTCCCGCAGGGGCGCATCCACCTGTGCCAGCAACGCCGCTGCCAACACCCGCTCCCGCAACTCCACCGGGTTCGCCTCCAACCGACTCAACACCCCATCCACATCCACCCCATCAACGGCTGAGCCTGCCGCCCCCCCTTCCCCCTTCCCCCTTTCTCCTTTACCCTTTACCCTTCCCCCTTCCCCCTCTAGCAAAACCTTATCCAACCACTCCACCAACCGGGGGTTTCCATCCGCCAACCGCAACGCCCGCTGCCGCTGCGCCTCCGGCACAGGGCTGTTGGCTCCAAACGCCGCCAGTTGGGCACATTTCTTCTGCCAATCCCCCTCCTTAAACTTGGCAATGGGCTGATGCACCAGACGGCTCCAGCGGGAAAACGCAAACTCATAGCGACAGGTGATCAGCAGCCGATGGGGAGCCTGGGCTTCGGTGATGGCATCCATCAGCGCCCCCAGCCAGGCGGCAACGGGGGGCTTGAGGGTGGTGCAGTCGGCTTCCAGGTTTTGCTCAAAGTCATCCAGCACCAGCAGCAGGGGTTTGGTCTGGGTAGACGCATCTGCCAGGGCACGAAATACCTTGCGCAGGCGATACTTCAGCTCCTCCTGGTCATCGGTGACGCGTTGCCGCAGGGCGGGGTCATCCAGCCAATCCGCCAGTTTGCTCGTCAGGGCGGGTTCGTCCACCGCCCCAATCCACACCAGCCGCTCCTGGTCGGGCAGGCGATCGCAAATCCGGGCGGCGAGGCTGCTTTTGCCATAGCCCCCCATCCCCGTAATCACCACCCCCAACGCCTCCGTGCTGGGGTCGCGCAACACCCGCAGGCAATGTTGGAGCGATCGCCGCCGCCCCACAAAGCTCTCCCGTGTGGCGACCTTCACCCGTCCCTCTGGGTCGAGGAAGGTGCTGGCAACGGAGGGCTTGGGGGCGGGCTGGCGTCCCGGTTGGCGCAGGGGCGTCACCAGGGCACCGGGCAGGGTGTGGGCGACATAGAGCCGCAGCAGGTGCCAGTCCCGCGCCTGCTCCTTCAGCAGCGTTTGAAACGTGAGTGCCAGGGCTTCGGGCACAGACTGGGCGGCGGCAAGCGCCTGGTACAGTGCCGCTGCCGCTGCCGTGCCATCGGTATCCAGCACCGGACGCCCCCAGCCCAGCACCGCATCGGCTCCTTCGGCAATCAGCGCCTCCGCCAACGAGGGCACATCCCCCCGCCCCATCCGCTGCCCCGTGCGGCATCCCGACAAAAACAGCAGCCGGGGAAAGCGATAGCCAAACACAGCGGCAATGTCGGCGGCAGTGGCATCGTGGCGCGTCCCAATTTCCGTCTCCGTCAGAAAAATGGGGGCTGTCTCCGTGTGGGCAGCGTGCCCCGTGAGATGCACCACATCAAAGGTGGCATTGGGATAGCTGCCATAGAGGTCGCCCAGTTCCGTCAAACAGCCGCTCTCCTCCACCTGCAACCACAGGGGCTGCTTCGCCGTGGCGCTGAGGATGTGGGCTTCCTCGTCTTCAAACTTGAGTTCTGGCTGCACCCCGGCGGGAGCCGTCGCCATAAACAGCAGATTCAGCGCCCGGTTTTGTGCCCCGCTGGGATCTTCCCGCTTCAGGGGTATGGGGTCGTCTGGGTTGGGGGAGCACCAGCGCAGGGGCACGATGGTCGGTCGTCGCTTCGCCACCAGAAAGTCGGTGCCATCGTGCAGCACCTCCCAGGGCAGGTGCGCCAGCTTGCCCGTAGCAGCGATCGCCAGGGCAACCAGCGGTTCGCGGCTCTCTCGCAGGGTGGTGGCAAGCCAGCGATCGCTCCCATCCAACCAGCGATACAGCCGTTGCCCGGTGAGGGCGTAGTCCTCCGGCAGGGGCAGGTAATAGTCCCGCTCCATCACCGCAATCACATCCTCAATCTCCGCCAGGGGCAGGGGGCGCGAGGTATGGCGATTCAGATTTTCCCAGCCATAGCGCAGGGTGACATGGGTATCGCCACTGGGGCGCAGGTCAATATGCAGAACGGAATGCTGAACCGTCATAAGCCTCGATGTGAGTTGTTCGTTTCCCAGGGGACGGGTTCCCTGGAGGAACCCGTCCCCTTAAGCCCCCTGAAGGACCTTCGCTGGCTAGGGGACGGGTTCCTTGGAGGAACCCGTCCCCTAAGACCCCTTCAGCCCTTTCAGGGGTCTTTCCGGGCGAGGGGCTTCAGGGCATTTGTAATTTCTTCAATGGTGGCATTTTCCAACACTAAACGGCTAGTAGGGGTGACAATCAGGACGCTTTCAATCCGCTGCTGGGCGTCCTTGTTGCGATAGCCGTTGTACCAACCATGCAGCTTCTCGCCAATGGTCATTGCGCCCAAGGTAATGGCAACCACGGTTCCTACCACCGCCAGAGTACCGTCCTTTGTAACAGCATCGTCGATTTGGTAGTTGCCTTCAATCTCATCCATTGCAAACAATTCAGTAGCCGCTGCCTCAGCCCCTGGACCTGCAATGGCTATTTGAATAGGTGCAGTCATTTTTGATTCCTCCCAGAATTTAGAAATGAGTTTGATTTGATATACACCAGGGTCGGAGAACTTTCGGCAAGATGGGTTGAATAGAGATAAAAATAAGCTCTGAATCTGGCTTGTATAGGGCTATATCGTGAGTTCAGCTCTGTTGGCGGAAGCGTTGCAGGATGGGGCGGAGGAGGGTGGCATAGGCTTCTTGTAGCAAGATTTTGCCATTGGTACTGCGCCAGGGTGGGCTGATCCACAAACAGCGGGCGAGGTTCCAGAGGGCAGGGAAGAAGCGTTTTTGCAGCCACTGGCGCTTGGCGATGACACCCAAAATCAGCAGTTTCAGTCCGGGGTCGTTGAGTTGGGCGGCGCGATAGTGGTGTAAGGCTTGCTGGGTGAGGGTATGCGCCGCTTCCAGGTCGGGTTTGAGGAGATAGAGCCATGCCAGCCTTGCTGTGTAAAACGCCAGAACGGAGTCTTTGGGTTCTCGCTGGTTCAGCAGGGCGATCGCCCGTTCCATGTAAGCAATGCCCTGGTCGGGGTCGGGGCGATAGCGGGTGTAGAGCAGGGCAAGATCCGTCAAAAGCATTTCTTCCCAGTGGAGCAGCTTGAGGGACTGGCTCTGGTCCAACGCCTGCAGCCAGAGGGCAAGGGCAGCATCGACATTGGACTGGGGGCTGAGGATGTGGGCTTGCCCCAAATTGCGTGAGGCTTCTAGCGCCATCAGGGGGTCTTGTAGCTGTTGCGCCTGCGCCCGTCCCTGTTCAAAGAAGGGAATGGCGAGAACGGGCTGGTTGTTCCACAGGTAGTTGAACCCCATCGACAGGGTAATTTTGGCTTCCAGGGCAGAGTCTTGCAAGGTTTGGGCGATCGCCAAAGCCTGTTCTAAAAGAACTTTGCCCTGCCGGGTGCGCTGTTCGCAGGTGTGGATATGTCCCATACGATACAGTGCGCTTGCCTGAAGGGCGGGCTGGTTTGCCTGGGTTGCCAGGGAGTATTGCTGCTGGTAGTAAGTCAGAGAGTCGTTGTAGCGAAACTGTTCGTGCAGGGCTGCCCCTAGCTTGCCATAGGCATCTGCCTGGGCAGCCAGATCGCCGCTGGCTGCCGCCAGGGCAAGCTGGCGCTGATGGAACCCCAGAGCGCGATCGCCATTTCCCAAATAACAATAGGCTTGCCCCAAGCCATTGAGACAAAGGCGATCGACCTCAGGACTGATCCGTTCGAGGAGTGCAGCGTAGAGTTCGATCTGGTGATTGTACTGTCCCCACTGTCCCAGGGCTTCGTGGAGGGGGCGGGTGGGCGAGCCGACGGGGCGGGTGGCGAGGCGATAGGCGGCGTCCCACATGCCGAGGGTGCAGCTATGGTGGCAGGCTTCGACCAGGGGGATGGCATCGGCGGGGGTGGCGATCGCCGCTGGCGCGGCGGGCACATCGCTGAGCCAGTTATCCAGCGCCAGCCAGTGAACGATTTCCCACAGGTTCAAATCACTTTGCTCCAGTTGCTCAAGGCTAAAGTTTTGCACCACCCGATCCAGGGCAGCCGCAGGCTCCTGGATGACGGGGGGAGCCGTCGTTTGTGACAATGGGGTAGGGTAAAGATCAGTCATGGTGCGGTTGGGTCAAGCCCTGTAGGTGGTCGAGGGCAACACTGCGAATGAGGTTGTGTTGGCGCAACTGCCCGATCGTGTCAGGTTCCAGCAAGCGTCGATCCAACAGGGCATCCAGGGCGACGAGCGATCGCGCCTCCGTCCACCCCCGTTTCAAAAATGCCCGCAGCAAAAACGCCTCCTGCATGGCTGCCCGATACACCGCAGCGGAACACAGTAATAGGTAAGCATCGGGCAGATCGGTACGCAGGCGTTGAAAGGAGATTTCGATGCGATCGCGCAAGGCTCTGCGGAGGTAGCGGGAGTAGCGATCGAGCCGTAGGGTTGGAGTAGCTTCGGGGGTAGGGCTTGCCTGGGCTTGTTCCAGCGCTTCGATTTCATGACCATAGTGGTTCCAATAGGCAGCAACATCCCCTTCCGCCAAACTCACGATCTCTCCAGAGATAATGCGCAGCGCCAGGGGATGCCCTTCATAGGCGGCTCCAATCCGTTTCAAATAGCTTTGCGATAGGGCATCGTCGCAATCGAGTCCATGTTCTTGAAAGAACTGCTTCTGCGCATCCGCATCCAAGCCTTTGAGGAACTCGCAGTGATAGCGCTGGGAATAGCGTAGCCCATGTACTTCCACCTGGGCTGGGACTTCTTGAGAGGTAATCACAATTTGACTGGCGCATTGCTCCATCCCCAGCAAGCGGTGAAAGAAAGCTTCCCACCACTCATCGCGAAACTCGCTCCACCCATTCTGCTCATTCCCCTGAAGCATTCCCTCCAGAGAATCTATCACTAACAAATACGGTTGCTCTGCCAGCACGGCGATCCATTGTTCCAGGAGTTTTTGGGGTTGCGGTTGGCTTCCGGGCAGCACAGGTTGGTGCATCTGCGCCAGGCAATAGGCAGCGACATCCGCAAAGTTGGCTTCGGGGCGATACTCAAAGTTGAGGGTCATCGCGTGCGGATAGTGTGGCTTCGACAACTCCAGCCATTGCTCTGCCAGCACCGTTTTGCCGATACCCGCAATCCCCACAATTATCAGCACCCGCAATGGGGTGGGGGCGGCATCCTGGGAGGGGTGAGAGGGGGATGCATAGAACCGTTCCCACCACCGTTGCAAGATAGCTTCTCGTCCCAGGCATTGGGGGGAACTTGCGGCTGTTAATGGGGCATCAATGGGGGCGATCGCCCCTCTCTCCTCTGGCTCTGCTACCTGCTCCCAGCCCACCCCCACTGCCTGACAGATGCTAATAAAGTTTTCCCGCTGAATGGGTTGGCGTGCCCAAAAGCGATTGAGGGTTGAGCGGCTGACGTAAGCGGTTTCCAGCCAAATGCTGGCGGTTCGAGTCCACTTCTTTTGCCGCCTTGCCTGATTGACTAATGCCAGCCCTCGGATGGACGCTCTGAGTGTATCTGTCATGGGCGATCGCTTAGCGAAAATGGAAGTGGACGACGGGATTCTCTCCAGTGTGCCTAAAACGTGAGGTCACGGTCAAATGATTGGGCGATCGCCCCAAACATGCTCCAAAAAATGGAGAGCGGGTGCGGCTGAGCCGCACCCGCTCTCCCACTTGCTTAGCTGCAAAAGCATTACCCGCCAACTGCCGCTTTGATGTCCGAAAGTGGCGAGACAGACTGTTCTCCGCCTTCTATGCTGAGATCATTCCATGCAGCGCAACCCTATGCTGACCGATGACCAGTGTTATCGTGCCATTTTGAGCCGCGATCGCCGCTTTGATGGCATCTTTTATGTGGGTGTTTCCAGTACGCGCATCTATTGCCGTCCCGTTTGCACCGTCAAAACCCCGCGCCGGGAAAACTGCACCTTCTATCCCAGTGCGGCGGCAGCGGAGCGGGCGGGGTATCGTCCCTGTCTGCGCTGTCGTCCGGAACTTGCGCCGGGGCAAGCCCGGATTGATGCGGTGGGTCGCCTGGCTGCCGCCGCCGCCAGTCGCATTGAAGATGGGGCACTAACGGAGCATTCTGTAAACGAACTGGCAACCTCTTTGGGCGTGAGCGATCGCCACCTGCGGCGCATTTTCCAGCAAGAGTTTGGGGTGACGCCGATTCAACTGGCTCAAACCCAACGCCTGTTGCTTGCCAAACGGTTATTGACCGATAGCCATTTGTCCGTTGCCGATGTAGCATTTGCCAGCGGCTTCTCCAGTGTGCGACGGATGAATGCGTTGTTTCAAGAACGGTATCGGCTGAACCCTACAAAGCTGCGCAACACCCGTCCGATGCCCTCAGCTTCCCCCCAACCCACTCTCTGCTGCGACCTCGCCTATCGCCCACCCCTGGACTGGGACTCACTCCTCGGCTTCCTGCGCCAGCGGGCGATCGCCGGAGTCGAAGTGATTGAGTGCGATCGCTACCAGCGCACCGTACAGCTTGGCTCCCACCAGGGTTGGATGCAAGCCACACCCCTGCCCCAGGAAAACCAGCTCCGGGTAGAGCTATCCACCACTCTTGTTGCCGTCATTTTGCCCATTCTCACCCGTCTCAAAGCACTGTTTGATCTGGCATCTGACCCGGTGCTGGTAGCAAACCATTTGGGCAGTCTCGCAACCGTTCCGGGGCTACGCGTGCCCGGAGCATTCGATGGGTTTGAAGTGGCAGTGCGGGCAATTTTGGGACAACAGGTGAGCGTTCGCGCCGCCACCACATTGATGGGGCGCTTGGTGCAGCGGTTTGGGACGCCGATTGAAACACCGATGCCAGGCTTAACCCATCTCAGCCCCCGTCCAGAGTCCCTGGCAGACGTGGCGTTGGATGACCTGACAGCACTGGGCATTTTGCGATCGCGTGCCAACTCCATCCGGGCGATCGCCCAGGCGCTCGTCAACCACGACCTGCACCTCAATCGCTATGGCGACCCCGAAGCCACCATCGCCCAGCTCAAAACCCTGCCGGGGGTTGGCGATTGGACAGCTCACTACATCGCCATGCGCGTTTTGGGCTATCCCGATGCCTTTCCCCATACCGACCTGTGGCTGCGCCGGGCGCTGGGGGTCGAAAAGCCTGCCGATGTTTTGCGACAGGCAGAACCCTGGCGACCCTGGCGTGCCTACGCCGCCATGCACCTTTGGAAAGCTTTGGAGACAACACAACCATGATCGATTACCAGTGGATGGATAGCCCCGTGGGTCAGTTGTTACTTGCCTCGGATGGGCGATCGCTCACAGGGCTATATTTGCAGGGGCAAAAGTACTTTCCAACCCTTACAGAAACGTGGTGCGAAGCTACCCAAAGTGACCTTCTAGCACAAACCCAAAAACAACTTGCAGAATACTTTGCCCACCAGCGCCAGAGCTTTGATGTTCCCCTCACCTTTCAGGGAACTCCATTTCAAAAACAGGTGTGGCAACAGTTGCTCCACATTCCCTTTGGCACCACCCTTTCCTACGGCGAGCTGGCACAACGGATGGGACAACCCAATGCCGTGCGGGCGGTGGGGGCTGCCAATGGGCGCAACGCCATTTCCATCATCGTCCCCTGCCATCGCGTCATCGCCGCCAGCGGCAAGCTGACGGGCTACGCCGGAGGGCTAGAGCGCAAACAGTGGTTACTTCACCATGAGCAACAGGCGATCGCCCCATCCTGAGACTCATACCAAATCCTGACTGCAAAACCCATGAATATTTTTTGTGAAATGATTACTCTACAATCGTTTCACAAAAAATATTTATTTGGGGTTGGCTATTCGGATTGGTTATCACAAATCAACCAAGGGCAGATTATTCGGCAGTATTCGCACGAAATGCGCAAGTCCTATTTGGGGAAGAAGGTGTGGTGTCGCCTCATCTGCTTCCCCAAAAAACATCACTCCTACTCTGGCTTGCACACCTCCATAGGAAGACGGCATCTGATGGCGTCTGATGCCATTTATTGATCGAGGGCAATGATCGAGGGCAATGATCGAGGGCAATAATTACCTCAGCACAATTAAACCCCTGTCAGGGCGACAGCGGGCTCAGAACGTAGACATAGCAAGCTCTATAGCCCGCTGTCCCTGCTTGTAAAAGTTGATCCAACGACGGTTAATACGCAAAAGCTCGTCCAATGTTTCCTGACACAATTGCTGTAACTGGAGCCAAATCGGTAACTGTTGCCCCACATAAAACGCGCTATGTCGGCGTTGGTGGCTAGATGGGATTTCTGGTCTGACGACATATTTTTGAATTCCCATACGCTTAATCTGTCG
>Ga0081535_100283_pt1 | contig 42021 bp, 32 predicted proteins | sample HotLakmasection3_FD_71020 | JGI IMG/M metagenome (GOLD analysis project Ga0081535, IMG submission 71020) | Hypersaline microbial mat communities from Hot Lake, Washington, USA - Section #3 (SPADES assembly) (version 2) | ecosystem: Environmental > Aquatic > Non-marine Saline and Alkaline >... | reverse complement strand
GCCGACCACGGCCAGCGTGGCGTCCGTCGAGCCGGACAGGTCGAACACCTTGCCGAGCGGCGAGCTGCTGTCGCCGTCGGAACCGGTCGTCGCCTTGAACAGCGGGCTGAGCCCGCCCCCGCCATTGCCCCCGGCGATGATCGAGTCGACGAACTGGGCGATCGGGTTGTTGCCCTCGACGACGGCCCCGGTCCGGTCGATGATCACCACCTCGCCGTCGTCCCCGCCATCGCCGCCATTGCTCTGGGGGGGCGGGGTGAACGATATCTCGGCCCCCTCGGTCCGGAACAGCACGTCGCCGGCGTCGTCCTCTTCGTCCTCGTTGTCCTCGTCGTCCTCTTCGCCCTCGTCGTCCTCTTCGCCGGGCGGCGCCTCGGTGATGGTCGCCACATCGGCCGCGGTGCTGACGTTGCCGGCGGCGTCGCGGGCGACGACGACGAACTCGTTGGCCGCGTTCTGCGTCAGCGGCACGGTGATCGAGAACGACGTCGCCCCGGCGGCGAGCTGCTGCGACCCGGCCAGCGTGGTCTCGCCGGCGTCGAGCACGCCGTCGCCGTCGGCATCAATGAACACCCGGACCAGCGACCCGGCCTCGGCCGTGCCGGTGATCGCGAAGCTGTCGGCGTCGACCGTCTGGTCCGCCGCCGGCGTGCTCACCGTCGGCACCGCCGGCGGCGTCGAATCCTCGGTGAGGGTCGGCACGGCGGCCGCCGTGCCGCGGTTGCCGGCGGCGTCCGTGGCGGCGACGACGAACGCGTTGGCCGCGTCCTGCGTCAGCGGCACGGTGATCGCATAGGCCGTGGCCCCGGCACCGAGCTGTTGCGACGCGGCCACCGTGGCCTCGCCCGCATCCAGCACGCCGTTGCCGTTCGCATCGACGAACACCTGCACCAGCGACCCGGCCTCGGCCGTGCCGGTGACGACGACGCTGTCGGCATTGACCGTCTGCGTCTGCGCGGGCGATGCCACCGTCGGCACCGCCGGCGCCGTGGTGTCCACGGCAATGGAAAACTGCGCGGCCGCCAGATTGGCGTTGCCGGCCAGGTCCTGGGCGATGGCCCCGGCGATGTCCAGGGTGACGGTGCCGTCGGCGGCGGCGTCCAAGGTGGCGGTATAGCGCCCGCCCCCGTTGTCGACCAGCGCCGTCACCGTGCCGCCGGCCCCGCCCACGGTGATGTCGGCAATCGCAAACCCGGTCACGGCTTCGTCGAAGTCGATCGTCACCGGGAACGGATCGAGCCTGGTCGGCGCCGCGACCGAGGTGAGCGCCGGCGTGGGCGCCGTGGTGTCGATGGTGATCGACAGCGTCTGCGTGGTCTGGTTGCCGGCGGCGTCGGTGGCCCGCACGGTGACGGTCTTGGCGCCGTCGGTCGCATAGGCCGTGCCCAACGTCTCCTGCTGCGCCGCGCCGGTGCCGGCCGCCGCGGCGACGAAGCCGTTGCCGTCGCCCCAGTCGATCGCCACGGTCGCGCCGGTCTCGGCGGTGAACGCGATCGTCGGCGTGGTATCGAACGTGAGGTCGTCGGTGTTCGAGGTGCCGGTGTCCGACGCCGCCACCAGGTCCACGGCCGAAAGGGTGGGTGCGGCGGTGTCGAGGGTGATCGTCAGGTCGGGCGAGTCGGCGCTGGTGTTGACCGCGTCGCTGGCGATGATGTCGACGCTGTTGGCGCCCTCGCTCAGGTCGCCCGGGTCGAAGGTGAAGCTCCAGGCCCCGGTGCCGTCCGCCGTGGTGGTGCCGACGCTGCCGCCGCCGACCCGCACGTCCACGGTCGCCCCGGGCTCGGTGGTGCCGGAGATGGTCGGCGTGGCGATATTGGTCAGGTTGTCGGTGTCGCTGCTGCCGGTGTCGGACGCGGCGTTCAGGTCCGGCAGCGGGGCGGCCGGCGTGTTGGCATCGACCACGATGTCCTGATTGTCGCCCAGGTTCTGCCCGGCGGGCAGGGAAAGGTCGGCCGGCACGCCGTCATCGAAGGCCGCCAGCGTGGCGCCGCCGGTCAGGCTGACGGCGGTGACGTTGAGGTCGGCGCTGTCGGTCTCGCCCTCCTGGATGGTGTAGGTGCCGCCGAACGAGGTCTGGTTGGCGGCGTTGGCGTTGGCCAGGGTGACCGTCTCGCCGTTCGACAGGGTGACCTGCAGCGTGCCGCCATTGGCGGTGAAGTCGACCGCCTCGTCGAACGTCACGGTGACGTCGACGGCGTCGCCGACGCCGAAGGTGCCGTTGCCGCTGGTCGAGGTGATCGACTGCACGAACGGGGCCGGCGCGGTAAGCACCGTGAAGATGTCGTTCTGCGTCACCCCCGTCATGGTGTTGCCGGCGGTGTCCTGGGCACCCGTGACCCGCACGTCGATGTCGTTGATGACGATGTCGTCGTCGGCCACGTCATAGGTGACGACGAAGGTGTCGGCGTCGGTCCACTGGCCGCTCGCGCTCGACAGCGTGGCCACGGTGTTGCCCACCACCGTCGGATCTTCCCCACCGGTGGGGAAGGTCACGGTCGGATCGACGTTCGTGTCCATCGTCTCGTTGAAATCGATGGTCAGCGTGAACGTATCGGTGCCGACCTGGGCATCGGTGATCTGCGTGATGGAGGGAGTGATCGCGCCGGCAATAAGCGGAGCGGTGGCGTCATAGGTGATGTTCTGGGTGGCCGCCGCGGAGGTGTTGCCGGCCGCGTCCGTCTGGGTCACCGAGACGGTCAGCGTCCCCTCGTCCAAGCCGGTGATGTCAACCTCGTTGCCCGACAGCGTCCAGTTGCCCGAGCCGTCCGCCGCCACCTGCGCTGTCACCGCCGGCGTCGCACCGTTGCTGTCGTCGATCGACACGTCGATGGTGGCGTTCGCCTCCGCTCCCGAACCGGCAACCAGAACGTCGTTGTCCTCCGCCGCGTTCACCACGTTGTCGCCCTCGATCGGCGTCGTGATCGTCGGCGCGTTGGCGGTGGCGTCATAGGTGATGTTCTGGGTGGCCGCCGCGGAGGTGTTGCCGGCCGCGTCCGTCTGGGTCACCGAGACGGTCAGCGTCCCCTCGTCCAGGCCGGTGATGTCAACCTCGTTGCCCGACAGCGTCCAGTTGCCCGAGCCGTCCGCCGCCACCTGCGCTGTCACCGCCGGCGTCGCACCATTGCTGTCGTCGATCGACACGTCGATCGTGGCGTTCGCCTCAGCCCCAGAACCGGCAACCAGAACGTCGTTGTCCTCCGCCGCGTTGACCACGTTGTCGCTCTCGATCGGCGTCGTGATCGTCACCGCCGCGGCCGTGTTGTCCAGCGTGTACGTCTCATTGGCGCCGGTGGGCGTGGTGTTGGCCAGGGCGTTGCCGGCCGTATCCTGGATGTCCTGGCCGCCGGCGAAGCTCAACGCGACGGTGCCGTCGAAATTGGCGATGTCGCCGCCGGAGACCGTGACGTCGTAAACCGTACTCGCCGTCTGTTGGACCACCGAGATCGACTCGCCGGTCAGCCCGGCGACTGCGAAGTCGCTGCCATCCGCGCTGACATTTGCCACATCCTCGTTGAACGTCACCCGGTACGTGAGTGTGTCGGCATTGGTCGTGGCATCGGTCGGCGCCTGTCGTACGATCGAGGACACTGTGGGCGGCGTCGTGTCCGGAGCAGTGCCAAACGTAAACGAGTCAAACACGTCAAAGAAACCGGAGCCGTTCGACGTGATGACGACCCGGTCGACATTGTCGAAAATTGCGTTGCTCAACGTCGGCGTGAACTGGCCGTTCGTCTGCCCGAAACCTGTGCCCGTTGCCTGGGTCCCCTGGGGGCTGCCGTCACGAAACCCTTCCACCGAGGCAAAACCGCCGCCGAAAGCGTTTATGAAAAAGCTCTGGAAATCGAACTCGTTCCCGCTGCTGGTGGTGATCTCCAGCGTCTCCACCCCGCTAAACGCACCCAGGAAGATGCCGGCAGAGCCGCCTTCGCCGCTGTCGGTATCTTCGAAGATGTTTGCAGCACTATAAGTCAGATTGAAATCGCCTTCCGTATACGTGGCCGACCCGAAGTCGACGCCGTCTACAAAGCCGACCCCTTCGAAATCGATCGTTACCGGCGCCGGAATGGACGCAAGGATGCCGGCATAGGCGTCCTGCGCCGCGGCCGACAAGGCAACCGGACTGTCCACACTGCCCGCCGAGACCTCAAGGTCCCAGTCGCCGCCGAGGGCGGCATTGCCGGTATCGTCGCTGGAGGCGGCAATATCGGCGCCGGTAAGCTCGGCAAGGCGGCCGAGCAGCGCCATACCATCCTCGCCCGCGCCGATATCGCAGCCGTAGAATAGAATGTCTCCGTCCGTCGTCAGCGAAGCGCCGATAGCGCCCAAAGCTCCGGCATACCCGTCGACCGTGTCAAGCGACAACACGCCGCTGCCGAGTGCCGCCGATGCCTCGGAGCCGTGGGAGACGATGTGCACGGCGTCAATGCCGTCGCGCCCGGCCAGATATTCGGCGATCTGCTGCACGCCGTCGCGGCCGGCGTCCAGCACCACGACCTCGGCATCCGGGGCGGCGCCGTCGACCAGCGTGCGGTAGTCGGCGATGCCGGCGTCGACGAACACCACCTCGGTGCGGCCGCCGTCGTCGTCCGCGGCCGGCGGGGTGGCGGCGGCGAGCAGCTGGGCGACGGCCTCGTCGTCGGCCTGCTGCCGGTCCTGCTGGTCCTGCTGGTCCTGGTTGAGCCCGCCGTCCTGGGCCATGGCGGAATCGGCGGCGTCCTGGGCGGCGGCGTCGGCGGCCGCCTCCCCGCCCGCGGCGACGCCGGCGGCATCGAACATGAAGCGCGGCTCCAGCGCGATGGCCAGCGGCCGGCCACCCGGCGGCAGCCGCGGCACCCCGGCCTGCCGCCACGCATCGCCCGCACCCGACGGTCCGCCGCGAAACCACCTGCCGATGACGCCCATCTCACCCTCCGCCTGCCTGTTCCCGCCGCCCGCCTGGGATGACTCCGGGCGCGCCGCGAAACCGGCGCGGGAAACAAGTTTGTCTGCTATGTTAACAATGTACCGGGGTTGCACAGTCCATGCGAGTCATTTCTTATGGCGAAAATGTGGAAACTTGTCCGGTGTTTACCTGTTTTCGAAACGGGACCGCGCGGGCCGGCCCGTAGGTCCGGGCTGACCCCACGGGCGCGCCGGCCCGCCGGGGCGGATCATGGCTCACGGAAACGTGATCGCGCGGCGGGAACCGGGCGGGGCCGGGGGAGCGGGGCCGGTGCGGGCGTTGCCGCAGTGCGGCATGGCGGTGCGGCGGGCGGGTCTATGCGGTTCGGGATGCACCCAAAGCGCCCGCGCGGACGTGTCTTGCGGTGCATCGCCGGCGGACCCGCAGCGCGCGGCCCCGCATCCCGCAGCCCGACGCGGCGGCGGCGCGGCGGCGGCGCCGCGGCCGGGCCGCCGGCCACTGCACGAAACCTTCATCAGCGCTAAGCTGTTGTTTCGAGGCAGGCGGGCGCGACTGCGTCTTATCCGCACGCGATCCCGCCGCCGGCCGGCGCCCTCCGCGCGCCGCGGGCCGTGGCCGTCCCGGCCGCCTCACCGGACCCGCAAGAAAAGCCGAGACCAGGGAGGCCTCATGAAGTACGTCCTCGCCTTCGACCAGGGCACCACCAGCTCCCGCGCGATCGTGTTCGACAACCAGGGCAAGATCGTCTCCAGGGCGCAGCGCGAGTTCCCGCAGATCTTTCCCCGCCCCGGCTGGGTCGAGCACGACCCGCAGGAGATCTGGGCCTCGCAGGTGAGCGTGGCCGCCGAGGCGCTGACCAAGAAGGACATCATCTCGGCCGACATCGCCGCGATCGGCATCACCAACCAGCGCGAGACCACCGTGGTGTGGGACCGCCGCACCGGCAAGCCGGTCCACAACGCGATCGTCTGGCAGGACCGCCGCACCGCCCGCTACTGCGACGAGCTGAAGGACCGCGGGCTGGAGCCGACCTTCCAGCAGAAGGCCGGGCTGGTCATCGACGCCTACTTCGCCGGCACCAAGGTCAAGTGGATCCTGGACAACGTGCCCGGCGCGCGGGAGGCCGCCGAGGCCGGGCACCTGGCCTGCGGCACCATCGACAGCTGGCTGGTCTGGCACCTGACCATGGGCGGGCTGCACATGACCGACGCGACCAACGCCTGCCGCACGCTGTGCTACAACATCCACAAGCTGGAGTGGGACGACGAGCTGCTGGAGATCCTGACCATCCCGCGCAGCATGCTGCCGGAGGTGCGCCCGTCGTCGGAGGTCTACGGGCACACCTCCGAGCAGCTGTTCGCCGCGCCGATCCCGATCGCCGGCATCGCCGGCGACCAGCAGGCCGCCCTGTTCGGCCAGATCTGCACCAAGCCGGGCATGGTCAAGAACACCTACGGCACCGGCTGCTTCATGCTGATGAACACCGGCACCGCGCCGGTGCCGTCGAAGAACAACCTGCTGACCACGATCGCCTGGCAGATCGGCAACCGCACCGAATACGCGCTGGAGGGCAGCATCTTCATCGCCGGCGCGGTGGTGCAGTGGGTGCGCGACGGGCTCGGCCTGATCCGCTCCTCGTCGGAAATCGAGGGCCTGGCCCGCCAGGTGGACGACAACGGCGGCGTGTTCCTGGTGCCGGCCTTCGCCGGGCTGGGCGCGCCGCACTGGGACCAGTACGCCCGCGGCGCCATCGTGGGCCTGACCCGCGGGTCGAAGGCGGCGCACATCGCCCGTGCCGCGCTGGAGAGCATGGCCTACCAGACCGTGGACGTGATCCGCGCCATGGAGGCGGACTCCGGTCTGACGCTCAGCCAGCTGCGCGTCGACGGCGGCGCCACGGTCAACAACCTGCTCATGCAGTTCCAGTCCGACCTGCTCGGCGTGCCGACGATCCGGCCCAAGGTGTTCGAGACCACCGCCCTGGGCGCGGCCTATCTGGCCGGGCTGGCGGTCGGCTTCTGGTCGAACACGGAGGAGATCGCCGAGCAGTGGCAGGCCGACCAGCTGTTCGAGCCGGCCATGGAGCGGGCGCAGGCCGACGGCCTGATCCACCAGTGGCATCGGGCCCTGGAGCGGGCCAAGGGATGGGACGAGCACCAGGAGGCGGCACAGTAATGATCAGCGATACCATGAACCGGGACGCCCATCTTCAGCGCCTGAAGAGCGACCCCGAGTACTGGGACATGATCGTCATCGGCGGCGGCGCCACCGGCCTGGGCGTGGCCGTGGAGGCGCAGTCGCGCGGCTACAGGACGCTGCTGCTGGAGCAGGACGACTACGCCAAGGGCACCTCCAGCCGGTCGACCAAGCTGGTCCACGGCGGCGTGCGCTACCTGCAGCAGGGCAACGTGTCGCTGGTGCTGGAGGCGCTCAAGGAGCGCGGCCGGCTGCTGCACAATGCCCCGCACATCGCCCACAACCTGCCGTTCATCGTGCCGGTGTACGACTGGTGGGAGGGGCCGTTCTACGGCGTCGGCATGAAGATGTACGACATGCTGGCCGGCAAGCTCGGGCTGGGGCCGTCGAAGGTGCTGTCGCGCGAAAAGACCATCGAGCTGCTGCCCAACGTCGAGACCAAGGGCCTGCGCAGCGGGGTGATCTACTACGACGGCCAGTTCGACGACGCCCGCCTGGCGATCAACCTGGCCGAGACGGTGGCCGACCTGGGCGGCGTGCCGCTCAACTACATGAAGGTCACCGGCCTGAGGAAGCGCGGCGGGATGATCAGCGGCGTGTACGCCCGCGACATGGAGGCCGGCGAGGACTACGAGTTCGACGGCCGCGTCGTGATCAACGCCACCGGCGTGTTCTCCGACGGCATCCGCATCATGGACGACCCGGAGGAAGACCGGATGATGTCGCCCAGCCAGGGCGTGCACCTGGTCCTGGACGGGAAGTTCCTGGCCGGCGACAGCGCCATCATGGTGCCGAAGACGGCCGACGGGCGGGTGCTGTTCGCGGTGCCTTGGCACGGCCGCACCGTGGTCGGCACCACCGACACGTCGATCCCGGACACGCCGCTGGAGCCGAAGCCGCAGGAGGAGGAGATCAACTTCCTGCTGGAGCACGCCTCCATCTACCTGGACAGGGACCCGTCCCGCCAGGACGTGCTGTCCGTGTTCTGCGGCATCCGCCCGCTGGTCAAGGCGACCGGGGACAAGGGCACGGCGGCGCTGTCGCGCGACCACGTGCTGATGATCTCCAAGGCCAACCTGGTCACGATCACCGGCGGCAAGTGGACCACCTACCGCAAGATGGCCGAGGACACGATCGACGCCGCCGCCCTGGTCGCCGGGCTGGACGAGCGCAGGTCGGAGACGGTCCACCTGCGCCTGCACGGCTGGCTGAAGAACCCGGCCGAGACCGAGGGCCTGCTCAAGCTGTACGGGTCGGACGCGCCGGCGGTGCGGCGGACCATGCGCGAGCAGCCCGGCTGGGACGAGCCGCTGCACCCCAACCTGCCGTACTTCAAGGGCGAGGTCGCCTGGGGCGTGCGGCGGGAGATGGCCCGCACCGTCGAGGACGTGCTGTCGCGGCGCACCCGCTCGCTGCTGCTCGACGCCCGCGCCAGCATCGCCGCCGCGCCCGAGGTGGCGGCGATCATGGCCAAGGAACTGGGCCACGGCGCCAACTGGCAGGCGGAGCAGGTGGCCGCCTTCACCGAGGTCGCCCAGGGCTACCTGCTGCACTGACCGCCGCAGCGCCGGCGCCGCCGCTTCGCGGACGCGGCGCCGGCGCACTGCCCCGACATGTGCCGGAACCGGCGGCAGTGGCGACCGTCAGCCGCGGCGGCCCCTGCCCGCCTCATCGCCGCATCAAGAAAAGCATGGGAGGACGACACTCATGATGAACCCGTTCCTCGGCGAGCTGATCGGGACCGCGATCCTGATCCTGCTCGGCAACGGCGTCGTGGCCAATGTCGTGCTCAAGGGCACCAAGGGGGCCAACGCCGGCTGGATCGTCATCACCTGGGGCTGGGGGATGGCGGTGTTCGTGGCCGTGTTCACCGTCGCCGCGTTCTCCGGCGCGCACATCAACCCGGCGGTCTCGATCGGGCTGGCGATTGCCGGCAAGTTCGACTGGGCCAACGTGCCGCTGTACATCGTCGCGCAGATGGCCGGCGCCATGCTCGGCGCGACGCTGGTCTGGCTGATCTACCGGCTGCACTTCAAGGAGACCGAGGACAAGGACCTGAAGCTGGCCGTGTTCTGCACCGGCCCGGCGATCCGCGACACGCCGGCCAACCTAGTGTCCGAGATCCTGGGGACGTTCCTGCTGGTGTTCGCGGTGCTGTTCCTGGCGGTCTCGGTGTTCGGCCTGGGCGCGCTGGACGCCCTGCCGGTCGGGCTGCTGGTGCTCGGCATCGGGCTGTCGCTGGGCGGGACCACCGGCTATGCGATCAATCCGGCGCGCGACCTGGGCCCGCGCATCATGCACGCGCTGCTGCCGATCCCCGGCGGCAAGCGCGACAGCGACTGGAGCTATGCCTGGATCCCGGTGGTCGGACCGATCCTCGGCGCCATTCTGGCGGCTGCGGTCTATCTGGTCCTGGCCGACCCGGCCAGCATCCACTTCCGCTGACGCCGCGACCGACGGAGGCATGCCATGACGACCACGTCATCGTCCGGGCGCGGCGGGCTGGGCCGCCGTTCCCTGCTGGCCGGCGCCGGTGCCCTGGGCGTCGCCGCCGGCCTCGCCGGCCGGCCGGCGCGCGGGCAGTGGGGCAGCGCCCGCTGGGGGGCGGCGCGGCGCTGGGCCGAGGTCGAGTTCCGGCCCTCGACCCTGTCGCTCGACGAGCGCCTTGCCGAGATGGACTTCTTCATGCGCGCCGCCGCGCCGCTGCGCGGGCAGCGAGTGTACGTCGCCTCGGAGACCATCAACACGCACGAGTACGAGGCCCGCGTACTGGCGCGCGCCTTCACCGAGATCACCGGCATCCCCGTGATCCACGACACGATCCGCGAGGGCGAGGTGGTCGAGCGGCTGCAGACGCAGATGCGCACCGGGCGCAACCTCTACGACATCTACGTCAACGACAGCGACTTCCTGGGCACGCATTTCCGGCGCGGCGTGACCGTGCCGGTGTCGGACTGGATCGCCGGCGACGGCGCCGACGTCACCCTGCCGACGCTCGACCTGGACGACTTCATCGGCCTGCCGTTCGTGACCGGGCCGGAGGGCAAGGTCTGGCAGCTGCCCGACCAGCAGTTCGCCAACCTGTACTGGTTCCGCCACGACTGGTTCACCGACCCGGACCTGCAAAGGCGGTTCCGCGACGCGTTCGGCTATGACCTGGGCGTGCCGGTCAACTGGACCGCCTACCAGGACATCGCCGACTTCTTCACCAACCAGGTGCGGGTGCTGGGCGGCCGGCGGGTCTGGGGGCACATGGACTACGGCGCCCGCGACCCGTCGCTCGGCTGGCGGTTCACCGACGCCTGGCTGGCCATGGCCGGGGCCGGCGACGTCGGCCTGCCCAACGGCTATCCGGTCGACGAGTGGGGCATCCGGGTGGAGGACTGCCGTCCGGTCGGCTCGTCGGTGTCGCGCGGCGGCGCGACCAACAGCCCGGCGGCCGTCTACGCCCTGCGCAAGTACCTGGAGTGGCTGCGCGCCTATGCCCCGCCCGAGGCCGTCGGCATGACCTTCACCGACGCGGGGCCGGTGCCGGGGCGCGGCGACATCGCCCAGCAGATCTTCTGGTACACCGCCTTCACCGCCGACATGACCGAGCCCGGCCTGCCGGTGATGAACCCCGACGGCACGCCGAAGTGGCGCATGGCGCCGTCGCCGCACGGCGCCTACTGGCAGCCCGGCATGAAGCTGGGCTACCAGGACTGCGGGTCATGGACCATGCTGGAGAGCACGCCGGTCGAGCGCCGCCGGGCGGCGTGGCTGTACGCGCAGTTCTGCACCTGCAAATCGGTGTCGCTGCGCAAGACGCTGGTCGGGCTGACCCCGATCCGGCGCAGCGACGTGGTCTCCGAGGCGATGACCCAGGCCGCCCCGCGGCTCGGCGGGCTGGTCGAATTCTACCGCAGCCCGGCGCGGGTCGCCTGGACCCCGACCGGCGTCAACGTGCCCGACTACCCGCACCTGTCCCAGCTCTGGTGGCTGAACATCGCCAACGCGCTGGCCGGCCGCGGCACGCCGCAGGAGGTCATGGACAACCTGGCCGCCGAGCAGGACGCGCTGCTGGCCCGGATGGGGCAGGCCGACATGTTCGAGCGGTGCGCGCCCGCGCTCAACGAGCCGGTCGACCCGCAGGTCTGGTTCGACCGCCCCGGCGCGCCCAAGCCCGCGCTGGCGGACGAGGAGGGCGAAGGCCGCACCGTCGCCTACGAGGACATGCTGGCCGAATGGCAGGAGGCCGAGCTGTAGGCGCCGGCCCGGGCGGCCGGCCTCTCACCCGAACGACCGCGACCGGCTGTGCGCGTCCTGGCGGCGGCGGGCGCGGGCGCGGCGGGTGAGCGGGGCCGGAGCGTTGGGCGCCTCGTCGAACAGCTCGGCCAGCTTGTCGATCATGGTGCCGCCGAGCTGTTCGACGTCGACGATGGTGACCGCGCGGCGGTAGTAGCGGGTCACGTCGTGGCCGATGCCGATCGCCAGCAGTTCGACCGGCGACCACCGCTCGATCCAGTCGATGACCTGCTTCAGGTGGCGCTCCAGATAGTTGCCGGTGTTGACCGACAGCGTCGAGTCGTCCACCGGCGCGCCGTCGGAGATGACCATCAGGATGCGCCGCTGCTCGGTCCGGGCGATCAGGCGGCTGTGCGCCCACAACAGGGCCTCGCCGTCGATGTTCTCCTTCAGGATGCCCTCGCGCAGCATCAGGCCCAGGCTCTTGCGCGCCCGGCGCCACGGGGCGTCGGCCGGCTTGTAGACGATGTGGCGCAGGTCGTTGAGGCGGCCCGGGTTCTGCGGCTTGCCCTGCTGCACCCAGCGTTCGCGCGCCTGGCCGCCCTTCCAGGCGCGCGTGGTGAAGCCCAGGATCTCCACCTTGACGCCGCAGCGCTCCAGCGTGCGCGCCAGGATGTCCGCGCTCATCGCCGCGATGGTGATCGGCCGGCCGCGCATCGAGCCGGAGTTGTCGATCAGCAGCGTGACGACGGTGTCGCGGAACTCGGTGTCCTTCTCCTCCTTGTACGACAGCGGCGTCAGCGGATTGACGACGACGCGGGCCAGCCGGGCGGCATCGAGCAGCCCCTCCTCCAGGTCGAACTCCCAGGCGCGGGTCTGCTTGGCCATCAGCCGGCGCTGCAGCCGGTTGGCCAGCTTGGAGATGATGCCCTGCAGGTGCTGGAGTTGCTGGTCCAGCATCAGCCGCAGCCGGTTGAGTTCGTCGGAGTCGCACAGTTGATCGGCCCCGACGACCTCGTCGAAGTCGGTTGAGAACGCCTTGTAGTTCAGCCCGTCGGGGTCGTTGGCGCGATCGCGGTCGAGGCGCCACGGCTGTCCGGGGGTGTCGGGCTCGTCGGCCGCGGACTGCTCGCGCGTCTCGGACTCGACCTGCTCGCCCCCGGTCTCCCGGTCGACGTCCTCGCCGGTCTCGCCCTCGCTCTCGCTGGTCTCGCTGGAGGCCGAGACGTCCTCGCCGTGGTGCTCGTCGGCCCCCGAAGACTCGTCCTGGCGGTCGTTGTCGCCCTCGATCTGCTCCTCGTCGGTCTCCTGCGGCTCCTCCTCCTCCAGGCCCGCCTCGAGGTCGAGCTCGGCGAGCAGGCGGCGCACCTCGCGGGCGTAGGCGTCCTGGTCCTCCACCACGCGCGAGAGCCGGTCCAGGGCGCGGCCGATCCGGCCGTCCAGATCGGACCGCCACAGGTCCACCACGCGGCGGGTCTGGAGCGGCGGCGGCGCGCCGGTCATCGCCTCCCGCGCCAGCAGGCGCAGCACCTCGGCCAGCGGCGCCTGGTCCCGCTCCGTGATGCGGTCGAAGCCCTGGCGGCGGTAGCGCTCGTCGAGCGCGGCGGCCAGGTTGTCGGCCACGCCGGCCATGCGGCGCGCGCCGATCGCCTCGCACCGCGCCTGCTCCAGCGCCTCGAACGTGGCCCGGGCGGTCTCGTCCATGGGCATGCGGCGGGCGTGCAGCCCGGCGTCGTGGTGGTGCAGGCGCAGCGCCACGGCATCGGCGGCGCCGCGCACCCGCGCCACCTCCAGCGGGTTCAGCAGCCTTGACGGCGCCGGCAGGCGGGCGCGGTTGCCGGCCACCCCGGGCGGCTCGCCGCCGAAGCTGACGGTGACGTCGCCGCGGCCGGCCACGGCCCGCAGCGCGGCGGCCGTGGCCCGCTTGAAAATCTCGAGGCTGTCGGAGTCGCTGGCCATGCCGGTCCGGCCGCTCCCTGTGGCGTATCGAGGCAGACGATGCGGCGCCCGATGCCGATGCCCGAGCCGCCGCGGTCACGGGCGATATGGTAGCGCGGGCCCGTTGGGGAAATCTGTTTGATTCGCATGATCCCGCCCCGCGGCGGTCCCGCCCCGCGGGTCACGGCCGCGGCGGCCGGCCCCAGCGCTCGCGCAGCTCGTCGAGCCGCTCCTCGTGGGTGATCAGCAGCACCTCGTCCCGCTCCTTCAGCCGCTGGATCTCGTCGGGCAGAAGGAACTTATTGTCGCGGTAGACGCACACCAAGCGGGTCCGCTTGGGCAGGTTGAGGCCCTCCACCGTGCCGGCGTCGGCCTCGCGCACGATGAACGGGAAGAACCGGGCACCGCCCTTCACGAAGGCGGTCAGCTCCACCGACTCGTTCCCGGCCAGCATGTCGAGCAGCATCCGGGCCACCGATTCGTCCGGCACGACCGTGTCCGACAGCCCGAGCTCGGAGCATAGGTGCTGGTACTCGGCGTCCTCGATCTTGGTGATGACGCGCTTGAAGCCGATCGACCGCCCGACCAGGCTGGCCAGGATGTTGTCCTGGTCGCTGTTGGTCAGGCACAGCAGGGCGTCGCTGCGCTCCGGGTCGACCTCGCGCAGGATGGCCGGCTTGGTGGCGTCGCCGTTGACGAAGCCGCAGTCCAGGTACTCGCTCAGGCTTTCGATCCGGGCCTTGTCCTGCTCGATGATGATGACCTCGTGGCCGTCGCGGATCAGCGCCTCGGCGGTCGCGACGGACAGCACGCCGGCGCCGATGAACACAATACGCATGGGGACGATCCTCGTTCAGTGCCGGATCCAGGTGCGGGGATAGAACAGCACGACAAAGGCGATCACCTCCAGCCGGCCGATCAGCATCAGCACGCAGAGCACCGCCTTCAGCGGCGTCTCCAGGTCGGGCCCGGTCAGCCCCGCCGACAGGCCGACGGTGCACAGCGCGGAGACCACCTCGAACAGCGCGTCGCCGGCCGGATAGTCGTACAGCAGGAACACGAACCAGCCGGCCGCGACCGCTATGGTGAACAGCACGACAGTGGCGCCGCAGCCGCGGAAGTCCTCGTCGCTGAGCCGATGACCGCCCAGCGTCGGCGTGATCACGGCGTGGCTGCCGGACGAGGCGCGCAGCACGAAGCTCTGCACCAGCCGGATCAGGATCAGCAGGCGCAGGGTCTTGATGCCGCCGGCCGTCGACCCGCCGTTGCCGCCGATCGTCATGGCGACGATCAGCACGAGCTGTGCCGCCGCGCCCAGCTCGGCCACGGATATTGTCTCGAACCCGGTGGTGGTCTGCGCGGAGACGGCGACCAGCGGCGCGTTGGCCGCGATCTCCCGCCAGCCGTAGCCGCCGTCCAGCGCCATCGCCGCAGCCAGCAGCGCCGACGCCAGCACGCAGCACGCGACCAGCGTCACGACCCGCAGGTCCGTAAAGAACCGCCACCACTGCCCGCGCCGCGGGAACGCATAGACCGAGAACGAGATCGCCCCCGCCAGGCAGAACACCATGGTCGCCGCCTGCGCCGGCCAGCCGCCGACGCCGGCCAGGCTGTCGCTGTGGCTGGAGAACCCGGCGGTGGACACGGCGGTCATGGTGTGCAGCAGCGCATCGAACCCGCCGACGCCCAGCGCCATCAGCACCGCGCAACAGACCGCGCTCAGGATCCCGTAGACGACCAGGGCGCGGCGGGCGCGCACCCGCGTGCTGCCGACCAGGTCGTTCGGGTCGAGGTCGTTCGTCGACAGCCGCTTGGCGACGCTGCCCGGCTCGACCATCAGCGCCAGAGCCAGCACCACGATCAGCAGGCCGCCGTACCACTGCAGCCAGGCGCGGGTGAACAGGAACCCGGCCGGCATACCCTCGATCGGCGCGACCGTGCTGAGGCCGGTGGTGGTGACCGCGGAGACCGACTCGAACACCGCGTCCGGCAGGCTCAGCCCGGCCGCCATCAGCGGCCAGGTCATGCCCGCGGCGGCGATGACGAACGTGACGGCGAGGGTGACCAGCGCCTCGTTGACCTGCATGTGGTTCGGGTCGGGCAGCCGGCGCAGCCACAGGTAGAGCCCGGCAAACACCGCGGCGACCACGGCGAGCCGCGCCGACAGCGCCAACTCGCCCAGCGCGGCGGTGACCGCGCACGGCACGGCGCTCATCGCGGCCAGCGACAGGCACAGCTCTCCAATGAAGCGCGCGACGACGTACGGCCGGACCGTCAGGGTCAGGCTCGTCAGCCCCTTGGACGAGACCAAGCGCCGGAGCCCCCCTGGCTGGCAACGCTGCGGTGCGGTGTGGGCCGTCCGCCCGTCGCGACGGACGGCAGCCCGCTGCTGCCGCCGTTGTTACGGGGCGGCACCGCAGCTGGCAAGGGCCGGGAGAGGAGGTGCCGCCGTTGCGCCGGGGATCACGACCAGCCGAGGGCGAGCAGACGGGCGGCGGCCTGCGTGCGGTTGCGCACCCCCAGCTTGCGGTAGATCGAGGTCGCGTAGACCTTGACGGTGACCTCCTGGAGCTGCAGGCGCCACGCGATCTCCTTGTTGGCGAGCCCCTGCGAGAGCAGGGCGGCGACCTGGCGTTCGCGCCGCGACAGCGGCACCGAGGGCACGGCCGGCACGGCATCCCCGATCGGCTGGTCGAGCGGAACCAGCATGTCCGGCGGCACGAACCGTTCGCCGGTCATGATCAGCTTCATGGCCGCATTGAGCGCGGCGCCGGTCATGCTGTCCGGCACGACGCCGACGACCCCGGTGCGCAGCAGGTCCGCAATCTCCTCCCGCCGCGTGAAGGTCCCCTGGGAGACGACCACGATTCGCACGTCGGGGTTGCTGCGGCGCACGCGGGCGATCGTCGCCTGGGCGTCGGCGCCGAGCTGCCCGGAGCCGGTGACCAGCAGGTCCGCCTCGACCGGGGCGGCCAGGCTGCGGCTGGCCTCGTCCAAGGTGCCGACGACGGAGATCGTCGCCCCGTACGAGCGCAGGCCCAGGAACGGGCGCGCCACCGCCATGTCGCGGTCCACCAGCAGCAGGCGCATCGCGGGCGCGCCCGCGGCCTGACGGGTCGGGCCGGTGCCGTTCACCTCGCGCAGGTGGGCACCGTAGGGGGTGGGGGAAGGGTGCAACTGAACCATCTTTGAGCCTCTGCGAGCCTACACGAATTTATGGTCCCGGCCCATCAGCAATTCGACTGATCATCCGCGGATGGGTCGCCGTCCAGTTCATCAGCAAAGCGCGGGCCAATCCGGCCGGGTCTCAACGTTTGACTACAACCTGTTGATTTGCATACGATCGCCGTAGAGCACGAGTTTTCTCCCCGGCGCTGCCAGGGACAGTGGCGTGGCCATACTCGTTGCAAAATGCAAAGCCGTCTGCGATCTGCGAAGACGGCATCCAAATTCCGTCGAGGAACAGGGCCGGGTGCATTTTGTGATTGCCGCCGGAAGGGATAATTAGCTTAAATAGGCTAGCCAATAGGATTAACTAAAAGTAAACGACTGCCGGTGCACACTGTACGGTAATGCCGCTCGACTGACTTTGCAGTCATCAAGGGGTATGCGGCAATCGTATGTGGGACCGGGTTTGCGGCCCCCGTGGCCGCGGATCACCTTGCCGAACCGGGTGACGCTGACATCGACCAGACCATGCATGGATGGGCAATGCAACTGCGGGCCTGGTGGGACGAGCGGGCGCCGGCCGGCCGGCGGCCTCCGTCCCCGCCCGTGCCGCGCGCCGCGGCCGGCGCCAACGGCGGGCTGCCGGCGATGGCGCGGAACGGCCCGGCGTCCGCCGCGGACCTCTGGTCGCCGGCCCGCATCGCAGTGGCGGAGCGGGTCTGGGGCGAGGGGTTCGTCGACCCGTTGTCGGGGGAGGCGCTGCGCACGCTGGTCCGGCCGCTCGGGCTGGACGCGGCGCGGAGCGTGCTGGACCTGGGCGCGGGCCTGGGCGGCGCGGCCCGGCAGATCGTTCGCGAGACCGGGGCGTGGGTGACCGGGCTGGAGCCCGACCCGGTGCTGGCCCGCACCGGCGGCGAACGTTCGGAGCAAGCCGGGCTGGCCCGGCGCGCGCCCGTTGCAGTCTGCGACCTGGAGCGGCTGGCGCTCGACCGCCGCTACGACGCGGTGATCGCCCGCCACGCGCTGTTCACGGTGTCGCGCAAGAACGAGCTGATCGAGGCGGTGCGGGCCGCGCTGAAGCCGCGCGGGCATTTCCTGATCGTGGACTTCGCGGTCAAGAACTCGGCCAGCAACGGCCCCGCCATCGCGGCCTGGCGCAACGCCGAGCCGGTGACCCCGCACCCCTGGACGGTCTGCCAGACGACCGACCGGCTGAAGTCGCGCGGCTTCGACGTGCGCGCCGCCGAGGACATGTCGGAGACCTATGCCGGCCTGGTGCTGCGCGCCTGGGAGCGCATCGGGTCGGACCCGCGCCAGCTTGCGGCGGAGCCCGAGCTGCGCGCCCGGCTGCTCGCCGAGGGCGAGCTGTGGGCCCGCCGCACCGCCGCCCTGGCCGCCGGCGACCTGCGCGTGTTCCGGTTCCATGCGCTGACTCCGGCGTAGGGGAACCGCGCCGCCGGCGTTGACACCGGCCCGCGGTCTTCTTATGTTTCCGCTGCATCGGAGCGGCCCTGCGCGGCCGCTCGTTTTCGTGCGGACACAATATCAAATCAGTGCGCAGGCGCGCGTGATCAATGTGAGACGCGCCGGGCGCGCGTGCAGGAGGCCCCGGTGCCGGGGAAGCAACGATGAAAGTGGCGAACTCGCTGAAGAGCCTGAAGCAGCGGCACCGCGCCTGCCGGGTCATCCGGCGCAAGGGCCGCGTGTTCGTGATCAACAAGTCCGACCCGCGCTACAAGGTGCGCCAGGGGTAAGGCTTCGGCCCTGCGGAGCGACGCCGCGCCCGCCGGGCGCGGTTTGCGTTTCGGGGCAGGCACCCGCGGCGCACCGGGATGCCGGACAGGAGGTGCTTATGGCTGAACGTGCCGTGAAGCCGCGCAATCCCTACGCGGTGGAGCTCCGCCGCCTGGGGCGCAAGGTCAAGCCCAGCAAGAAGGCCTACACCCGCAAGGGCCGGTCCAAGGATCGGCCCTTTGCGATTCCGGCCCCTGCCCATCCGGCCGCCGGCGACGCGCGCGGCACGCGAACGCCTGTCGCCGGTACGAGCGCCGTCTGCTAGACTGGTCGGCCGACGAACCGCGCCGACATTATACACGTCATACAAGGCGACTCGAGGGAGGGCCGGGATCATGCTCATGCCGCCGCCGGACCGCGCGGTCATCGACCGCCGCGAGGAGATCATCGCCGCCATGCGCGCCATCGTGCCGGGCGAGGGCGTGATCGTCGAGGAGCCCGAGCTGCGCGCCTACGAGAGCGACGGCCTGACCGCGTACCGGAACCTGCCGCTGATCGTCGTGCTGCCCGGCACGACCGCGCAGGTCAGCCGCGTGCTGCGCTACTGCCACGACCACCACGTCAAGGTGGTGCCGCGCGGCGCCGGGACCTCGCTGTCCGGCGGGGCGCTGCCGCTGGCCGACGGCATCCTGCTCGGCCTCGGCAAGTTCAACCGGATCCTGGAGGTGGACCTGCCCAACCGCTGCGTCCGCACCCAGCCGGGGGTGACCAACCTGGCCGTCACCGCCGCCGTCCTGCACGCCGGCTTCTACTATGCGCCCGACCCGTCCAGCCAGATCGCCTGCACCATCGGCGGCAACGTCGCGGAGAACGCCGGCGGCGTGCACTGCCTGAAGTACGGGCTGACCACGAACAACGTGCTCGGCCTGGAAATGGTGCTGATGAACGGCGACGTGGTGCGCGTCGGCGGCCGGCACCTGGACAGCGAGGCCTACGACCTGGTCGGCCTGATGAACGGGTCGGAGGGGCTGCTCGGCGTGATCACCGAGGTGACGGTGCGCATCCTGCCCAAGCCGGAGACGGCGCGGGCCATGCTGGTCGGCTTCCCCACCCTGGCCGACGCCGGCGACTGCGTGGCGCGGATCATCGGCTCCGGCATCCTGCCCGGCGGGCTGGAGATGATGGACCGCCCGGCGATCCACGCCGCGGAGGACTTCGTCCATGCCGGCTACCCGCTCGACGTGGAGGCGCTGCTGATCTGCGAGCTGGACGGCCCGGAGGCCGAGGTCGACCACCTGATCCGCCGGGTCGAGGCGATCGCCCGCGACTGCAACGCCGCCACCCTGCGGGTCAGCGAATCGGACGAGGAGCGGGCGCGCTTCTGGGCCGGGCGCAAGGCGGCATTCCCGGCGGCCGGGCGGCTGGCGCCGGACTACTACTGCATGGACGGCACCATCCCGCGCCGCAAGCTGCCCGAGGTGCTGACCCGCATCGCCGAGATGTCGAAGCACTACGGCCTGGGCGTCGCCAACGTGTTCCACGCCGGCGACGGCAACCTGCACCCGCTGATCCTGTACGACGCCAACCAGCCGGGCCAGCTCGAGCGGGCTGAGGAGTTCGGCTCCGATATCCTGAGGCTGTGCGTCGAGGTCGGCGGCGTGCTGACCGGCGAGCACGGCGTCGGCGTGGAGAAGCGCGACCTGATGGAGGTCCAGTTCAACGAGCTGGACCTGAACCAGCAGCAGCGCGTCAAGTGCGCCTTCGATCCCGAGTCGCTGCTCAACCCCGGCAAGATGTTCCCCAAGCTGCACCGGTGCGCGGAGATGGGCCGCATGCACATCCACCGCGGGCAGATGCCGTTCCCGGACATTCCGAGGTTCTAGGGAACGGGCGACACCCGTATCGGGGTTTGGCACCGTGCGTTGAACCGGCCACAATGGCCGCAACAACAGACGCAGGGAGGCCGCCCATGACCAGCCTGAAACCCGGCACGGCCGAACAGGTCCGCGACGCCGTGCGCTGGGCGCTGTCGGAGGAGGCGCCGCTGACGGTCGTCGCCGCCGGGACCAAGCGCGCCCTGGGCCGCCCCGTGCAGGCCCGGCATACGCTGGACGTCTCCGGCCTCGCCGGCATCGACCTGTACGAGCCGGAGGAGCTGGTCGTCAGCGCCGCTCCCGGCACGCCGCTGGCCGAGATCGAGGCGGCGCTGGCCGGGCACAATCAGCAGCTCGCCTTCGAGCCGCCGGACCTGGGGCCCCTGCTCGGCGCCGCGTCGGCCGAACCCGAACGCGCCGCCGTGCCGCCCGACACGCCCCCGTCCGCGCCGGGCCGGGGCCGGGGCCGCAAGACCAAGGCCGGGGCGGCGGCAGCGCCCCCTGCCCCGCCCGGCCCGACCCTGGGCGGCATCGTCGCCTGCAACCTGTCCGGCCCGCGGCGGATCAAGGCCGGCGCGGCGCGCGACCACCTGCTCGGGCTGGAGGGCGTCAGCGGCCGCGGCGACGCGTTCAAGACCGGCGGGCGCGTGTTCAAGAACGTCACCGGCTACGACCTGTCCAAGCTGATGACCGGTTCGTACGGCACGCTGGCCGTGTTCACCCGGCTGACGCTGAAGGTGCTGCCGCGCCCGGAGCTGGAGCGCACCGTGCTCCTGCTCGGCCTGGACGACGCGGCGGCGGTGCGGGCGCTGACTGCCGCCCTGCAAACGCCGTGCGAGGTCGCCGGCGCGGCCCATCTGCCGGCGGCGGCCGCGGCCCGCTCGGGCGTGCCGGAGGTGGCCGGCGCCGGCGCGGCGGTCACCGCGATCCGGGTAGAGGGTTTCGGCCCGTCGGTGGCCTACCGCTGCGACCGGCTGATGGACCTGCTGCGCGGCGCCGGCGAACTGGACGAACTCGACAGCGACGCCTCGGCGGCGTTCTGGCGCGAGGTGCGCGACGTGCACCCGTTCGTCGCCGGCGATCGCACCGTCTGGCGCCTGTCGGTGGCGCCGTCCGACGGCCCGGCGGTGGCCGCGGCGGCCGGCGGCGACGGCGCCGAGCACATCCTCGACTGGGGCGGCGGGCTGGTCTGGCTGGCGCTGCCGCCGGCCGACGACGCCGGTGCGGGGCGGGTGCGCGCGGCGCTGGCGGGGCGCGACGGCCACGCCACATTGATCCGCGCGCCGGAGCCGGTGCGCGCCGCCGTGGAGGTGTTCCAGCCCCAGGCGGCCCCGCTCGCCGCGCTGACGGCGCGCCTGAAGGACAGCTTCGACCCGCGGCGCATCCTCAATCCCGGCCGAATGTATGCCGGGGTCTGACCGCCCGGCCGTGCTATCACGATCCCGCGGCCGGCCCGCCGCACCGGACCGCGACACCGAGACGGGGACCGTGCCATGAAGCCGATCGTCACGCTGACCATGAACCCGAGCATCGACGTCGCCTGGGAGGTCGACGACATGGTGCCGATCCGCAAGCTGCGCTCGTCGCCCGGCCGCCCCGATCCCGGCGGCGGCGGCATCAACGCGTCGCGGGTCATCCACGAGCTCGGCGGCCCGACCCTGGCGATCTACCTGGCCGGCAACCTGACCGGCGAGTTCCTGCGCAAGCGGCTGGAGGACTGGGCGTTCGACCGCCGGCTGATTCACATCGAGGGCTACACGCGGGTGAGCGCGATCGCCTACGAGCGCTCCACCGGCCAGGAGTACCGCATCGTTCCGCCGGGGCCGGAGGTCACCGAGTCCGAATGGCAGGCGGCGGTCGACGTGCTGGACGAGGTCGATGCGGACTGGCTGGTCCTGACCGGCAGCCTGCCGCGCCAGGTGCCGGCCGACTTCTACGGGCGGATCGCCCGGCGGGCCAAAGAGCACGGCATCAAGGTGGTCCTGGACACCTCGGGCCGGCCCCTGTTCGAGGCGCTGCAGGAGGGCGTCCACCTGGTCAAGCCGAACCGGCGCGAGCTGGAGAACCTGCTCGGCCGCAAGGCGCCGGAGCGCGACGACCAGGAGGCGCTGTGCCGGCAGCTGATCGACGAGGGGCGCGCCGAGATGGTGGCCCTGTCGCTCGGCGCGGAGGGTGCGCTGATGGTCTGGCGCGACGGGTCCCGGTTCCTGGAGAGCCCGAAGGTCGAGGTGAAGAGCGCCGTCGGGGCCGGCGACAGCTTCGTCGGCGCGCTGACCCTCGGGCTCGCGCAGAACCGCCCGATCGACGATGCCTTCGCCCTGGCCGTGGCGACCGGCGCGGCGACGGTGCTGACCGCCGGCACGGAGCTGTGCCACCGCGCCGACGTCGACCGCCTGTACGCGCAGATCCGGTCGGAACAGTTCGCCTGAGGCCGGGCCGGCGCCCTCAAAGCTTCGTGGCGAACACCAGGTAGTTCACCGCCAGGTCGTGCGGCGACAGGCTCCAGGTGCCGCGCAGCGGGTCGTAGACCATGCCGGTCACGTCGCGCACCGCGGCGCCGTGGCGGCGCAGCCCTCCCGCCACCTCGCTCGGCTTCAGGAACTTGCGCCAGTCGTGGGTGCCGCGCGGCACCCAGCGCAGCACGTATTCGGCCCCGACGATCGCCAGGGCGAAGCTGCGCGCCGTCCGGTTCAGGGTGGACAGCACGATCGCGCCGCCCGGCCGGGCCAGCCGCGCCAGTGCGCCCAGGAACGCGTCGACGTCGGCGACGTGCTCGACCGTCTCCATGGATGCGACGATGTCGAAGCGCGCCGACCCGGCGGCCAGCCGCTCCGCCGTCTCCTGCCGATAGTCGATGTCGAGCCCGGCCTCGCCCGCGTGCCGCCGCGCCACGGTAATTGCTTCGGCGCTGGCGTCGAGCGCGGTGACGCGCGCGCCGAGGCGGGCCAGCGGCTCGCTGAGCAGACCGCCGCCGCAGCCCACGTCGACCGCCGACAGCCCGGCGAACGGCTTGACCGCCCGCGGGTCGCGACCCAACAGAGCGCAGGCATGGTCGCGCAGATAGCCCAGCCGCACCGGGTTCATGCGGTGCAGCGGCGCGAATCTGCCCTTCGGGTCCCACCAGTCGGCGGCCATGCGGTCGAACCGGTCGATCTCGTCGCGGTCCACCGTATCGGCGGCGGCGCGGGCGCTGGGCGCGGCCATGGCTGTCCTTCCGTCTTCTTGCGCACTGTCCCGCAGCGGAGTATGGAGGTGCCGCGCCGGGCCGGCAACGGCGGCCTTGCCGCGGCGCGGCAGAGATGTAGGTTCGGTGCAGGGTTGATGCTCCGGATGCCGTCCGAGGGGAACCGGCTCTTAAGCATTCCCTTCCAGCATGCCGCCTTGAGTCTCCTTTCCGGAATAGTCGATTCGGGTTCCAGCGTATGGAGCGCATCGTCCAGAAGTTCGGCGGCACGTCCGTACGCGACGTGGCGCATATCCGGCGCGCGGCGGAGCGGACCGCCCGCGAGGTCGCCGCCGGCAACCAGGTGGCCGTGGTCGTCTCGGCGATGGCCGGCGAGACCAACCGGCTCGTCGACCTCTGCGGGGAGGTCTCGCCGATGTACGATGCGCGCGAGTACGACAGCATCGTCGCGGCGGGCGAGCAGGTGTCGAGCGGCCTGATGGCGCTGGCGCTGCAGCAGCTCGGCGTCACCGCGCGCTCCTGGCTCGGCTGGCAGATCCCGGTGGTGACCGACACCGTGCACGGCAAGGCGCGCATCCTGTCGATCGATGCCGACGAGCTCCAGGCCCGCATGGCCCAGGGCGAGGTCCCGGTGGTCGCCGGCTTCCAGGGCGTGGCCCACGGCGGGCCGTCGCGGGCGGGGCGCATCGCCACGCTGGGCCGCGGCGGGTCGGACACCTCGGCGGTGGCGCTGGCCGCGGCGCTCGAGGCCGACCGCTGCGATATCTTTACCGACGTGGACGGCGTGTTCACGGCCGACCCGCGCATCGTCAAGCGTGCGCGCAAGCTGTCCACGGTCACCTATGAAGAGATGCTGGAGATGGCCTCGCTGGGCGCCAAGGTCCTGCAGACGCGCTCGGTCGAGATGGCCATGAAGCACCGCGTGCGCGTCCAGGTTTTATCGAGTTTCCACGACGCCCCCGGCACGCTGGTTGTGGACGAGGAAGAGAAATTGGAACAGGAAGTCGTCAGCGGCATTACCTACAGTCGGGACGAGGCCAAGGTGACCCTGGTGCGCGTACCCGACAAGCCGGGCATCGCGGCGGACATCTTCGGCCCGCTGTCCGACGCCAACGTCAACGTGGACATGATCGTGCAGAACGTCTCCGAGGACGGCAGCACCACCGACGTGACCTTCACCGTCAGCCACGGCGACCTGGCCCGGGCGGCCGAGGTGCTCTCTGCGGCGCAGGGTCGCCTCGGCTACGAGCGGCTGGTGCCGGACGAGGACGTGGTCAAGATCTCGGTCATCGGCATGGGCATGCGCAGCCACGCCGGCGTGGCCAAGCGCATGTTCCGCGCCCTGGCGGACAACAACATCAATATTCAGGTCATTTCGACGTCGGAGATCAAGATCAGCGTCCTGGTCGCCGAGCAGTACACCGAGCTGGCGGTGCGGGCGCTGCACCACGCATACGGCCTCGACGAGGTGTGACTTGGTCGATCTGATGGCCCCGATGTCAGGCGCTTCGGCCCCGGTCGACGCCCGCGCGGCAGTGGTGTCGGCACGGCGGCTGCTGGCCCGGCTGCGCGACGTGATGGCCGGCGGCGGCACGCCGCAGCACCGTCTCGACAAGATCGTGCGCGTCATCGCGCCGGAGATGATGGCCGAGGTCTGCTCGTGCTACGTCATGCGGCCGGGCGACGTGCTGGAACTGTTCAGCACTGTCGGCCTCAATACTGATGCGGTGCACGCCACGCGGCTGCGGGTCGGCGAGGGCCTGATCGGCACGATCGCCGCCACTGCCCGCCCGCTCGCCTTCGAGGACGCCCAGACCCACCCCAACTTCGCCTACCGCCCCGAGACCGGCGAGGAGGGATTCCGCTCGCTGATGGGCGTGCCGATCCTGCGCGGCGGACGGGTGCGCGGCGTCCTCGCCATCCAGAACCGGCACCGGCGCCGCTACTCCGAGGACGAGGTCGAGATCCTCGAGACCGTGGCCATGCTGCTGGCCGAGCAGATCGCCAACGGCATCGCCGGCGAGTTCGAGCGCGTCACCGGGCCGGGCGTGCCCGCCATGCTGCCGACCCGCATCGAGGGCATCTCGCTGAACGGCGGCCTGGCCGAGGGCGTGGCGGTGCTGCACCGCCCGCAGCCGGCGACCCGCGAGCTGGTCGCCGACGACCCGGACTGGGAACGCCACCGCTTCGATCAGGCGGTGTCGTCCATGCACAGCTCGCTGGACGCCCTGATCGCCCGCACTGCCGGCTTCGGCATCAGCGAATCGCACGAGATCCTGGCGACCTACCGCATGATCGCCGAGGACCGCGGCTGGCTGGGCCGCATCCATGAGGCGATCAATGCCGGCCTGACTGCCGAGGCGGCGGTGCACCGGGTGCAGAACGACATGAGCGCCCGCTTCGCCCACGTCACCGATCCCTATCTGCGCGGCCGGCTGCTCGACTTCGACGATCTGGCCAACCGCGTGCTGCTGCACCTGTCCGGCCGCACCTCGCTGGCCGACACCGGGACGCTGCCCGACCGCATGGTGCTGGTGGCGCGCGCGCTGGGGCCGGCGGAGCTGCTGGAGTACGACCGCGACAAGCTGTGCGCGGTGGTGCTGGAGGACGGCACCGCCACCAGCCACGTGGCGATCATCGCCAAGGCGCTGGGGCTGCCCGTGGTCGGCCACTGCGCCGATGCGATGACGCTGATCGAGCCGCTCGACCCGCTGATCGTGGATGCCGACAACGGCAACGTGTTCGTGCGCCCCGCGGAGGACGTCCAGGACGCCTTCCGCGAGAACCAGGCGGTGCGGGCGGAGCGGCGCCGCGCCTATGCCGAGTTGGCCCACCTGCCCGCGGTCACCGCCGACGGCGTGACCGTATCGCTGAACCTGAACGCCGGGCTGCTGGCCGACCTGCCCCACCTGCGGGAAACCGGCGCCGACGGGGTCGGGCTGTACCGCACCGAGATCCCGTTCATGGTCCGCCCGTCCTACCCCGAGGTCGAGGAGCAGACCGAGCTCTACGCCCGGGTGCTGGACCAGGCCGGCGGCCGGCCGGTGGTGTTCCGCACCCTGGACGTGGGCGGCGACAAGGTCCTGCCCTATTTCGAGCAGCTGCAGCAGGACAACCCGGCGCTCGGCTGGCGCGGCATCCGCATCGGCCTGGACCGCCCGGCGCTGCTGCGCAAGCAGCTGCGCGCGTTCCTGCGCGCGGCGCGCGGCCGCCCGGTCGGCGTCATGTTCCCGATGATCGCCGAGGTGGCCGAGTTCGAGGCGGCCCGCGACCTGCTGGCCCGCGAGTGCGAGCGGCTGGCGCAGGACGGGCTGGAGCCGCCCCCGACCCGCGTCGGGGCGATGATCGAGGTGCCGGCCATGCTGTGGCAGCTGCCGGCGATCCTGCGGCGGGCCGACTTCCTGGCGGTCGGGTCGAACGACCTGCTGCAGTACCTGTTCGCGGCGGACCGCGGCAACCCCAAGGTCTCGGCGCGCTACGACGCGCTGTCGCCGCCGGTGTTCAACGTATTCGCCGGCCTGCTGGAGCAGGCCCGCGCGGCGGACGTGCCGGTCAGCCTGTGCGGGGAGATCGCCGGCCGGCCGCTGGAGGCGATGGCGATGGTCGGTCTGGGCTTCCGCAACCTGTCCATGGCCCCCGCCGGCTTCGGGCCGGTCAAGGCGATGATCCGCACGCTGCCGGTGGCGCCGCTGGAGGATTACCTTCAGGAACTGCGCCACAGCTGCCGTCACAGCGTGCGCGAGCAGTTGCGGGCATTTGCCGCCGATCACGGGGTACAGGTTTGACGCACGCTGCGGGCGCAGCGACAGAGAACCGTTTGCGTTTTGTGACAGGGTGCGAGGATCGTTTCATAAGCAGTCTCCGCTTGATGCTCAGCGGAAATTTGTTAAAAGCTGGAGCCGGATCACTGGAAAGCCTTTTGTTGACGGCGGCAACGCGTTATCGTTGCCGAGGTCGCGACGCCGGGTCCAGGTGCGTGCAGCCCGTTCGGGCTGAACCGTGCTCCAGCAAGACGGCATTTACGGATGGCAATGAGCGGTACTGCAGATTTCGGCCACGCCGCGTCGCCGCACGGCGATCCGGCGGCCCGCCCGCAGGCGCAGGGCCAGCCGTACTGGACGGTCAGCACGGTCCTGCGCATGGCGCGCGAGGAAACCGGGCACGGCCTGCGTGACGTGGCCGCGGCCCTGCGCATCCGGGCAAGCCAGCTCCACGCGATCGAAGAGGGCCGCTACCACGAGCTGCCCGGCGCCATCTATGCCGTCGGCTTCGTGCGCAGCTATGCGGAGTACCTGGGCCTGGACGCCGAGGCGGTGGTCGAGCGCTTCCGGCAGGAAATCGCCGATCTGGACCGGCACACCGACCTGGTCTTTCCGGCCCCGGTGCCGGAGGGGCGCGTGCCCGGTGGCGCATTGCTGCTGCTGGCCGTGCTGCTGGCGCTGGCCGCGTACGGCGGCTGGTACTACATGTCCTCCAACGAGCGAAACCTCGCCGACCTGATGCCGGCCCTGCCCGACCGGCTGGCCGTGCTGCTCGACGACGGCCCGGCCGAAGCGCCGGTGGCCCCGCAGGATGCCGTGCCGGCCGCGCCCGGCTCCGGGGTGGATGACGGCGTTGATCCGCCGCCGGAACAGCCGGCTGCGACCGGCACCGTCGCCCCCGCCCCGGACGGCGCCGGCGGCGATGCGGCCAGCTATCACGGCAGCGCCGCCAATGCCGCCGAGGCACCCCTGGAGGTCGCGGTCGAGACGCCGGTCGAACCGGTCGGCGAGGCGGAGATCACCGCCCTGCTGGCCGAGACGCCGGGCCGCGGCGGCGCGTTCGAGTCGACCGAACCGCCGGCGCGGCAGGCCGGCGGCACCGCCGCCGCTGGCGAGCGGCGCGCGCCATCCGGGGAGGCCGCCGGGACCGCGACGGAGCCCTCCGAGACCCGAACCGGTGCTTCGGTCACCGCATCGGCCCCCGCCGCATTGCCGGACGGCGGCGCGGCCGCAGCCCAAGAGCCCCGGCTTGCCGCAGCCCGCGGCGGCGAGGCAACGGCCCCGCCGCCGGCCGCCCCGGATGCGGGCCGGCGCCCCGCCGAACCGGAGGTCACAGTGGCCGATGCCGGAGCCGCGCCGCCGCCCCCGCCACCCGCCGAGGCGGCGGAAGCCGGCCGCGCCTACGGCCTGGACGACGCCGGGCGCATCGTCATTCGCGCCACCGCCGACAGCTGGGTCCAGGTCAACGACCGCAACGGCAGCCTGGTCATGACCCGCGTGCTGCGCCCCGGCGACAGCTATCGGGTACCCGACGCCGAGGGGCTGGAGCTGGTCACCGGCAACGCCGGCGGCCTGCGCATCTTCGTTGATGGCGACGAGGCGCCGCCGCTCGGGGCGCCGGGCACGGTCCTGCGCGATATACCCCTGGATGCGGAGCGGTTGCGGGCCGGCACGGCACGCCCCAATTAAGCGGCGGGTGACGCGCGGCGGCTGGACGGCGCGGCCGCGGTCACCGTCGGCTTCGACAGGCGGCGCGGTTCGGGCTATACCGGGGCGCCGACCGTCTACGTCTCTTTCGACAGCTCCAGCGGGACCGCCATGACCGTTCGCTCCTACCGCCAGATCGAGCGCCGCAAGTGCCGCCAGATCCACGTCGGCGACGTGCCCGTCGGCGGCGACGCACCGATCACGGTGCAGTCGATGACCAACACCTTGACCACCGACGTCCAGGCGACGATCGCGCAGATCCGGCAGCTGGAGATCGCCGGCGCCGATATCGTCCGCGTCTCCTGCCCGGACGAGGAGTCGAGCGCGGCGCTGAAGCACATCGTGCCCGAGGTGACGGTGCCGATCGTTGCCGACATCCACTTCCACTACAAGCGGGCGATCGAGGCGGCGCAGAACGGTGCGGCCTGTCTGCGCATCAACCCCGGCAACATCGGCTCGTCCAAGCGCGTCGCCGAGGTCGTCCGCGCCGCCAAGGATCACGGCTGCTCGATCCGCATCGGCGTCAACGCCGGCAGCCTGGAGCGCGAGCTGCTGGAGCGCTATGGCGAGCCGTGCCCCGAGGCGATGGTCGAGAGCGCGCTCAGCCACATCCGCATCCTCGAGGACCACGACTTCTTCGAGACCAAGATCAGCTGCAAGGCCTCCGACGTGTTCCTCGCGGTGGCCGCCTACCAGCAGCTTGCCGAGGCGTGCGACTATCCGCTGCACATCGGCATCACCGAGGCCGGCGGCATGCTCGCCGGCACGGTCAAGAGCTCGGTCGGGCTCGGCATGCTGCTGTGGTCGGGCATCGGCGACACCATTCGCGTCTCGCTGTCCGCCGACCCGGTCGAGGAGATCAAGGTCGGCTACGAGATGCTCAAGACGCTCGGCCTGCGCCGACGCGGCGTGACCGTGATCTCCTGCCCGTCGTGCGCGCGCCAGCAGTTCGAGGTGATCGAGACGGTGCGCGTGCTGGAGGAGCGGCTGGCCCACATCAGCACGCCGCTGACCGTGTCGGTGATCGGCTGCGTCGTGAACGGCCCGGGCGAGGCGACCATGACCGACATCGGCTTCACCGGCGGCGGCAAGGGGACCCATCAGGTGTACATCAACGGCCTGCCCCACCACCGGCTGCAGGACAAGGGCATCGTCGACCACCTGGTCGGCCTGGTGGAGAAGAAGGTCGCCGAGATCGAAGCCGCCAAGGCCGCCGAAGAGGCCGCGGACTCACCGGTCGCCGCGGAGTAGGACCCTGTAGGCGGGCTGAGCCTGCGCAGCCCGGCTTCCTTGAAATCCGCGCCGTGCTGGGCTTCGCTTCGCTCGGCGCCAGCCTACGAAACAAGGCACCTACGAAACAAGGCACCTGCGAAACAAGGCACGGGGCGCCGCTACAGCGCGCCGTGGCAGTGCTTGTATTTCTTGCCTGAGCCGCAGGGGCACGGGGCATTGCGCGGGACCTTGCCCCAGGTCTCCGGGTTGCCCGGATCGAGCTCGGTGCCCGGCGGCGGGGCGCGGCGGATCGGGCTGACGGTGCCGCGGCCCCGCCCCTCGCCGTCGGCCGCGCCGGTCCCCCCGGCAACGCCGCGCGGGGACTGCGGCGACGGCATGCCGTTGGTGCCGGTGGCGCGTGCCTGGGTCGGCATCTGCTGCGCCTGAACCCGGCCGCGCTGCCCGGCCTGGCCCGCCTGGGCGGCCTGCGCCGAGGCAAGCGCCGGGTCCTGGCGCGTCTCCCGGATGTTGTCGGCGCGGGCCATGGCGAAGCGCGGCTGCGGCATCTCCTCCGGCCGCACGACGCGCGGCTCGACCACCGACAGCAACTGAGTCACGTTCTGGCGCAGCCGGCCGAGCATGGCTTCGAACATCTCGAACGCCTCGCTCTGGTACTCGCGAAGCGGGTCGCGCTGGGCATAGGCGCGCAGGCTGATGCCCTGGCGCAGGTGGTCGAGCTGCAGCAGGTGGTCCTTCCAGGTGTGGTCGAGAATCTGCAGCAGCAGGCTCTTTTCGGCCATGCGCATGATGTCGGGGCCGAAGTTGGCCACCTTCTCGGCCATCTTGCGGTCGGAGGCCTGCCGGATGCGCTCCTCGATCTCGGGCTCGGCGATGCCCTCCTCCCTGGCCCACTCGTCGACCGGCAGGTCGAGGGCGAGCACCTGCTTGACCTGCTCCTTCAGGCCGGTCGTGTCCCACTGCTCGGCGTAACTGTTCTTCGGGATCGCGGTCTGCACCATGTCGCCGATCACCTCGTGGCGCATGTCGGCGACCATCTGCGAGACTTCGGGGGCCGCCATGATCTCCCGGCGCTGCTCGTAGATGACCTTGCGCTGGTCGTTCATGACGTTGTCGAACTTGAGCAGGTTCTTGCGGATTTCGAAGTTGCGCGCCTCGACCTTCTGCTGCGCCTTTTCCAGCGCCTTGTTGACCCACGGGTGGACGATCGCCTCGCCCTCCTTGAGCCCGAGGCGCTGCAGCATGCCGTCGAGCTTGTCGGAGGCGAAGATGCGCATCAGGTCGTCTTCCAGCGACAGGAAGAACTTCGACCGGCCGGGATCGCCCTGACGGCCGGAGCGGCCGCGCAGCTGGTTGTCGATGCGCCGGCTCTCGTGCCGCTCGGTGCCGACCACGTACAGGCCGCCGGCCTCCAGCACGACGCGGCGGGCCGCCTCGATCTCCGCACGGATCGCCGCGATTTTGGCGGCCCGCGCCTCCTCGTCCTCGATCCCTTCGGTCTCGGTGGCGATCCGCCGGTCCAGGTTGCCGCCGAGCTGGATGTCGGTGCCGCGGCCGGCCATGTTGGTGGCGATGGTCACCGCGCCCGGCCGCCCGGCCCCGGCGATGATGTGCGCCTCCTGCTCGTGGAAGCGGGCGTTGAGCACGTTGTGCTTGATCTTCGCCTTCTTGAGCGCGGCGGACAGGGTCTCGGACTTTTCGATCGAAACGGTGCCGACCAGGACCGGCTGCTGGCGCGTGTTGCAGTCCTTGATCAGCTCGATGATCGCGTCGTTCTTCTCGCGCAGGGTCCGGTAGACCTCGTCGTCCTCGTCGGCGCGGATGACCGACTCGTTGGTCGGGATCTCGGCCACCTCCAGGCCGTAGATCTCGGCGAACTCGGGCGCCTCGGTCATGGCCGTGCCGGTCATGCCGGCCAGCTTCGGGTACAGCCGGAAGTAGTTCTGGAAGGTGATCGAGGCGAGCGTCTGGTTCTCGCGCTGGATCGAGACGTTCTCCTTGGCCTCGACCGCCTGGTGCAGCCCCTCCGACCAGCGCCGGCCCTCCATCATGCGGCCGGTGAACTCGTCGATGATGACGATGCGGTCGTCCTTGACGATGTAGTCGCGGTCGCGCTGGAACAGCTTGTGCGCGCGCAGGGCCTGGTTTACGTGGTTGACTAGGTTGACGTTGCGCATGTCGTACAGGCCGCTGCCGACGATCATGCCCTGCTCGCCGAGCATCTCCTCGACCTTCTCCTGGCCGGTCTCGGTCAGGATGGCGGTGCGGTGCTTCTCGTCGATCTCGTAGTCGCCCTCCTCCAGCCGCGGCATCAGGCGGTTGACCTGGATGTACAGCTCGGAGGAGTCCTGCGCCGGGCCGGAGATGATCAGCGGCGTGCGCGCCTCGTCGATCAGGATCGAGTCGACCTCGTCGACGATGGCATAGTGGAACGGCCGCTGGACCATGTCGTCCAGCCGGAACTTCATGTTGTCGCGCAGGTAGTCGAACCCGAACTCGTTGTTGGTGCCGTAGGTGACGTCGGCCCGGTAGGCGTCCCGCCGCTCCTGGTCCGACTTGCCGTGGACGACGCACGCGACCTCGAGGCCCAGGAACCGGTATATCTGCCCCATCCATTCGGCATCGCGGCGGGCCAGATAGTCGTTCACCGTGACGATGTGGGCGCCTTTGCCCGCCAGCGCGTTCAAATAGATCGGCAGGGTGGAGACCAGCGTCTTGCCCTCGCCGGTCTTCATCTCGGCGATCTTGCCCTGGTGCAGCACGATGCCGCCCATGAGCTGGACATCGAAATGGCGCTGCCCGAGGGTGCGCTTGGCCGCCTCGCGCACGGTGGCGAACGCCTCCGGCAGCAAATCGTCCACGGTCTCGCCGTCGGCCAGCCGGCCGCGGAAGGTACCGGTGCGCGCGCGCAGATCGTCGTCGCTCAGGGCCTCCAGCGACGGCTCGAGCGCATTGATCTCGCTGACGGTCCTGGCAAGCGATTTGATGAAGCGGGCGTTGGATGTGCCGAAGAGCTTTCGGGCGATGGCACCGAACATCGAGACCTCTGGGAATTTTCCGGCAATAAAGCGGCTTTCCGCCTGGTTGAACAGTTAAGACCGGGCACCCGCCCTTTCAACGACGGCGAACCCGTTCCCCGGCACTGCGGCGGATCATGACGCGACCATTGGGACCGCCCCAGGCAACCGGGGGCGCGTACCGGCGCCGACGCCGCAGCATAGCCGAACGGCCCGCGGTTTCCAACGGCCTGCCCGGCCGCGTCGGGCCGCGGCGATTCGTCAAATTTTCAATAAAGTCTCACTGATGTTTTCTCGAACGCGACGATAATGCAAAGTACTACGGTGCAAAGTCAAAGGTATTAAGGCTTTTTTCATCCGGGCCTGCAAAGTTGTGGAGCGCCATCGAGCCGGAAACATTGCTCGTTCTTTGACAGGCCGTCCGGTGCGAGCACAGGTCGGAGGAGACCGCGATGAGTACAATAGTCAAGCTCTGCGGCGCCTTACTGATCGGCGCGGTCGTGCTGGCGATGCCTGCCGCACGGACCGCTGCGGCACCGGCGCACGGCGCCGAACAGGCGACCACGGAGCCCGCCCGGCCGCAGGCGATGGCGCTGTCCGAGCCGGTGCTGCTGGTCGCCCTGGGCGGGGCCATGATCGGGGCCGGGCTGGTCCTGCGCCACCTGGGGGAGCGCTCGCGCGGCTAAGGGGCGGGCGCATCGACCGCGTCGAGCTCGGCGATGACGAGCGCCACCACCCGATCCACCGCCGCGGCCACCGCCGGCCCGGGCGGCGTGCCCATGGCGAACGCACTGCCTTCAATGCCATAGACCGCGAGTCGCGGCGGCAGGCGCCCCAGGGTACGGGCCAGCTCGATGGCGTCGGCCAGCCCGAGCGCATGGGTGGACACGTGGAAGGCGGCGCGCGGCAGCGGCGCGGCGACCGCGTCGAAGCGGCGCACCGTACCGGCCGGCGCAACCGACTTCATTGCGTCGACGATGACCACGGTGTCGCGGCCCTGCCACGCCTCGATCAGTCCGGGGCCGTCGCCGGGGTGCTCGACCGCATCGATGCCCGCCGCAGCCAGCCGCTCGGCCGCCAGCAATCCGGCTGCGTCGTCGCCGCGGTACCGGTTGCCGACGCCGAGCACCAGCGGCCGGGGGATCGTCGACCATGGCGGCATGGTGCGGGGGCTGCCCCTCTCCTCCCGTGCCGAAGCGCTACTCGCACCGGAAATAGAGCATGCGCTCGCTGTGGCCGACGTCTTCGCCGCGGAAATAGACGGCGGTCTGCATGCGCTCGCGGCACACCTCGTTGGCCTCCTCGTAGGCCGGCGACGGGTCGATCTGGCCGAGATCGTCCTCCTCCAGGACGACGCGCACGATCGACTCGCGCGGCCCCGGCTCCAGCACCTCCGGACCGCAGCCCGCCAGCAGCACCGCGGCGGCAGCGGCCGGTAGCAGCATTCCCTTCATCGCCGCGATCCCGCGTTCGTCGTCCCGGTTGCCCTCCCCTGCATCATGGCACGGTCTGCGGCTGCGGGGTAGCGCGCGACCGTCCTCACCGCGTCAGGACGACGTTGGCCGCGGACTCCGGCTCGACCGTCACCGGCTCGTGCAGGAACACCCGCCCGGTGCCGGGGCCATGGGTGCCGGGCGCCGGCAGCGGCACGCTGGCCTGCAGGATGTAGGCGCCCGGCGGCACGTTGGTGAACCGGAAGAACCCGTGCTCGTCGGCCCTGGTCGCGCGCCGGTACCGGGCGTACCGCGGGTCGAAGTTGGCGACGCCGGCATACTGGCCGCTGCGCGCCGGCTCCAGCAGCTCGCGCGTGTACGGCGTGTCCGGCACCAGGACGACCTCGCTGCCGGCCGCCGTGACGATGCGGCCGTCGGGCAGGGTCAGATAGGCTTCGCCGGCAATGTTCGCGTTGCCCGGCCCGGCGTAGGGCGCGAAGTCGGCCTCGTTGAACGGCGTCCGAATCACGTACTCCCGGGCCGGCGGTGTCGGCGGCCGCTGGGCCGGCAGGGGCGCGGCGGCCCCCGGCGGCGGCTGCGGCGGCGGCCCCAGGCCCGCGCATCCGGCCAGAACCAGAGCGGCCACCGATGCGGCGGCGAGGACGCGCGGGTACGCCATGGATCCTCCTTCGTGTCATCGGGCGGCGAGGCGGGCGGCGAGGCGGGCGGCGAGGCGGGCGGCGCTCACCGGCGCGTGCACACCCACACCGAGGCGGAGCCCTCGACCCGCTCGTCCAGGTCCAGATGCGGGCCGAGCAGCGACTGGAACTGTTTGCGCGGGATCCAGTCCAGGAAGTTGACGTGCGGCTCCAGGCCCTCGGCGCTCTGCACGTGATATATCCTGTTGCCTATACGATAGATCGTGTCGTGGAAATGGCGGCCGTCGGCCTGGAGATCCGACGAGGCCGGGACGGTCGGCGGGGCCGCATTGATTGTGTTGAACACGAACCGCCCGCCGGGCTTGAGCCGGTTGGCGATCAGTTCGGGCGGGCAGTCCAGGAGCCAGTAGTTGACCGCCTGCCGGCACACGATCAGGTCGTAGCGGCTGGTCAGGCTGCGCAACGCATCGACCACGTCGGCGGCACGCACCTGGATGTCCGGCCGCTCCGCTGCCAGCCGGTCGACCACGTCGTGCACGAAGTCGACCGCCATGACGTTGCGCGCGCCGCGCTCCAGCGCCGCCACCGTCGCCTTGCCCGGCCCGCAGGCCAGATCGAGCACCTCGGCGCCCTCCAGCGGGCCGGCATGGTCGAGCAGGCGCCCGGCCTCGTATCCGAGAAAGCGCGGGTACCGCGGGTCGTAGTTGGCGTGATCGGGAATGCGCGTGTGCATGGCGGGGCCTCGTTCGACGGGGGGCAGGGCACGGAGCCGCCACCGGCCATGATCCCTCACCCCGGTGCGGACATAAAGGTCTTAACGCCGCGCCCGGCAGCCGTTCCGGGCACGCGACCGGGGCGCCCGGCCGTGCCGCCGGGGCCGCCCCGAAGCCCCGGGACGGCGCTGCCGCGCGCCGGGCACCGGGCGGTATCGCCTTGATTCACCGAAGGGAACGCCGACCCGACCGCGGCCATGGACTTGCGGGGTCCGGGGCCGGGCCTACATACATTGTGCCGGATGCCGCGGCCCGGGTCCGGCGCCGGCCCGGCCGATGCGCCGGGCATTTTTGAACGGAAGCGGCGCCGCCGCAAGGGGTGCCGCGCTCCGAGTCGCTCCGAGGAGGGCTTGGGAGAGATGCAGACCGAAAGCCGCTACGAGGACAACCTGGACCCGCATCGGCGCAACCAGGAAAGCCTGACCCGTTTCGGGGTCATGACCGCGCTCGCCGTGTTCTTTGCCCTACTGACGCCGCCCGCGCAGATGGCGGCCATGGTCAGTTCGCTGCTGCACATCGGTGCCCTGGTCTCGGTCGTGATGGCCGCGGTGCGGGGCGAGCGCCTGTGGGCGGACCATCTGACGCGCTGGGACGAGGCGGCCGCGCTCATGCTCGTCAGCATGCTGGCGGGCACCTTCGTGGATCCCGAGGCCGTAACGGCCGCCGGTTCGGCGGCGGGAGGCTGAGCCCGTGACCTATCGCTTCCGCCATGACGCGGCCCGGCGCAGCGACGCCGGCGCGCAGGCTCAGGCCGCCGCCCTGCTCGGCGGGATGGCCGCAGTGCTGGCCGTGTGCGCCTGGTTCCTGGCCGGCGTGGACGGCCTGGTCATGGCCGCCGCCGTCGTGCTGGTGGTCGGGCTGACCGTGCCCCAGGTGCCGCCGGCGACCGTCATGCGGCTGTTCGGCGCGGTCCCGATCGAGCCGTGGCGCCTGCCCGAAGTCACCCGGACCGTCGCCCTGCTGGCCCGGCGTGCCGGCCTGGCCGCGCCGCCGGCGCTGTACTGGGTGCCCGACCGGCGCATGAACGCCTTTGCGGTGGGCAACCGCCGGCAGTCGGCGATCGGCCTGTCGAACGCCACGCTGCGCGCCCTGGGGCCGCGCGAGCTGTCGGCCGTGCTGGCCCACGAGGTCTCCCACATTGCCGCCGGCGACACCGGCCTGATGCGGGTCGCCCTCGGCATCGGCCAGATCACCCGCCTGACCAGCTTTTTCGGCGTGACCGCCTCGCTGCTGCTCGTGCTGGCGAGCGGGGGCGGGGTCGTGCCGGTGCACGTCGTGCTGGTGTTCGCGGCGGCGCCGACCGCGGTGACGCTGCTGCAGCTGGCCTTCTCCCGCAACCGGGAGTTCGCCGCCGACCTGGGTGCGGCGCAGCTGACCGGCGATCCGCTGGCGCTGGTCTCGGCGCTGGAGACGATCGAGGCGTCGCGGCGCGGATCCTGGCCGTGGCGGCTCGGCGGACCGGCCGACGTCGTGGTGCCGTCGTGGCTGCTGACCCACCCGCCGGTGCGGCTGCGCGTCGAGCGCCTGATGGCGCACGTCGAGGCGCGGCCGTCGCTGCACGGCACGCCGTGGGACGCGCCGGTGGGCGCGCTCCGCGGGCCGGACCGGCGCGGCCCGGCCGCCCCGGTCAGGGACGGCTGGCCGCCGTCGCCGTGGGGTCCGCGGCCCGGGTGGCCGGGCAGCCCGCATACCCGCGCAATGCTGTAGGATTTTCAGGCACGCCTTGTCAGACCGGAGATCACCCGCAATGGGGTCCACACCGAAAGCCGTGCTGGCCGTCGCCGCCGCCGTGACCGCCGCGTTCGTTTACGGCTGCGCGCCGTCGGGGGAACGCGTCCTGCCGCAGACGTCCGGCCCGGCGGCGGACGGCATCGTCACGCCCGATCAGGCCGCGCTGTCATTGGCGCCGATGCTGGAGCGCGTGACGCCGGCCGTCGTCAACGTGTCGGTCGAGTACCGCACGCCGCCGGAGCTGCACCCGCTGCTGGGCGATCCCCGCTTCCGCGAGTTCTTCGGGCTGCCCGACGACCTGCCCCTGGAGCGCCAGTTCAGCGTCGGTTCCGGGGTGATCGTCGACGCCGGCCGCGGCTACGTGCTGACCAACTACCACGTCATCGAGGATGCCGACCGCGTGCTCGTCACGCTCAAGGACCGGCGCAGCTTTCCCGCCCGCGTCGTCGGCACCGACCCCGGCACCGACATCGCCGTTCTGGAGATCGAGGCCGAGGGCCTGAGCAGCGTGCGCCTCGGCGACTCGGAGGACCTGCGCGTCGGCGACTACGTGCTGGCGATCGGCAACCCGTACGGCCTCGGCCAGACGGTCACCTCCGGCATCGTCAGCGGCCTGGGCCGCGCCGGCCTGCTTGCGGACGGCTACGAGGACTTCATTCAGACCGACGCCTCGATCAATCCCGGCAACTCCGGCGGGCCGCTGATCAACACGCGGGGCGAGGTGGTCGGGATCAACACCGCCATCCTGTCGCGCAGCGGCGGCAACGTCGGCATCGGTTTCGCCGTGCCGAGCAACATCGCGCGCTCCGTCACGGAGCAGATCGTCGAGTCCGGCCGGGTGCAGCGCGGTCAGCTCGGCGTGCTGGTCCGCCCCGTGACGCCGGACTTGGCGTCCTCGCTCGACCTGGAGCGCAGTGCCGGCGCGCTGGTGGCGGAGGTCCAGCCCGGCTCGGCGGCGGCCCGGGCGGGCCTGCGCACCGGCGACGTGATCCTGGCCCTGAACGGCGAGCCGGTCGAGACGACCAGCGCGCTGCGCAGCCGGATCGGCTTGATGGGCGTCGGCGAACGGGTCACTCTGACCGTGTACCGCGACGGCCGGCAGCGCACCATCCAGGCGCGCGTGGGCAGCCTGTGACCCGGGCGCGCCCGGACCGAGCCGCCCGCGCCGCCCGCGCCCGGGCCGAGCCAACCAGAGCCTGACACATGACCGACCTCTACACCGTGCTGGGTGTCGGCCGCAGCGCCTCGCAGGAGGACATCCGCAAGGCCTACCGGCAGCTCGCCAAGCAGTACCACCCCGACCTGAACGCCGGGAACCCGGGGGCGGTCGACCGCTTCAAGCAGGTGTCCGCCGCCTATGACATCCTCGGCGACAAGGACAAGCGCGCCCGCTACGACCGCGGGGAGATCGACGCCACCGGGACCGAGCGCACGCGGTTCGAGCACGCCTACGGCGGCGGGCCCGGGGGAGCCGGCGGGTTCGGCGGCTTCGGCGGGTTCGGCGGCGGGCCGGGGAGCGGCCGCTTCCGCGACATCGGCGACATCTTCGCCGACATCCTGAACAGCGGGCTGGGCGGCGGGGCCGGGCCGCGCCAGGCGCACGGCAGCGCGGGCGCGGGCCCCGGCGCACGCCGGGCCGGTGCCGCGGCGGTCCGCGGCGAGGACGTCCGCCTGGACCTGCCGGTCGACTTCCTCGAGGCGGTCCGCGGCACGCGCAAGCGGGTCACGGTGCCCGGCGGCGGCGCGCTCGACCTCTCGGTGCCGCCCGGCGTCGCCGACGGCCAGGTGCTGCGGCTGCGCGGCAAGGGCCGGCCGGGCCGCGCCGGCGCCCCGCCGGGCGACGCCCAGGTCACCGTCAAGGTGCAGCCGCACCCGCTGTTCGAGCGCAGCGGCAACGACATTCACCTGGAGGTGCCGGTCTCACTGGCCGAGGCGGTGCTCGGCGCGCGCATCGAGGTGCCGACCGTGTGGGGTCCGGTCACCATGAGCGTGCCCAAGGGCGCCAGCGGCGGCCGCACGCTACGCCTCAAGGGCAAGGGGATCGAGGCGGCAGGTGGCCGCGGCGACCAGCTGGTGCGCCTGCGCATCGTCCTGCCCGACCGGCCCGACGGCGAACTGGAGGCGCTGGTGCGCGACTGGTCGGCCCGCCACCCCTACCGGCCGCGCGAGGGCGGCGACTGGTCCGGCTGACCCGGCCCGGCCGCAGCAGCCGCCGCCGCGTCCGCGGTGCCGGGCGGGTCTGCGCCCGCACCGGCATCTTGAACAGGGTCCGGGCCTTGCCTACGTCAACCGCCGAACGGATGCCGGATACGGATCCGGCCCGGGTCGATTGACGAGGAGGGAGTTCATGGCCGCCAACGACACTGCCGAAGGCCTGCGCCGGACGGCGCGCGCATCCGGCCGGTGGGGGCGGCGCCGGGCCGGGCGTGCCGACACGGCGCCGCTGCCGGTAGACGATCCGCCACCGCCGCCATTCCGCGCCGGCCGGGGCCTGCGCCGCGGCGCCCTGCTCAGCCTGTTCGCCGACACCGCCGTGGCGCGCCGCGCCGCGGCCTGACCGTCCGCGGAGACACTGCGACCAAGGCAAAACGGCCGCCCCGAGGGGCGGCCGTTTCTTTTATCCGTGATCGAGACCTCCGACCGAATGGCAGCCGCTCAGCCGCGCCCGACCCGCCGGCGGGCGATCGCTCCCATGCAGACCAGCGCGGCCCCGAGCAGGGCAAGAGTACCGGGCTCGGGAATGTCGTTCGCGCCGTTCGCGCCGCTTGTGGTTAAGGTGAACGTGGCTTGGCCGGACGGATTCACCTGAAAAAAGTTGTCAACATTGGTCTCCTCCCACCGAATGACGATGCTGCCGTTCACGATTTCCGCCACGAGGTCGAAATCAGGACTGGTATCAGAAGGTAAGCTATCATCCACCAGGTTGATCGAAATCAGCGTCGCAGGAGTACCGAAGACGATATTGTCTATGACGACTTCAATGAAATCAACTTCAATGGGCGGCGGACGACTGTCCTCATCCGTAACGGTTACAGTGATTCCATTGGTAGCAGGGTCCATATCGACGTTGACAAATGAGGGCGTGCCAACAATTCCATCGACGTCGCTGTCGGCATTGGTATCCGTCAACTCCGTAGCCCCGGTGATCGAAACGTTCGACCTGCTCAGCACCCGCTGGGTCGAGCTGTCAGACAACAACGAATCGTCGGCCCACTCATCGATGGTGCTGCTGAAGTCGGCCTGCGTGATCAGCGCCGCCGACACGGTTCCGGAAGCCAGGAGGCTGCATACGGCCGCAGCAGCGACGGCGAGAAGGGATCTGGTCACGGTCATGGTCGCCCCGTTGGAGAAAACGCGCCATCGCGAATGAAGCAAGTTGTGTGCCAATTTCGAAAAGCCCGCTGTTGTTCGCTCGCCACCCACAGCCTTGCGCAAAAGCGAGCCGATTGTAAAGCGCGATGCACTTTTAGTTAACCATCTATTTTCTCATAACGAGTTGGAATCGCAGATATCGCCTTATGAAGGGTGCGACGGCACGCGCCGCCGCGGGTCTGCGGATGTAAGATTCCTCGACATCGTGTCGCGGGCTTGGCGTTGCGCGGCCGCGGGTCCATGTCCCACGGCTCGTCTGCCTGCGATCGAGGGGTGGGCGCGGACGCCAAGCCTTGTGAGATGGACCGACATGCCCCTGCATCTCGTCAAGCTCGCGGTCGGCATCGCCGACCCGGACGCCCTGCGGCAGGCCCAGGCCACGCGTCGGCACCGCGGTGCCGACGGGCTCGAGACCGTTGCGGCCTTCACCCGCCGCCGGCCGCGCCGGGCCGACGAGCTGCTTGCCGGCGGCTCGCTGTACTGGGTGATCCGCGGCCACACTCTGGTGCGCCAGCGGCTGCTCGGGATCGAGGACGCGGTCGACGACGCGGGCAGGCCGTACTGCCGGCTGCACCTGGACCCGGTGCCGGTGCCGACCGTGCCGGTGCCCCGCCGGCCGTTCCAGGGCTGGCGCTACCTGGCGCCGGCCGACGCGCCGGCCGACCGCGCCGGCGGCGACGAGGCGCTGCCGCCCGGCCTGGCCGCCGAACTCGCGGAGCTCGGCGTGCGCTGACGCCGGTGCCGCAGGGCCGCGCGGATTTTTGCATCGCCGCAAATTTTGGTCTGGACTCGCCCGGAGCCGGGGCCTATATAGCCGCTCACGCCACGCGGCGGCCCGCCTCCCGGTCCTTCCGGATGCATGGCGGGCGATGGAGCCCACAGCGGTTCCGGTCTTGCAAGACCATGGCTGCGTGGCTATACTCATCGGTCTGCGACGCCGGATGGCACCGGGAACGGTGGCCAGAGGGCGTTTCAGTCGCCGCTTCGGCGGCAGCGGTTCTTGGACAACGTGAACAAGCATCGAGAAGGGATGCGCGGGCGGCGGTGGTCTGGCCTCATCGGGGTTGGGTCGATCGCAGGTCCGGTTGCATCCTGGCGCAAGCCACGGTCCTACAGG
>Ga0081535_100281_pt1 | contig 42224 bp, 41 predicted proteins | sample HotLakmasection3_FD_71020 | JGI IMG/M metagenome (GOLD analysis project Ga0081535, IMG submission 71020) | Hypersaline microbial mat communities from Hot Lake, Washington, USA - Section #3 (SPADES assembly) (version 2) | ecosystem: Environmental > Aquatic > Non-marine Saline and Alkaline >... | reverse complement strand
GGCGGGAGTTCCGCGGATAGCTCGCGACGCTCGACGCGGGCGACCCGGACGAGGTGGAGGCGACCGCGGCGCTCGGGCTCGTGCTGCGCCCGGGGCGGGGGCTCGGGCCGGAGATCGAGCACGTGGAGATGCGGTCGGCGGCGCGGGAGGCGCGGCTCCGGGCGCGGGACGTGATCGTGGCGGTCGGCGGTCGACCGGCGCGCACGGCGGCGGAGGTTCTGCGCGGGGTCCGCTCGTTTCACGAGGCGGGGGAGGCGGCGCCGGTGCGCGTGCTTCGGGGGCGGCGGGAGCTGACCGTGGAGGTCGCGCCTCCCGCGGGGGCGCGGGGCCGGTAGAGTTCCGGCTCGCGTCTTGAGGGGGCGGCCCCTCGGGCGCGACGTGGCGCGTGGGCGGTGGCCCGCTCACGCAAACCCGCAGATCGCTCCCCGAAAGAGCCGATGGACACTCCGGAGGATTCCCGGCGTCATGGCGAACCAGCGTCCGCGCAGCTTTCTGGCCGATTTCCGGCTCTTTTTCTTCAAGGGGCTTGGCGTCGTTCTGCCGTCGGTGCTCACGCTGTGGATCCTGATCTACGCGGCGCTCTTCGTGCAGCGCTCGGTGGCGGAGCCGATCAACGCGGGGGCTCGCCAGGCGGTGATCTACGTGCTGCCCCAGGTGGTGGCGGATGAGCGGCTTCCGGACTGGTTCACGGTGAGCGAGGCGCAGATCGCGCAGCTCAAGGCGGAGCGGATCCGGGAGGCGCGGCCCGCGCTCCCGGAGGCGGAGCTTCGGAACTTCGCCCGGGCGCGGAACCTCAAGGAGTGGTGGGACGCGCGGTGGCACCTGCGGATCTTCGGGCTGGTCGTGGCGATCGTCCTGATCTATCTGGCGGGGCGGTTTCTCGGCGGGTACCTCGGGCGTCGGGCGTACGCGCGGGTGGAGAACGCGTTCCAGCGCCTGCCGGTGGTCGCGCAGATCTACCCGCACGTCAAGCAGGTGGTTGAGGTGTTCTTTGGCGGGGGCGAGGGGGAGCGGATCAAGTTCAACCGGGTGGTGCTGGTCGAGTACCCGCGGCGGGGGATCTGGACGGTGGGCCTGCTGACGGGCGAGGGGATGAAGCAGGTGGAGAAGACGATGGAGGCGGAGGGCGTGACGGTGTTCATCCCGTCGAGCCCGACGCCGTTTACGGGATACACGATCACGGTGCCGCGCGAGGAGGCGATCGATCTTCCGATCACGATCGACGAGGCGCTCCGGTTCGTGGTCTCGGGCGGCGTGCTGGTTCCGCCGCGGGAGGTGCCGGACTACGTGGCTCGCCCGGGGGAGACGACGTCGGGCGAGGGGTCGGGCGTCGGGACGGCGCACTTGGCACGGGGGCCCGGCGACGCCATGATGGGTGATCCGGGCGCGCCCGGGCGGGCGAGGGGTTCCGACCCCTCGCGCGACGCGACCTGATTGTTCGAGTCCCCATCGATCTCAAGAGAGAGCCGCGAATCCCATGCGAATCGAAGTCACCGGCCGTCGTCTGGACGTCACCGACGCCATCCGCGAGCACGCCGAGAAAAAGGTTGAGAAGATCCTGCATCGCTTCGACGGCGTGCAGGAGATCGAGGTGATCCTGGATCAGGACGGCTCGACGGAGTTCACCGCGGAGACGATCGTGCACGTGGTCAAGCACGACTCGTTCGTGGGTCGGGCCAAGGGAGACGACGTGTACCTGGCGATCGACCACGCGGTGGACAAGGCGGCGCGTCAGGTGCAGGAGTTCAAGGAACGCCTGCGGTCGCACTGACCGGACCACGGGCACGACCACGGGCGCCGGCGCCGGCGCCACGACGGGCAAGAGCGCGGGCGACAGCGCGGGAGAGCTAGGGCCGTGAAACTCTGCGACATCGTCGTCAAGGACGCGATCATCACCTCGCTCGGCTCGAGCAAGAGGGACGACGTGATCCGCGAGCTCGTCGACGCGCTGGTCGAGGCCGGCGCGGCGGGGGGCGCCGACCGGGAGGCGCTGGTCAGGAAGGTGCTCGACCGCGAGAAGCGCGGCTCGACCGGGTTCGGTCGGGGCGTGGCGGTGCCTCACGTCAAGCACGAGAGCGCCGAGGGGATCCGAGCGGCCATCGGACTCAGCGTTTCGGGGGTGGACTTCGACGCGCTCGACAAGCAGCCGGTGTACACGGTGTTCCTGCTCCTGAGCCCGGCCGACGAGCCCGAGGATCACCTGCGGGCGATGGAGATCGTCTTCAAGAATCTCTCGCAGGACCGGTTCCGCAGCTTCCTGCGTCAGGCGGAGACGGTCGAGGACGTGTGGACCCTTCTTGACGAGGCGGACAACGATCTCATCGGGGGCTAACCTGACGCTCCCGAAGCGGTCGTTCCCTTCGCCCGAACCTCCCGCGAAAGCCACAACGGTGTCTCAACGCGCAGCCGTGACGGTCACGATCTCCAACCGCCTTGGCCTCCACGCCCGGCCGGCGATGTCGTTTGTCGAGACCGCCTCGGAGTTCGGGTCCAAAATCACGGTGCGCCGCCCGGGGGGCGAGGAGCGCGTCGACGGCAAGTCGATCATGCACATGATGATGCTCGCGGCGACGAAGGGCACGCGGCTCGAGATCGTGGCGGAAGGCGAGGACGCCGAGGAGGCGATCGGCCGCCTCAAGGCGCTCGTGGACGACCGCTTCGGCGAGGACTGATCCGCGGGACGCGCCGGGCGCGGGGCGAGGCGTCAGACGCCGGCGGGCTGGACGGAGCGGGCGGCGACCGCGAGGCGTTCGGCGCGGGCCTCCTCGGCGTCGATGCGCTCGATGTCGGCCCCGAGCCTCGCGAGGCTTTCCTCGATGCGGCTGTAGCCACGATCGATGTGATAGACGCGGTGGACGACGGTCTCGCCTCGGGCGGCGAGTCCGGCGACGACGAGCCCGGCGCTCGCGCGGAGGTCGCTCGCCATGATCGGGGCGCCGACGAGCTCGCGCACGCCCGAGATGACGACGGTCGGGCCCTGACGGAACATCTGGGCGCCCATGCGGGAGAGCTCGGCGACGTGGAGGAAGCGCTCGGGGAAGATGCGCTCGGTGACGACGGAGTTGCCGTCGGCGAGGGAGAGCGCGGCGACGAACTGGGCCTGCAGGTCGGTCGGGAAGCCCGGGTGGGGCTGGGTGGTGATCTGCGCGGGACGGAGGGGCCCTTCGCGGCGGACGCGGCAGGTCATGCGCATCGGGTCGGAGCCGCCGAGCGGCGTCACCTCGACGCCCATGTGCTCGAGCCGGTCGGTCGCGGCCATGAGGGCGTCGAGGGGGCAGTTCTCGAGGACGACGTCGCCCCCGGCGGCGGCGACGGCGGCCATGAAGGTGCCGGCCTCGATGCGATCGGGGATGAGGCGTCGGTCGGCGCCGGTCAGGCGCTCGACGCCGTCGATCGTGATGCGGGGCGCGCCGGCGCCCCGGATGCGGGCGCCCATGTCGGTCAGGAGGGCGGCGAGGTCGACGATCTCGGGCTCGCAGGCGGCGTTCTCGATGATGGTGCGGCCCTGGGCGAGCGTGGCGGCGGCGAGGATGTTGGCGGTGCCGAGGACGGTGGGTCCGTTGGGCCCGCCGAGAAAGACGCGTCCGCCGCGGAGGCGTCCGCCCTCGGGGGCGCGGGCGACGATGTCGCCCTCCTCGAGGGTGACGCGGGCGCCGAGGGCGCGGAGGCCGCGGAGGTGGATGTCGACGGGGCGCTCGCCGATCGCGCAGCCGCCCGGCATCGAGAGGCGGGCTTCGCCCCGTCGGGCGACGAGGGGCCCGAGGGCGCCGATGCTCGCGCGCATGGTGCGGACGATGTCGTAGCGGGCGTGGGAGGCGTCGGAGGCGACGGTGTGGAGGGTGAGGGCGTCCCCGTCGCGGGAGGACTCGCAGCCGAGCTCGCGGAGGAGTCGCTGCATGTTGGCGATGTCGGCGAGGTCGGGGACGTCGCGGAGGGTGACGGGCTCGTCGGTGAGCAGGGCCGCGGTCATGAGGGGGAGGGCGGCGTTCTTGGCCCCCCCGACGCGGTGGGCGCCCGAGAGGGCTCGGCCTCCGGTGATGCGAAAGGCGTCCATGTCAAGCCTCCGTGCGTGCGCGGTTTGGGTCCGATCATAATCGACCGGCGGGCGCGAGCGGCTTGATCATGCGGCGCAGAGCGCGCGACCGGCGCCGTTTGACGCGCCGTCGCGGCTTGCCCGTCTTGAACGCTTGGCGAATGCGGGCGCAATCGGAGGCTCATCTCCGGACGGCAGGCTCACGGGCCTGCCCCAGGAGTGGAGCACGCGCATGGACAGGCAGCGACTGCGGGACCGGGTGGCGACGATGCTGGGCTTTGCGGCGGCGGGCGGGGCGATCCTGCTCCTCGGCCCCGCGGCGGACGCGTCGGCCGGAGCCGGGGGCGCGGGGGATCGCCCGGCGGCGACGGTGAGCCTTCAGGCGGTGATCCGCGACTTCAACGAGCGCGGGACGCGCGGGGGGCATCCGGACTTTGAGTCGCGTCCTTCGGGCGGGTTCGGGCTGACGCTCGGGCTCGTGGAGGATCGGCTTGACGAGGACGGGCGTCCGGTGTTCTCCGGCGAGGGGCGTCGGCTGCTGACGCCCTACCGGAACGCGGAGGGCGAGGCGATCGCGCCGGCGCACGCGGATCCTTCGCGTCGGGACGCGGAGGGGCAGTGGGGAACGGTGTGCGACGGGGGCGTGCAGTCTCGCCACAGCTTCAGCTCGTGGTTCGAGGACGTTCCCGGGGTGAACGCGACGGGGACGCTCGAGCTTCGGCTCGAGCGGGCGCCGACGACGCGGCGCTGGATCTTCGACGACCGCATGGACCCGGAGCTGCGCGGGCGGGGCGGGTTCTTCCCGATCAACGGGTCGCTGCTCGGCAACGGCGCCGGCGACGACCGGAATCATCACTTCACGGTCGAGGCGAGCGCGGAGTTCACGTTCGACGCGGGGAACACGGGGTTCATCGAGATCCGCTCGGCGGACGACGCGTGGGTGTTCATCGACGGGCGGCTGGCGATCGATCTCGGCGGGGGGCATTCGCCCGCGAAGCAGACGATCGAGCTGGACAGGCTGCACTGGCTCGAGGACGGGCAGACGTACCGGGTGGATCTGTTCTTCGCGGATCGGCACCGGGCGCAGTCGAGCCTGCGGATCGAGACGGACCTCGAGCTTCGGGGCCTGTCGCCTGAACGAGGGGCGCCCCTGGCGAACGTCTCCGCGGAGTAGGGGGCCCCTGACGGACCACTGGGCGGGGCTCTAAAGCCCTGCCTTGACGGCGCTTCTGGTTCCGACGCTCCGGCGCCGACGCCGCGCGCTCCTGATTGGGGCGCGTCGGCGTTTTTGTGCGTCCGCCTCGCGCGGGTTGCGAATAACTCTCGCGGCTCACGCGTTGACCGGTGACGCGAGGTGATCTGTCATGCTCGACGTGCGATTGGGATTGATGGCGTTCGTGGGGGCTCTGTGGACGCAAGGGGCGTTTGCGCAGAATCTTCTGGACAATCCGCTCGACTCGGGCGAGGACAAGCCTCACGCCACGCTGCGGCTCGCGACGGAGACGGAGCGGCTCGCGCCGGGCGAGGCGGAGATCGCCGTTCTCTTCGAGATCGACCGGGGGTGGCACCTGTACTGGCGGAACCCGGGGGACACGGGGCTCCCGCCAACGATCGAGTTCGACCTGCCCGAGGGCGTGGAGCTCGCGGGGGAGATGCGGTGGCCCGCGCCCAAGCGGTACATCCACGGCGGCGGCCGACTGCTTGACTACATCTACGAGAAGGAGCTGGCGCTCCTCCAGCCCGTGCGGATCGACTCGTCGCTCGCGGGGCAGACGGTGTCGATCGAGGCGCGGGGGACGTGGCTCGTGTGCCGGGAGGCGTGTCTTCCGGGCGAGGGCGCGGACCGGCTGACGGTGGAGATCGCGGAGGACGCCGGGGGCGGCACGGACGAGGCGGCGCTCATCGAGCGGATGCGCACGCGCGTGCCGGCGAGCGCCGAGGACCTTGGCGTGAGCGCCTCGTGGGACGGCCTGACGCTCGTCGTGTCGGCGCCCGGGGCGGACCGCATTGAGTACCTGCCGCTCGAGCCGCCGATCGGGGGGCCTTCGGACCTGGTGAGCGACGGGGCGGGGCTCGGGGAGGAGCTCCGCGTCGGTTTCGACCCGCGCGTCCGCGAGGCGGAGCTCGTGGCGGGCGTCGTGGGCGTGTGGGAGGGCGGACGGACGCGTTACGCGACCCTCCGTCCGGGGCCGCCGAGGTGAAGCGAACCTCTCGGCGTCCAGCCGGTTTGAGAAGGATCACCGTGTGAAAGCCGTGAATTCCGCCCGGTCCGCGAGGAAATCCGCTCACGCGAGCGACGCGGACGGCGGGCGCCAGAACCCAACGCCCGGACAGAGGCAAGAGAAGAGAGACCCATGACCAGACTGAAGATGATGTCCGCCATCGCGGCGACGACCGTCGCCGCCCTGACGATCGCGCTGGCCCCGGTCGCGCAGGCCGACCACCACGAGATGGATTCCAAGACGGCGAAGCTCGGGGAGAAGGCGCCCGACTTCACGCTGACGGACCTCGAGGGTCAGGAGCACACGCTCAGCGACTACACGAAGGAGGGCAAGTTCGTGGTGCTCGAGTGGTTCAACCCCGACTGCCCGTTCGTCGTCAAGCATCACGCCAAGCACAAGACGATGTACGAGCTGGCGCGGATGGTTGAGGACAACGGGGGGGTGTGGCTTGCCATCAACTCGGGCAAGCCCGGGAAGCAGGGGACCGGCATGGACCGCAACATGAAAGCGGTGAGCGACTTCGGGATCGAGTACCCGCTGCTGCTCGATGAGACAAGCAAGGTCGGGATGATGTACGACGCGAAGGTCACGCCGCACATGTACATCATCGACGAGGAGGGGACGCTCGTGTACGCGGGGGCGATCGACAACGACCGCAGCGCGAGCACGCTCGGGGACACCAACTACGTCAAGAAGGCGATGAACGAGCACATGGCGGGTCGGGCGATCTCGATCAGCGAGACCAAGCCCTACGGGTGCTCGGTGAAGTACTGAATCGTCCCTCTGTTCTGCGCCCGCGAGGGCGCGGCGGGCGGTCGCCACTCGGGGAGAGGGCGGCCGCCCGCTTTGGTTTTGGCGCGAGCGGGTCAGACGGGGCGGCGACCCAGGGCGACGTCCATCGCGCCGGCGACGAGGAGATGGACGGGGTCGTAGAGGGAGAGCTCCGGCGTCTCGGCGGTCACGAGGAGGGGGGTCTCGGTGGAGCCGAGGATGACGCCCTCGCAGCCGCGCTCCGAGAGGGCGCCGAGGATCTGGTGGAGGCGCTCGCGGGAGGGCTCGGTGACGGAGCCGTGGATGAGCTCGCGGAAGATGATGTCGTTGACGGCCTGGAGGTCGCCGGGCTCGGGGACGACGACCTTGACGCCGCGGAGGCCGAGGACGGTCTGGTAGATGGAGCCGGAGGTGAGGGCCTTGGCGCCGATGAGGCCGACGGTCTTGCGCCCGTCCGAGACGACGGCGTCGGCGACGAGGTCGATCATGCTGAGCCAGGGGACGGGGCTGCCGGCGCGGGCCATGGGAGCGGCGTGGTGGGCGAGGTTGTCGGGGAGGATGCAGAACTCGGCCCCGGCGGCGGCGAGGGTCTCGCTCGACCACTGGAGGAGCTGGGCGACCATCTCCCAGTCGTCGTGGTCGATGGCCGCGAGGTACCGGGAGAAGGGGATGGAGTGGAGGGTGATGAGGGGGCGGGCGTCCGGTTCGGCGACGCTCGAGACGCGCTGGGCGAGCGTCCGGTAGCACATGGCCGAGCCCTCGGGGCTGACCGCGATGATGCCGATGTGCCTGGCCACGGGTGTTCCTTCCGGGAGCGAGCATGGTCGCGGGCGGCGGGCGGTGCGTCAAACCTGCGATTCATCCGGCGACGGCGCGGATAGCATCGGGCATGAGCGACGCGCGAGGATTGGATCCGTTTGACACGCTCGGGATCGCGCCGCGGTTCGACGTGAGCGCGGAGGAGGCGCGGCGGGCGTGGCTGGCGCGGTCGCTCGCGGCTCACCCGGATCGCGCGGGCGAGGCCGGGCGAGAGGAGACGGCGCGCCTCAACGAGGCGAAGCGGGCGCTGGAGGATCCGGAGCGGCGGGCGGACGCGCTGGTGCTTCGCCTCGGCGGGCCGGCGAAGGAGGCGGAGAAGGGGCTGCCGGACGGGTTTCTCCTGGAGATCATGGAGCTTCGGGAGGGGCTCGAGGCGGCGCAGGCGGAAGGCGACGCGGCGGCGGTTGAGCGGCATCTCGCGACGGCGGAGCGCGAGCGGGCGGCGCGGATGGCGCGCGTCGCGGAGCTGTTCGCGGGCGAGATCGATCGGGCGGCGCTGCGCGCGATCCGGGTGGAACTCAACGCGTGGCGGTACCTGGAGCGGATGATCGAGCAGGCGTCGGCGCCGCCGGAGGTCTGAGCGGTCGGGCGCCCACGGGGGCCGTCAGGGGCCGTACATGTACTGCTCGAGGTAGGTGATCGTTTCGGTCATGACCTCGACCTGGGCGACGTTCAGGTCGCCGATCGAGATGATGCCGAGGAGGCGTCCGTCCTCGACGACGGGGATGTGGCGGATGCGCTGGGTGGTCATGACGTGGCGGAGCTCGTCGACGGAGGCGTCGGGCCCGGCGGCGATGACGGGGGAACTCATGACCTCGCGGACGAGGACCTCGCGCGGGGAGCGGTCGAGGGCGACGATCTTCATGAGGATGTCGCGCTCGGTGAACATGCCGACGATTCGGCCGGAGTCCTCGACGACGGGGGTGGCGCCGATGCGGAGCTCGTTCATGCGCTTGGCGGCGTCGAGGACCGTGGCGTCGGGGGCGACGGTGGCGACCTCGGGGGCGCCGGCGCGGGCTTTGCGTTCAAGGAGGGAGGAGGCGATCGGCATGGCGGAGGCTCCTTTCGGAGGGGCTCGCGCGGGCGCCTGACGCACAGGATCGAGCGCCGGCGGAGCCGGAAGGCCTTCGCGTTGAAGTGTCGCACGCTGGGTGAAAAGAGGGGGAAAAATCCGGGCGATTTCCTACCGATCGTCGGTCCAGCGGACGACGTGCCAGATCTTCTTCCCGCGGCGCAGGAGCGTGACCTGTCCGGGGAGAATGTCGGCGGGGGTGACGACGTGCTCGGGATCGGCCTTCTCGCCGCTGACGGCGACGGATCCGGCGGCGAGGAACTCCTTCGCCTCGCGCTTGCTCCTGGCGAGCCCGGTGTCGACGAGGAGGTCGAGGATCGGCATCCCGTCGGCGAGGCGGCTCGCCGGCAGCTCGGTGTGGGGCGTCTCGGCGAAGACGTCGCGGAGCGCGGCCTCGTCGAGGCCGCGGACGTCGCCGGAGAAGAGCGCCCTTGACGCGGCCTGCGCGCCGGCGAGGGCGTCCTCGCCGTGGAGGAAACGGACGAGTTCCTCGGCGAAGCGGGTTTGCGCGAAGCGCTTGCCGGGGGCCTGATTGTGCTCGGCCTCGATGGCGGCGATCTCGTCCTGGGTCAGCAGCGTGAAGAGCTTGAGGAAGCGGACGACGTCCTCGTCGGCCGCGTTGATGCACCACTGGTAGAGCTGGTAGGGGCTGGTGCGGTGGGCGGAGAGCCAGACGGCGCCGGACTCGGTCTTGCCGAACTTGGAGCCGTCGGCCTTGGTGACGAGTGGGGCGGTGAGGCCGAAGGCGTCGCCGTGGTCGTGGCGGCGGATGAGGTCGCACCCGGCGACGATGTTGCCCCACTGGTCGGAGCCGCCGATCTGGATCGTGATGTTCCGGTCGCGGCGGAGGACGTGGAAGTCGTACGCCTGGAGGATCATGTAGCTGAACTCGGTGTAGCTGATGCCCTGCTCGCGGTTCTCGAGTCGCTGCTTCACCGATTCCTTCTGGATCATCATGTTGACGGAGAAGTGCTTGCCCACGTCGCGGAGCAGCTCGATGTAGCTCAGCTTGGCGAGCCACTCGAGGTTGTCGACGATGAGGGGCGCGGGCAGCCCGTTGCGCTCCGAGAAGACGCGCTCGAAGATCTCGCGCTGGGCGCGGACGTTGGCGGCGACCTCGTCGGCTGAACGGAGCTGGCGCTCGGCTTCCTTGCCCGAGGGGTCGCCGATGAGCCCGGTGCCGCCGCCCTGAAGCACCACCGGCGTGTGCCCGGCTCGCGCCAGGTGCACGAGCACCATGATCGGCACGAGATTCCCGACGGTGAGGGAGTCGGCGGTGGGGTCGAAGCCGGAGTAGGCGAGGCGGGGGCCGGTCTCGAGGTGCTCGCGCAGGGCGGCTTCGTCGGTGCAGTCCTTGAGGAGACCGCGCCAGCGGAGCTCGTTGATGAAGTCGATCCTGGAGGTGGTGGTCTCGCTCATCGGGAGCGAGCGTAGCACCGCGGGTTAGCGCGCGCGCAGCTCGAGGCGCCAGTCGGGGGCGTCGGCGTGGGGCGCCCAGAGGGTCATGTCGCTCGAGACGCGGTCCCAGTCGAGGGACTCGGCGTGGCCGTCGAGCATGACGCCGATGACGGCGCGGCCGGCGACGGGGCGGACGTTGCCGGTGAGGCCCGGGTTGTCGCGCGCTTCCGGCGCGCCGAGCGAGGCCCAGACGGCGCGCTCGCCCGTGAAGTAGGGGCTCCGGACGCGGTAGTAGCCCTCGAAGAACTCGCCGACGGCGTTGGTCTCGCCGCCGTAGCCGGCGCTGGTCATGGCCATGAGCCGGGAGGGGCGGGGGGCGTCCTCGACCCGGCGGACCCAGAAGTCGCCGTAGGCGGTCTGGAATCGGGCGGGGTCCGGGCTTCCGACGGGGGAGTAGTAGAACTGCGTGCCGCCGCCGACGAAGCTCTGGTTGATGCCGAAGGCGGTGTAGAGGGTGTAGCGGTAGTAGTCGAAGCCTGCCTCGGCGGAGTCGAGGGTGTCGCGGATGTAGGGGTCGCGGAAGAGGGCGTCGACGTTGTAATCGAGGTAGGGGGCGAGTCGCCAGAACCAGCGCTGGGCGGGCTCGCCGGTGATGGGGTGGCCGACGAGGTCGCGCGGGGTGGTCTTGAGGGCGTTCGGGAAGCCGAGGGCGAGCTCGATCTCGGCGGGGAGAACGTAGCCCTTGTGGTCGTTTGCGAACTGCAGATAGGCGACCGCGTGGTCGCGGCCGCGGGAGAGCTCACGGGCGACGACGGCGGCGTCGCGGGCGCCCGCGAACGCGGGGAGGAGGATGCCCAGGAGGATCCCGATGATCGAGATCACCACGAGGAGCTCGACGAGGGTGAACCCGGCTTCGGGGCGAGTGCGGCCAGTCAGGATTTTTTCGGCGTGGGCTGGCATCGTTCCGGTGGGCTGGGAATGATTCTTGTGGAGCTGGAGTGAGAAGTCCAGTTCAGAGCCACCGCTCCGATTTGACGGGAGGATAGCGGTCGCCCTACCTTCCTGCAACTGAGACTCAGTCGCAAGACTGGTCTTTCATCACGAGAGCGTCGGCACGCCCGTGGGGGGCGTGCCTGGAGAGAGCGTTCATTCGGAGTATCGGCGTGCGTCTTCCCGGCGCTTCGCCAGAAAGGGTCTTCACCATGCGTATCGCTGCCATCGTCGCCGCCGCCGGCGCGCTGACCGCTGTCACGGTCGTCAACGCGGGGTCCACCACGATCAACCTCACGCGCGAGGTTCCGGACCTCGACCGTTGGAACTATCCGTTCAACGCGACCCCGGGGGTGCGCGAGACGGCGACGTCGTTCGCGGCGTTTGGCGTCGACTTCCTCGACGACCATGACGCGCAGTTCCTGCTGGGCTTCCTGACCGACCAGTCGTCGGCCGACGGCGTCGGGGTCGTCCCGTCGGGGCTCGGGGAGGCCCGGTACGTCGTGAACGCGGCGCAGGTGACCGTGACGATCGCGATCGGCGGGGTGTTCGACTACGACCCGACGTACGACGCGCTCGGGACGTACCTTGATCCGGCGGACCCGGAGTTCGTGGCGGACAGCGACGCGGGGCGCCCGATCATGATCTTCGGCACGGGGTACCGGAACGGGTTCGGGATCGCGCCGCCGTTCATGCCCTTCCTCGAGACGACACCGTTCTCGTTTGCGAACCCGGCGATGGAGCGCGTGCGCAACGCGTTCGCGAGCGACTACGAGAACGGGCTTCCGCGGGACATCTCCAACAGCGTGCTCGATCGGCTGGAGATCGACCCGTTCGCGATCGGTGTGATCAGCTCGGGCGGCGCTGAGCTCCCGGCGGGGGCGAGCGTTCCGGCGGAGTCGACGGTGACGTTCGATCTCGACGTGAACGATCCGGACGTGCAGTCGTTCCTGGCGCGTTCGCTTGACGCGGGGAACCTGCAGCTTTCGATCACGTCGCTTCACGCGGCGAGCGGCGGACCGGGCGGCGGCGACGGCGTGACCTACCCGGCGTACTTCACGAAGGAGGATCCGCTGGCCCCGGCGTTCGGTCAGGCGCCGCAGCTGAGCCTCGACGTGACGGTGCTCCCGGAGAACCCGGCGGACCTCGACGGCGACGGGGTCGTGGGCGCGAGCGACCTGGCGCTCCTGATCGGCCAGTGGGGTCAGGTCGGGACGAGCGCGGACTTCGCGGGCGACGGCGTGGGGGCCGACGACCTGGCGTTCCTCATCGGCGCGTGGGGCTGAGCCGGACCGCCTGCCGGACCACCGAAGCGACGACCTGTTCGGCGGCGGGCGCGGGCCCGCCGCCGCTTTCGTTTGGGGCCCGCGGGAACGGCGCCCTGCGGCGGCGGAGCGCCGCTACTCGGGGATCTCGATCCCGCTCGAGTTGAGCAGCGTCGTGAAGGTGTCCCCGAAGACAAAGTTCTCTTCGGGGAGTTCGAGGCCCGAGCGGTTCTGGTCGGCGTGGGAGAAGACGATCTCGGCGTCCCCGATGCGGACGGGCGGCGCGCCGGGTTCGGGGAAGAGGTCGATGTCGATGATGGTGTGGGCGCCGAAGTCGTCGAGCCTGACGAGGGTGGCGGAGTAGCGGAGGATCTGTCCGGGCGCGGCCTCTCGCTCGAGCCGCGCCCTGGCGATCTTGGCGAGGAGGACCTTCTGCTTGAACCGCTCGGCGTGCCCGGCGAGGAGCCCGCCGGTCTGGGCGCAGCCCTCGAGGATGAGGGTGGCGGGCATGACGGGGCAGGCCTCGCGCGAGCCCTCGGCGGGGAAATGGTCGTAGAGGTGTTCCTCGGAGAGGGACACGCCCTTGACGGCGACCATGCGCTCGCCCGGGACGTGCTCGAGGATGCGATCGATCCACATCCAGCGCATGCGTGGCGGCTCAGGCGCTGGTGGTCTGGCCGAGCTTGCGTTCGACGAAGTTGACGACGGCGTCGACGGTGAAGATGTCGCCGACCCTGGAGACCTGGGGGTCCTTCTCGAACTCGGAGAAGTCGACGTGGGGGAGCTTCTCCTTGAGGGCGGCGATGCCCTTCTCGGTGACCTTGCCGCCCTGAACGTACTCGGGGTCCTGCGCGACGTTGTCGGGGAAGAGCTCGCCCTGCTCGATCTTGAAGCCGAAGACCTGCTCGAGCTTGAAGACGATGTCGAGGAAGTCGATGGACTCGGCCTCGAGGTCCTTGGTGAGGACGGCCTCGGGGGTGACCTCCTCCTCGTCGACGCCGAGGGCGTCGACCAGGGTTTCCTGAACCTTCTCGAAGATCTCGTCGTGCGTCATCCGTGGCTCCCGCGGCGGGGGTCCCCGCCCTGCGTGTGAAGGGGCAAGTGTAGCGGATTCTCTCGAACTATCCGGGATCGAAGGCGGACGCGGGCGCGAGGGCGCGGGCGGCGGCTTCGGCGACGGCGGCGGCGCCGCGCGCGGCGGGCAGCGATCCTGCGGCGGCGGTCATCGCGTCGGCTCGGGCGAGCGCCTCGCGCAGGGCGCGGGCCAGGTCGGGGGCGGTGCGGGCCGGGTCGACGCGGTCGGGGACGATGACGGCGGCGCCGACGGCCTCGAGCGGGCGGGCGTTGGCCGCCTGGTGGGCGTCGCGGTGGTGGGGGTAGGGGAGCACGATGACGGGGGTGCGGCTTGCCCAGGCCTCGGCGATCGTCCCGGCGCCGCCGCGGGCGACGGCGAGGGTCGCGGCGGCCCAGGCCTCGGGCATGCGCTCCAGAAAGGGACGGATGGTCGCGTCGGCGCCGGCGCGCTCGTAGGCGTCGGCGAGCTCGGCCTCGTGCTCGGGCCCGGCCTGATGAAGCGCCTGCCAGCCGGCAAGGGCGCCGGGGAGGTCGCGGAGCGCGGCGGCGAGGCCACGGGTGATGGAGGCGGCGCCCTGGCTTCCGCCGGTGACGAGGAGCGTCGGTCTCGCCGGGTCGAGTCCGAGGGCGGTGCGGGCGGCGGCTTGATCGGGGAGGGCGTCGAAGGCGGCGCGGACGACGGGGGTGATGGCGGTCCAGCCGCGCGGCGCGACGCCGGCGACGACGAAGCGATGGGGGGTGAAACGGGCGCCGAGGCGATTGGCCTTGCCGAGGGAGGCGTCGAGGTTGACGAGGCAGGACCAGATCCTCTCGGCTCGCGCCGCGGCGACGGCGGGGGCGCTGACGAAGCCGCCCGAGGCGACGAGGGCGACGGGGCCGTGCGTCCTGGCGTCCTGGATGATCGTGCGGGCGGCGCGGAGGCTCGGGCCCCAGCCTGCGGCGAAGCGGGCCAGCCCGCGCGGCGAGAACGCGAGCGGACTGGCGGGGAGCGGGCGGGCGTCGAGCGACCGGGCGTCGGCGATGGCGCGGTCGACAGCGCGCTCGCTCACGAGGTGGATCGCGCGGAGGTTCGGGAAGCGATCGCGGAGGCGCTCGGCGATGGCGACGTTGGGGAAGATGTGCCCGCCCGAGCCGCCGCCGGCGAGGATGACGGTGGGCGTCGTCATGGCGCAAGGGGAGCGGGCGTCGCGGGACGGAGGGGGCGGGTGACGACGATCGCCCGTTCGGCGTCGTGTTCGTCGTCGCTCGCGGCGAGGGGGGCGGACTCGCGGGCGGAGTGGAGGGTGAGCCCGGCGACGAGTCCGAGCATGGCGGCGGTCAGGGCCCAGCCGGTGCCGCCCGCCGAGAGGAGCGGGAGCGCGATGCCCTTGGTGGGGCCGAGGCCGGTGACGGCCATGACGTTGATGCACGCCTGAACGCCGAGGGTGGTGGCGACGCCCAGGGCGACGAGCTTGCCCGCGGGGAAGCGGATGGCGCGGGCGGCGAGGGCGACGCTGGCGATCAGCCCGAGCTCGAGGGCGAGGGTGAGGGCGGCGCCGGCGAAGCCGAGCTCCTCGCAGATGACGGCGAAGAGGAAATCGTTCTGGACCTCGGGGAGGTAGCCGAACTTCTGGATGCCGAAGCCGAGGCCTCGCCCGAAGATCCCGCCGCCGGCGATCGCGCTCATGGACTGGATCATGTGGAAGCCCGTGTCCTGCGGGTCGGCGAAGGGGTTGAGGAAGCTGGTGAGGCGCTGGATGCGGTAGGGCTCGACGAGGATGCCGATGGCGACCGCGAGGAGTCCGGCGGGGGCGAGCGCGGCCAGGCGCCAGACGGACACGCCCGCGCCCAGGAGCATGACGCCCGCCACGACGGCGATCAGGACGGCGGTGCCGAGGTCTTCCTTGGCGATGACGACGGCGACGAGGGCCGCGGCGAGGAGACCCGGGAGCAGGCCCTGCGTGAAGCTGCGGGCGCGGTCGCCCAGAGAGGCGCCGTAGCGGGCGAGCATGAGCACGACGCCCCACTTGGCGATCTCGGAGGGCTGGACGGAGAGGTCGCCGAAGCCGGGGAGGGGGATCATGATCCAGCGCTGGGCGCCGTTGAAGTTCCGTCCGACGCCCGGGATGTAGGGCAGGAGGCAGACGCCGATGAGGGCGACGAGGAGCCACCAGGACCGGGCGGTCCAGGGGCGGCTGAGGGCCCGGGTCGCGATCGCGCGGACGGGGCGGGACTGGGCGAGCCCGAGGCAGAGGAGGGCGATCGCGGCGTAGAGCGCCGGTCGCGAGGTCGCGATGGAGGCGAGGGTGAGGGGGGCGTCGTTGCCGCGGCCGAGGCCCATGCCCGCCGACTGCACCATCACCACGCCCATGAGCAGGAGCGAGAGCGCGCAGAGCGACACGGCGTGGCGGGCGGTGAGCATCTCCCTCGGGTATCGGCGAGCGGCGCGGGAGGCCTGCAAGAGCGGCGTGCGGGCGCGGCGTCCGGCGGGGGGCTCAGTCGAGGCGCGCGCGGATCTTCTCCGCGAGCTCCTCGCCGTTCTCGAGCTTCCCGGGCTTCCAGACGAGCCTCACGCCCTGGCGTCCTTCGGGCTCGTCGGGCATGCGGGGGATGATGTGGAAGTGGACGTGGAGGACGGCCTGCCCCGCGGGCGCGCCGTTGTTCTGCACGACGTTGGAGTCCGCGACGCCCGCGGCCTTGGCGACGGCTCGGCAGAGGCGCGGGAGGACGCGGCCGATGGCGGCGGCGGAGTCGTCGGAGAGCTCGCCGAGGGTCGCCCTGGCTTCCTTCGGGATCACGAGGGTGTGGCCGTAGGAGAGGGGGTTGACGTCGAGGAAGGCGAGAACGAGGTCGTCCTCGTAGACGCGGTGGCAGGGGACCTCGCCGGCGATGATCTTGCTGAAGATGGTGTCGGGCATGGGGCGAGCCTAGCGAAACCTGGGGAGGAATCAGCCGACGCCGGCCTCGACCGCGGCGGCGGCGGGCGGGTGTGGAACGTCGTTTCCGGGCGGCGGGAGGCGGAGGAAGCGCGCGAGCCAGTAGGAGCCGGCGTAGAAGGGGATGGTGTCGAGGGCCGCCATGATCACCTTGAAGACGTAGCCGGTCGCGATGAAGGCGGCGAGCTGGGGGCCCAGGGCGGCGTCATCGGCGACAGGAAGAGCCTGCGCGTAGTAGTGCGTGATGAGGATGACGGCGGTGGTGTCGACGAGCTGGCTGATGAGCGTCGAGCCGTTGTTGCGGAGCCAGAGGTGCCTGCCGCGGGTGAGGGTCTTCCAGAAGTGGAAGACCTGGACGTCGATGAACTGGGCGACGAGGTAGGCGATCATGGAGGCGGTGACGGCGCCGAAGGCGAGGGCGCGGACGTCGAAGAAGACGCCGGTCTTCTCGGCGCCCTCGGGCTCGAAGCCGGGCCAGAGGCCCCCGATCCAGAGGATGAAGACGACCCAGAGGTTGAGAATGAAGCCGACGAAGACGACCCAGTTGGCGCGCCGGCGGCCGTAGAGCTCGCTGATGAAGTCGGTGCAGAGGAAGGTGATGGGGTAGGGGAGCACGCCGACGGCGACGGCGAGCTTGTAGTCCCAGTCGCGCGAGCCCTCGACGAACCACGCGAGGTTCACGAAGCGCGTGATGCCCAGGATGTTGAGCATGGCGAGGGAGCCGAGGAAGATCCCGGCGAAGAGGAGGAAGACGCGCTCGCGCCGCTCGTGCAGGCGCGCCTCGGAGAGTTCGGGGAGGCCTTCGTAGCGGTGCTGGGCGGAGGGGAGGGGATCGTGGGCGGAGGTCATGCGCGGGAAGGATACGCGGGGCGGCGGGGGCCGTAGAATCGCGTCATGGCGGAGCCGGCGATGGTTGAGGGGGCGCGGGCGCGGGGCGCAAGGCCCGGGCGCGCGGCTCCCGACGGGATCATCCGGGAGCTGTCGCCCCTCGTGGCGAGCCAGATCGCGGCGGGGGAGGTGGTCGAGCGTCCGGCGTCGGTGGTCAAGGAGCTGATCGACAACGCGATCGATGCGGGGGCGAGCCGGATCCGCGTGGAGCTCGAGGCCGGCGGCGTCGAGCTGGCGCGGGTGACCGACGACGGGGCGGGGATCGCGGCGGAGCAGCTCGCGATGGCGGTGGCGCCGCACGCGACGAGCAAGCTGCGTTCGCCCGAGGACCTGGAGCGGATCGCGACGATGGGGTTCCGGGGCGAGGCGCTGGCGTCGATCGCGAGCGTGTCGCGGCTGAGCATCCGCTCGCGGCGGCGCGGGAGCGCGGAGGCGTGGCGGCTCGAGGTCGAGGGCGCGACGCGGGGCGAGATCCGGCCCGACGCGGGGCCCGAGGGCACGAGCGTGAGCGCCCGGAACCTGTTTTTCAATGCGCCGGCTCGGCGGAAGTTCCTGCGGACGGCGCGCACGGAGCAGACGCGGTGCGCCGACGTCGTGCGCGACGCGGCGCTCGCGCACGCGTCCATCGCCTTTGAGCTGGTGGTCGACGGGCGCGCGGCGCTCGATCTGCCCGGCGGTCAGGGGCCGAGGGAGCGGGCGCTGGCGATCCTGGGCGTCGAGCTCGAGGACCGGCTGCTCGAGGTGCACGCCGACGAGCAGGATTCGTCCGGTCGCGGGGTGGCGCTGTGGGGGCTCGCGGGGCTTCCCGAGCTCGCGCGGCCCACGAACCGGGGGCAGCGGTTCTACGTCAACGGGCGCCCGATCACGGACGGGACGATCCAGCACGCGCTCCAGGAGGCGTACCGGGGGCTGATCGATCCGAGCCGGCGCCCGACGGCGGTGCTGCTGCTCGAGATGACGCCCGAGGCGGTGGACGTGAACGTGCACCCGGCCAAGAGCGAGGTGCGGTTCCGCGACCGCTCGATGGTCCACTCGGTGGTGCTGCGGGCGGTTCGGGCGGCGCTGCGGTCGGCGGACCTGACGCCCACGCACGCGGTCGAGGCGATGCTGCGGGACCGGGCCCGCGCGGAGTTCGGTTCGGGCGCGATCGAGGCGCGGCCGCCGGCGGGCGCCTCGGCGCGCGACTTCGTCGAGGCGTTCAAGGCGCTCGGCCCCGACCAGACGCAGCGGGTGCTGCGGGAGGTGGCGGAGGAGACGGGCGACGCGCGGTGGCGCGAGGTGGACCGCCCCGAGTCGGCGCCGGCCCCCGCGGCGCTGATCGAGCCGCGGCCGGCGGCGCGGGTGCTGCAGATTCACTCGAGCTACCTGGTGACGCAGGACGAGCGGGGGATGCTGATCATCGACCAGCACGCGCTGCACGAGCGGGTGATGTTCGAGAAGCTGCGGGCGCGGATCGGTCGGGGCGCGCTCGAGAGCCAGCCCTTCCTGACGCCCGTGGCGGTCCGGACCGGGGCGGCGAAGGCCGACCGGCTCGAGGAGCTGGCGCCCCTGCTCTCGCGGCTCGGGATCGAGGCGGGGCGGCTCGGGCCCGAGGACGTGGCGATCCACGCGTTCCCCACGTTCCTCGCGGAGCGCCGGGTGGACCCGGCGCGGTTCCTCGAGGAGCTGCTCGAGCGGGCGGACGAGCTTCAGGGTTCGGGCGGGGACGAGGCGGCGCTGCACGAGACGCTCGACCTGATGGCGTGCAAGGCGGCGGTCAAGGCGGGCGACCGGCTGAGCGACGGGGAGATCGCGGAGCTCATCCGGCTTCGCCAGCAGGTGGAGCGTTCGTCGAGCTGTCCGCACGGGCGCCCGACGAGCGTGCGGCTGACGATCGCGGACCTCGAGAAGCTCTTCGGGCGGCGGGGCTAGACGTCCGGGACGTGCGGCCGGACGCCGCGGATCCAGCGGATGACGATGGCGGCGGCCCAGAGGGTCCCGACGAGCAGGCCGAGGAGGGCGAAGGCGATGAGCAGTCCGCCGGCAAGCATGGTCCACTGAAAGAGCGGGTCGGCGGCGGTCGCGTCGCGCATCCCGTCGGCCAGGTCCTGCCGGCCCGCCCCAAAGCCGCGGAGCGACCAGCCGCCGAGCTGGAGACCCCAGCGTCCGAGGAGCGCCGAGAGCGCGACCAGGAGCGTCGCCTCGAGGAGCGCGACGAGCGGTCCCTGGCGTGGTTCGTCGTCGCTCTTGAACCAGTCGAGGAAGAGGTCGAGCGTGCTCATGGGGTCCGGAGGATACTCAAGGCCCGGAAAAGGCTGATCGTGGGGGCGTCGGGGGCCGAAGAAGGCACTAGACTGTCGGGTCCGCCCGGGGCGCCTGAGGCGGTTCGCACGCCCGTCAGCACGGTGGTAACCGGACATGGCATCAGAGGTCGGATCGGAAGTCAGGGCCGCGAGCGATTCGGTCAACTCCTGGTCGGGGGCGTACCTCGAGGCCCAGCACGAGTCGTGGAAGCGTGATCCCTCGTCGGTGAGCGCGGACCTCGACGCGTTCTTCCGCGGCTTTGAGCTCGGCGCCCGCGACGTCGGCGCGCCGGCCGTCAACGGCGCCGTTCCGGCGGCCCCAGCGGGCTCGGCGCCGCCGTCCTCGAGCGATCTGGCGAAGGCGATCGCGGTGGCGGATCTCGTGCGCGCCTACCGGGCGGTGGGGCACCTGGCGGCGCAGCTCGATCCCTTCGGTCGCGAGCGGCCGGCGCCCGCGGCGCTGGATCCCGCGCACTACGGGCTCTCGGACGCGGATCTCGATCGGGTGTACCCCTTCCCCGACGTTCCGGGCAAGGGCTCGATGACGCTCCGGGCGGCGCTGGACCTCCTCCGCGAGACGTACACGCGCTCGATCGGCGTCGAGTACCAGCACATCTGCCGGGCGGAGGAGCGCGAGTGGATGGGCGAGCGGCTCGAGCGCGACCGCGCGCGGCTTCAGCTGACCGGCGCGCAGCGCGAGCACGTGCTGCTGCAGCTTCACAAGGCGGAGCTCTTCGAGACGTTCCTGCACAAGCGGTACGTGGGGCAGAAGCGGTTCAGCCTCGAGGGGGGCGAGTCGCTCATCGCGCTGCTCGACTGGATCGTTCAGCAGGCGCCCAAGACGGGGGTGGAGGAGCTCGTGATGGGGATGCCTCATCGCGGGCGGCTCAACGTGCTCAAGAACATCCTCGGGAAGACCTACGAGCAGATCTTCACGGAGTTCGAGGACGCGTGGGACAAGGACTTTGACGAGGGCGGCGGCGACGTGAAGTACCACCTCGGCTTCTCGGGCGACCGGGAGACCGAGGACGGGGAGCCGATCCGAGTGGTTCTGGGTTCGAACCCGAGCCACCTCGAGAGCGTCGACGGCGTGGTGCTCGGGCGCACGCGGGCGAAGCAGCGGCTGCGCTCCGACGAGGAGCGGACGAAGACCGTCCCGATCCTGATCCACGGCGACGCGGCGTTCATCGGGCAGGGCGTGGTGCAGGAGGTTCTGAACTTCTCGCAGCTGCCGGGCTACACGACGGGCGGGTGCATCCACGTCATCGTGAACAATCTGATCGGGTTCACGACGGGCCCTGACGACGCTCGGTCGAGCCCGTACTGCTCGGACGTCGTGAAGATGATCGAGGCGCCCGTGATCCACGTCAACGGCGAGGATCCGGAGGCGGTGGTGTACGCGGCGCAGGTGGCGCTCGAGTACCGCCAGACGTTCAAGCGCGACATCGTGATCGACATGTGGTGCTACCGGAAGTACGGGCACAACGAGGGCGACGATCCGTCGTTCACGCAGCCCGTGATGGCGGCGCTGATCAAGAAGAAGCCGAGCACGCTCCGCATCTACGCGGAGCGCCTGCTCAGCGAGGGCGTGATCGACGAGGCCCGCGTCGAGCAGATCCGGGACTCGCTGCACAAGCAGATGGAAAAGGCGCAGAGCTCGATCGCGACCGAGCCGCACGACCCGACGATCGATCCGGGCTCGTGGCGATGGGAAGGCTACGGGAACGACTACTCCTTCGAGCCCGTGAACACGACGGCGCCGCGGGAGCTGATCGACGAGGCGGCGGAGGCGATCTCGCGGACGCCCGAGGGGTTCACGCCCCACCGGATGCTCGCCAAGCAGCTCGAGAAGCGCACGCGGAGCATCCTCGACGACGAGCCGATGGACTGGGGCGCGGTCGAGGCGCTGACCTTCGGGACGCTGCTGCTCGAGGGCAACGCGGTGCGGCTGTCGGGGCAGGACTCGCGCCGCGGCACGTTCAGCCACCGCCACGCGGTGCTCCGCGACGAGAAGACCGGCGACCCCTACGTCCCGCTCAACCACATGCGCGAGATGGGCCGGCCCGGGATCACGGGCGAGGAGCCGGGCGACCCCGGAACCGACGGGCGCCCGCGGCAGGCGCGGGCGTGCATCTACGACTCGCCTCTGTCGGAGTACGGCGTGCTCGCCTTCGAGTACGGCTACTCGCTCGCGGACCCGCGGATGCTCGTGGTGTGGGAGGCGCAGTTCGGCGACTTCTGCAACGGGGCGCAGATCGTGATCGATCAGTACATCGCGAGCGCCGAGCACAAGTGGCAGCGCTGGAGCGGGCTTGTGCTGCTCCTGCCGCACGGGTACGAGGGTCAGGGCCCGGAGCACTCCTCGGCGCGGCTCGAGCGGTTCCTCAAGCTGTGCGCGGACGACAACATCCAGGTGATCTACCCGACGACGCCCGCGCAGCAGTTCCACGCGCTGCGGCGTCAGCTCCGCCGGACGTTCCGCAAGCCCCTCGTGGTGATGAGCCCGAAGAGTCTGCTGCGGCACCCCCGGGCGACGAGCCGGGTCGCGGAGCTGACGGACGGGGGCTTCCAGGAGATCCTCGACGACCCGACGTTCGAGAGCGCCAAGAAGGCGGCGGGGGCCTCGCGGCTGATCCTGTGCTCGGGCAAGGTCTACTACGACCTGGTCGAGCGTCGTGAGCAGGACGGGCGCGAGGAGGACGTGGCGGTGGTCCGGGTGGAGCAGCTCTACCCGCTGCACGCGGACCGTCTGGGGGAGATCGCGTCGCGGTACCCGAGCGCCGAGCGGGTGTGGGTGCAGGAGGAGTCGAAGAACGCGGGGGCGTACACGTTCTTCAACCAGCAGGTCCGGGACCTGCTGGACTGGTCGCCGCTGCCCTACATCGGGCGCGAGGCGAGCCCGACGCCCGCGACGGGATCGAAGAAGCAGCACACGAAGGAGCAGGACGCGCTCCTCAAGCGGGCCGTGGCGGCGCCCGCGCCCGCGACGACGGGTTGAGCGCGGTTAGAATCGGGTCTGGTTTCGAGCGTTGGATTCACCGCCCGGCGCCCTCGCCGGCGAGACAGAGAGAGCAGTCGGCATGGCCACGGACATCGTGATCCCGCAGGTGGGCGAATCGGTCTCGGAGGGCGTCATCGCGGCGTGGCTCGTCGGCGACGGCGAGCGCGTGGAGCGCGACGACCCGGTGCTCGAGATCGAGACCGACAAGATCACGGTGGAGGTGCCGGCGCCCGCGTCGGGCGTGGTCAAGCACAGCGCGAGCGAGGGCGACACCGTGGAGGTGGGCGCGACGGTGGGCTCGATCGAGGAGGGCGAGGGGGCCCCCGCCGAGAAGACCGAGCGGGCGAGCGAGCCCGCCGCCAAGGCTCGGGACGCCGCGACCGAGGCGGCCCAGAAGCCGGAGCCGGTCGCGAAGGACGCGGAGCCCGCGAGGGGGGCTCCGGCCGTGGCGGCCTCGCGCGGGCCGGGGAGCGACGCGGGCTCGGGCGGGTCGGGCTCGGGCGCGTCGGCGACGCCGGTCTCGGGCGACGTCGCCGCGACGCCGCTCGCGCGGAAGCTGGCGAGCGATCATCACATCGACCTGTCGCGCGTCACGCCCACGGGCCCCTCGGGGCGGGTGCGCGAGCAGGACGTGCTCGCGGCGATCCAGAGCGGGAGCATGACCGCCTCGGGCAACGGCTCGGCCCCCGCGGCGGCGCGCGGCGCGTCGGCGCCGGCGCCCTCGACGCCTTCCGGCGACGAGCGCGGGACGACGGTGACCAAAATGTCGCCCCTTCGCAAGCGGATCGCCCAGCGCCTCGTCGAGGCGCAGCGGACGGCGGCGATGCTCACGACCTTCAACGAGTGCGACATGACCAACGTCATGGCGCTGCGCTCGCGGCACAAGGACGCCTTCCAGGAGAAGCACGGCGTCAAGCTCGGGTTCATGTCGTTCTTCGTCAAGGCGGCGGTCAGCGCGCTCCGCGCCTACCCGGCGGTGAACTCGTCGATCGTCGAGCAGGACGGGCAGCCGGCGATCGAGGAGCACGACTACTGCGACATCGCCGTCGCCGTCGGCACCGACAAGGGACTCGTCGTCCCCGTGCTTCGCGACTGCCAGTCGCTCACGTTCGCGGAGATCGAGGGCGGGCTTGGCGAGCTCGCGCAGAAGGCGCGAAACGGGAAGCTCTCGCTCGAGGAGATGCAGGGCGGGACGTTCACGATCTCCAACGGCGGGGTGTACGGCTCGATGATGAGCACGCCGATCCTCAACCCGCCGCAGTCGGGCATCCTCGGGATGCACAACATCATCAAGCGGCCGGTCGAGCACCCGGGCAAGCCGGGCGAGATCGCGCTGCGCCCGATGATGTACCTGGCGCTCTCCTACGACCACCGGATCGTCGACGGCGCGGGCGCGGTCGGGTTCCTCAAGCACGTCAAGGAGTGCATCGAGGACCCGGAGCGGCTGATGCTGGGGGTGTGATTCAGTCTCGCGCGATCGGCGCGAGTTCCTCGAGCATCCCGAGCACGGCCGAGTCGATCATCGCGAAGACCGCGTCGAAGCCTTCGGGCCCGCCGTGGTACGGATCGGGAACGCTTTGCTCCTCGTCCAGAGCGCCCGCCAGGCGGGGGTCGAACGATCGGAGCAGGCGCACGCGCTCGGCGGGGAGGCCGGCCTCGAGCAGGTGGTCGCGGTTGCTCGGGTCCATCGGAACGATGAGGTCGAAGCGCGCGTCGGCGCGCGGGTCGAGTCGGCGGGCGACGCCCGGGAGCTCGACGCCGTTCTTTCTGGCGACCGCGATCGCGCGGGGGTCGGGCCGCTCGCCGGCGTGCCAGCCGCCGGTGCCGCAGGAATCGACGCGGAAGCGCTCGTGCGCGTTGATCTCCCGTGCGCGGTGCAGGAAGAGGCCCTCGGCCAGCGGCGAGCGGCAGATGTTGCCCAGACAGACGAAGAGGATGGAGGCGGCGGGCATGTCGCGTGAGATTCCCTTCATTGCTCGGGCGCGGATCATAGCCGCGCGCGGGCCGTAGACTCTCGGGTTGAACCTCGCCGCTGCCGCCGCGTCCGATGCGGGAGCACGGAACCCCTCGGAAAGGAACCTCATGCGCTTCATCACGCTCGCCGCCGCTTCGCTCGCTTCCGTGTCCCTCGTTTCGCCCGCGTTCTCCCAGTCGCCAACGCCGCAGGCGGCGGGCTCGGGGGCGACGCAGGCGCAGTTCGCGATCACGGTGCTCGAGCCGGGCGCCGAGCCGCGGCGGGAGTTCCGCTACGACCTCGAGGCGGGCCAGACGGAGGCGATGGTGATGCGGATGGCGGTTGATCAGTCGATCGCCGCCGACGGCGTGATGGGTCGCGAGATGACGCTCCCGACGATGGTGATGGAGCTCGATCTGGAGACGACGGAGCTCGCGACGGGCGAGGGCGAGAAGCCCGAGGGGACGATCGAGGCGACGTTCGAGTTCGTGAGCCTGTCGGCGAGCGATCGCGAGGGCTCTCCCGAGGGCTCCGCGGAGATGATCACCGAGGCGCTGGGGGGGTACACCACGGTCTCGGGCGGCCTGACGCTCGAGCCGACGGGGCGGCTCACGCAGCTTCGGATCGACGCCAACCCCGAGACGCCGCCGGCGGTTCAGCAGAGCCTGATGCAGACGGTCGCGGCGCTCCGGAACGTGTTCACCCCGTTCCCGGACGAGGCGGTGGGCGTGGGTGCGCAGTGGCGGATCGACATGGTGATCCCGTTCCCGTCGTTCACGATGGCGCAGCGCATCGAGTACACGCTCGAGGAGATCGACGGGGACGTCGTGACGCTGAGCATGGAGGTCTCGCAGGGCGCGCCCGGCGAGCAGACGATCGAGGACACGCGCGGCGAGTGGGAGAGCGAGGTCGCGGAGATCTCGGGCGGCGGGGAGGGCTCGGTCGTGATCGACCTCAAGCGCCTGGCGCCGGTCGAGAGCGACCTGACGATCTCGAGCCGCGTGGTGGTGAACTCGACGCAGGGCGATCGCACCGCGCAGACCGTGGTTCAGAGCGCGACGCGCGTGGCGACGACGGGCGAGAAGAAGTGATTAGCCGTTCGCGGGAGCGCCCGCCGGCTCGTTGAGGATGCGCTCGGCGTAGCTGTTCATCGCGTCGCGGAGCTGCTCGAAGCTCTCGAGGACGTAGAGGATCGGCTGGTAGTGGTCGATCTCGAAGCCCGTGTCGCAGACGCGCTGGAGCTCGAAGGGGCGGCGCTCCACCTCGTCGCTCTCGAGAGCGTGGTGGCCCTCGCCCTCGCTCGAGATGAGGCCCGAGCCGTAGAGCTTGACGCGCCCGTCCTCGCGGATGAGCCCGAACTCGACGGTGAACCAGAAGAGACGCGCGAGGCGCTCGGTGTGCGTCTCGTCGTTGGTGTGCAGCGCGGCCTGCCCGTAGGTCTGGAGGAAGTCGGCGAAGACCGGGTCGGCGTGGAGCGGCACGTGCCCGAAGACGTCGTGGATGATGTCGGGCTCGGGCAGGTAGTCCATGCTCTCGCGCGGGCGGACGGAGATGGTGGTGGGGAACTTCCGCTGGGCGAGGAAGGCGAAGAAGGCCTTGGGCGGGAGGTAGCCCGGGACGCCGTGGCTCGACCAGCCGGTGAGCGGCGCGAGGCGCGAGTTGACGTCGGCGAGGTCCGGGACGCTCTCGGGCTTGAGGTTGATCGCGCGCATGCCGTCGAGGAAGACGTTGGACGCGTCGGACTCGAGCTGCTTCATGCGCTTCTCGAAGAGGATTCGCCAGACCTCGTGATCCTCCTCGGAGTAGCGGTCCCAATGCTGCTGGATCGTGAGCGAGTCGACGTCGATCCGGTCGCCCGGGAGGTTCGCGGCGGCTTCGCCGGCTTCGAGGGCCCTCTTGGCCTCGTCAGAGTCAATCACGTGGTGCCAGATGCTGGCCATGGGAAACCTCCGCTCGTGGCCCGAGGTGCGCCGGTTGGCGCGGGGCCGATCCCGTCATTTTACGTTTGGAACGTCGGCCGTGGCGAAAAACCGCTCAGAGCCTGCCGCGGCGTCCGTGGTGGGTCTGGAACCCGAAGACGCGGGCGAACGGGGTGAGGATCACCCCCAGGGGGATGGCGACGGCGCCCGAGTAGAGGGCGGAGACGCCGCGGGCGGCGAGCTCGGGCACGGCGTCGAAGGCGACGGCGGGGTCGTAGGCCTCGCGGATGGTGAAGCAGACGACGACGAGCAGGTGGGCGAGCGCCGAGAGCATGACGGTCATGGCGGGCAGCGCGAAGAGGTTGGTTCGCTCGAGCATCGCGCGGGCGGTGAGGACGGCGTACGCCCCGAGCGCGCACCCGAGGGCGAAGGGCCCGACGGTGACGACCGCGTCGACCGCGCCCGGCGCGGCGCGGGCGCCCATGAGGTCGAGGAAGAGCCCCGCGAGGATCGCGGCGTAGACGGCGTGCAGCCTCGGCGCCCAAAGGGCGACGAAGGCGACGAGGATGAGCGTCAGGCTCGGGGCGGCGCTGGTTCCGAGCTGGAGCGCGTCGCGGAGGCCCACGTCGAGCCCGAGCGCAAGCCAGAGCGCGGCGAGGAAGACGGGCCAGATCACGAGCCCGTCCCCCGGGCGTTCCCGTCGCCGGGATCCGTCGGGATGCGCAGGACGACCTCGCTCACGCGGGCGACATTGAGCTCGGGCGTCACGACGATGGTCAGCCGCTGGTTCTCCTGGCGCCCGACCTCGGCGACGCGGCCGATGACGACCATCTGCGCGCTGCGGGGCCAGGTGTCGTCGCGGAGGCGCACGACCTGTCCTTCCTGAACGCCCTCGGCGTCGGCGACGAGGACGCCCGTGAGCGTGCCGTCGCCCTCAGGCAGGAGCTGCGCGTCGAAGCCGAAGGTGGGATCCTCGGTCATGACCACCGCGTCGAGGTAGCCCGCGCGGAAGTGCGTGATGGGCAGGATGCGGGAGGTCCGCGCGCCGACGTCGACGACGCGCCCGACGAGGTGCACGCCGCGCGCGAGCGCCACGGTCTGGCCCTCCGCGACGCCGTGCTCGGCGCCGCGGCCGGCGATGATGAGTCCCTCGCGCGGGTCGGGGGAGTAGCCGACGATCGAGGCCCAGACGGAGCGGGCCGGGGCGTCGGGAGCGATGGTGAGCCCGGCCTGGAGGTCGCGGACCATCGCGCGGAGCTGGCCCACGCGCTGCTCGGCCTGGGCGCGGAGCAGGCGCTCCCGCTCGACCTGGCGCTCGAGGTCCTCGACGCGCGGGTCGGTCTCGGTCGCGGGCTCACGGGCTCGGGCGAGGAGGCTCGAGACGGGGTCGGAGACGGGGATGAGGGCGGTCTCGAGAGGGTTGCGGGCGGCGCTGACCCAGCGGGTGAGCGAGGCGGGCGCCAGCGCGAAACCGGCGAGCGCGATCAGGAGGATCGGGAGCAGCCTTCTGGGGCTCAGCGGTCCGCGTTGCATCGATCCTCCAGGCGTCGCGCGCGGGCGGGCCCGCGCTTCAGTGCTCGTCGGACGACTGGAACGCTTCGGAATCCTTCCACTCCTCGAGGTTCTCGAGGTAGATGCTCGTCCCGCGGGCGACGCACGTGAGCGGATCGTCGGCGATGGTCACGTCAAGACCGGTGGCGGTGGCGAGAACGATGTCGATCCCGCGGAGGAGCGCGCCTCCGCCCGCGAGCGTGATCCCGTTCTCGACCAGGTCCGCGGCGAGCTCGGGCTCGGCGCGCTCGAGCGTGCTCGTCACGGTCTCGGCGATCGTCTGGATGGGGTCCTGCAGCGCCTCGCGGACCTCCTCGCTCGTGATCGTCATCTTGCGCGGAAGGCCCGAGACCATGTCGCGGCCCCGGACCTCCATCGTGCGCTCGTCGCTCTCGATGGGGGCGGCCGAGCCGATCTCGATCTTGATGCGCTCGGCGGTCTGCTCGCCGATCATCAGGTTGTAGTTCTTCTTCATGTGGTTGATGATCGCCTCGTCCATGTCGTCGCCCGCGACGCGGACGGACTCGCAGACCGCGATGTCGGCGAGGCTCATGATGGCGACCTCGGTGGTGCCGCCGCCGATGTCGACGATCATCGACGCCGTGGGCTCGATGAACGGGAGGCCGGCGCCGATCGCGGCGGCCATCGGCTCCTCGATGAGCCAGATCTGGCGGGCCCCCGCGCGCTCGGCCGAGTCCTCGACGGCGCGCTTCTCGACCTCGGTGATGCCCGAAGGGACCGAGATGACCACCCGCGGGTGGATGAGGCGTCGCCCGCTCACCTTGCGGATGAAGTAGGCGAGCATCGCCTCGGTGATCTCAAAGTCGCTGATGACGCCGTCCTTGAGGGGGCGGATGGCCTGGATGGAGCCCGGGGTCTTGCCGAGCATCTCCTTGGCCATGAACCCGACGGCGTTGCCGTTGTTCAGGACGCGGTTGGTGCCCTTCTTGACCGCGACGACCGACGGCTCGTTGAGAACGATGCCCTCGCCGCGCACCGCCACCAGGGTGTTGCAGGTGCCCAGGTCGATGCCCATATCGACGCTGAACCAGCCCATGAAGCGATCAAGAAACCGCACGCGCGCCCTCCCGCGTCGGCCCCGGGCGCCGACTGGCGTTGTATCGTCCGCTTTCGCGGCAAGCCCAAATATTATCGGGAGATGAAGGCGCCTGCTTCACCGGGTTTGCGCAGAACGCGCAGACCGCCCGGCGGGGGTCGGGAGGGGCGTTCCCGCTCGCTCAGGACCCGAAGCGGACGTTGTTCTCGTCCTGCACGGCGAACGGGGCCGTGAGACCCGCTTCGGGCGAGAGTTCGAGCGTCGCGTTCCACACGATGCCCGCGGCGATCGCGAGAATCACGACCGCGGCGAAGGCGAGAGCGGTGTAGACGTTGAGCTGGGGTCGGCGGATGGTCCGGGCCCCCGGCATCTGCATGCCCATCTGGCTCATGGCGTGGTCCTCCCGGAGCGGGCGTGAGTGGGGGGCTTAGCGGAGGCTCGTGACGACCAGGTCGCCCGGGCGGACGGTGGCCTGGCGGTTGCCGAGGAGGTCCACGCGGCCGACGGACTCGTTGAGGTCGACGGTCTCGAGCGTGAGCTTCCCGATGAACTCGTTGCCTCGGACGATGGAAAGCTCCATGTTGCGGCGGAGTCGGTCGTTGGCGCCCGCGTCGATGGACGCGAGGGTGGAGCCGGTGCTCGGGTCGCGGCGGAGCTCGGTGATCTGAGCGCGGACCGGGCCGGAGGCGGAGCCCGTGGCTCCGGCGGCGACGCGTCCGCCCGGGCGGCCCTCGGCGAACTGGGCCTCCGCGAGGCGCTCCTGGAGCGCGCGGTTCGTCTCCTGGGCGACCTCGAGCTGGCCGGCGAGCTCGGAGATGCGGTCGGAGAGCTCGATCTCGCGGCGGGCGTAGCGGAGCTCCTTGTCGCGGAGCGAGGTCACCTCGGAGCGGTAGCTCGAGATCAGCTCGGACTGCGTGGCGACCGTGGAGGCGAGCTGATCGATCTTGGCCTGGACCGCGGCGGCCTCGGCCCGGGCGCCCTCGGCGTCGGCCATGAGGCGGGCGTTGTCCTGCTGGAGGGCGAGCATCTCTCGGCTGACGCGGGCGAGCTCGTCGTTGAGCTCGGCGATGCGGTCCTCGAGGCGGTCGCGGGCGGCGCCCGAAGCGGCCTCCTTGGCCTGGAGGGTGCGCGACTGCGCGTCCTCCATGGTCCGGAGACGCTCGATCTCGGAGCGAACGCGGTCGGCGTTGGCGGTGAACGCCACGGACATCGCCGCGAGCAGGATGCTCAGGATCGTGGCCAGCACGACAAGAATCTTGGTGACGACGTGCACGCTCTAATTCCTCCTCGGTTGGTCCGCAGGGAGGGTCCGGGAATCCGCTCTCACGTGTACCGAGGGGACCGGAGCCCGCGCCGTACGGGCGCCGGTTCGCGATTGGTCCGCCGGGACACTTGGTTACGCATGGCCCTCCCGCCCGGTTGCAGGGCGAGAGACACCAGAGGCGAAAGACCGAAGCCCGCCGCCGGCGGCATGTTGGCCGATGCCCGCCTCCGAGTCAAATAGACGTTCATGCCCGGCTCGTCCGGAGGCCGCGAGCGAGATCGAACGAGCCTCGCTAGCGCGTGAGGCGGAGGGCGGCCGCGGCCGCGGCGACGCGGACCAGGGGGTCGGGGTCGTCCATCAGGCGGCGGACCGGGGCGACCTGCTCGGGCATCCCGACGAGCCCGTGAACCGCGGCGGCCTGGGCGCGGAGGACCGGGTTCTCGCTCTCGTCGTAGGCGCTGGCGACGAAGCCCCCGCCCCGCTCGCCGAGCTTGGCCAGCGCGCCCGCCGCGGCGAGCCGCACCTCGGGCGGCATCGCGTCGACGCCCTCGCGCTCGATGAGGTAGATGAGCTGGTCGACCGAGCGGCGGTCGCCGACCTCGCCGAGGATCTGCGCCGCGAGCGCCGCGGCCTCGAGCTCCTCGGGCCGGCTCGGGTAGAGCGCGGCGCGGAGCGTCTCGACCGCGTCGTCGTCGCCGAGCTTCGCGAGCGCCTCGGCGATCTGGAGGCGCAGGAGCCGCAGCTCGGCGAGGGTGGCGGTGGCGGGGTCGCGCCGCGCCGCGTCGCGCAGGAGCGGGATGGCGGTGGGCTCCCCGAGCTCGCCCAGGATGAACGCCGCCTGCGCGCGCCGGCGCGCGTCCGGGTCCGTCAGCAGGAGGGGGGCGAGCATGGACGGATCGGCGTCTGCGCCGAGCGAGCGCACGGCGTAGACGGCGGCGGCCCGAACCGACACGGATTCGTCGTTGAGGAGCGGGCGGACGGCGGAGAGGAGCGAGTCGTCGCCCAGCTCGCCCGCGGTCATCGCCGCGACGTAGCGCACGGCCAGGTTCTCGTCGGTCAGGCCCGCTCGGATGATGTCGGTCGCTCGGGCCGGCGCGAGGCGGAACGCCTCGACGGCGTTGGCCCGGAGCTGCGCCGACTCGCTCGCGGCCGCGGCCGTGAGGAGCTCGATCGCCTCCTCGCGGAGGATCGAGAGGTCCACGGGCGTCGCCGCCGCAACGGGCTCGGCGGGCGGCCGCTCGGCGGCGCACCCCGAACCGAGCGGGAGGGCGACGGTGAGGATCAGCGCGGCGGCGGTGAGACGGGCGTCGGCTCGAGCGGTGCTCATGGGACGGGCTCCTTCACCTTCTTCCTTCGGAACGACGCGGCGAGGGCCGCGAATGTTCCGGCCAGCGCGATCCACGCCGGCCAGTCGCCCACCACGCGGCCGTAGAGCGTGGGCGCCCCCGCCTCGAGCGGGCCCGTCAGCAGCACGCCGGCGGAGAACGCGTCGAGCCGGCGCGTGACCGCGCCCTCGGCGGTGACCACGCCGGAGATCCCGGTGTTCGCGGCGCGGACGATCGGGACGCCGAGCTCGACCGCACGGCAGCGGGCCATGAGCAGGTGGAACTCGCGCCCGCCGGGCCAGCGCCCGAACCACCCGTCGTTGGTGAGCTGGATGAGCGCGTCGGCGCGGCGCTCGCCGCCCTCGTACACGAGCGTTCGGCAGACGGAGGACATCGTCGCCTCGAAACAGATCGGCGTGGCGAAGCGCAGGCCTGACGACTCGAAGACCGTCGGCTTCTGGCCCTCGCTCAGGCTGAACGACATCCCCGGCGCGCCCACCGAGAGCAGCCTTGACTCGAGCCAGTCGGACCAGGAGATGTAGGGCATCACCTCGCCGAAGGGCGTCAGGTGGATCTTGTCGTAGCGCGCCGCCTGCGGCTCGCCGCCCTCGATGAGGATGGCGCTGTTGTACTCGGCGTCGCTCTCGAAGCGCACGCCCTCGGGCGTAACGTCCAGCTCGAAGCCGTCGTAGGCGATCGCGCCGACGAGCATCGGCACGCCGATCTCGCGCTGGACGCGCCGCAGCTCGTCGGCGAAGAACGTCACGGGCGCGCCGTCGGCGTAGAAGAGCGACGCGTCGCGGAGCGCGGCGAGCGACTCGGGATCGAGCGCGATCCCGGGGAACATCGTCTCGGGCCAGACGATGAGCGCGGGATCTTCGGCGGCGGCCTCGCGGGTGAGGCGGAGGAAGTCGTCAAAGTCGGCGCGGCGCTCGTCGATCGTCCAGGCGATCTTGTTGTCCTGCGGGACGTTGGTCTGCACGACGGCGATCCCCGAGCCGCCCACGAGCGGGCCGGGCGCGCCGGAGTGGATCAGCCGCGAGAGCGGCGCCGCGACGACGACGAGCAGCGCGAGCGCGAGGGGCGCGAGGAATCGCGCGCCTCGAAGGCTCCACCGCTCGCGCGAGAGCAGCGCCGCCCAGAAGAAGGCGACGAGCAGCCCGAGGCCGTAGACGCCGACGAGCTTCATCGCCGGCGCGAGCGGCGTCGCGACGAGCGGCTGGGCCGTCAGGTGCCAGGGGTAGCCGTCAAAGAGGATCGAGCCCTTGAGCAGCTCCATCGCGCTCCACGCGAGCGGCGCGGCGAGGAGCCAGGGGACGCTCCTCATCGCGCCGCGAGCGAGCCAGACGAACAGGGCGGCGTAGAGCGAGAGGATCAGCGCGACGAAGGGATAGCCGACGGCGGTGATGTCGAGGAGGAACAGGTGCACGATCGCCCACCCGGGGAGCGTGCCGAGCCCGTAGGCGAGGCCGAGGCGGAGGCTCGGTCCGGCCAGTCGCGTCGCCACGAGCCCCGGCAGCGGCAGGAGCAGCGCGAAGACCGGCAGGAACACCGGCGGAAACGCCAGCACGAGCAGCATCGCGTGGACGCCGCCGAGCATCGCGGCGAGCAGGACGGGACGATCTCTCAGGGGGCGGCCGGGCACGAACGGAGTGTACGGACTCCGACTCCCTCTCCCCACGGCGAACGGGAAGCGGTTGATGAGGGGATCCTCCGCTCCTTCGAGCGTGGGTTCGCTGCTGCCGGAGCGAGGCGGGGGGGATGAAGCTCGGCCGGCGCGCGCCGCTCTTCTCCGAGGAAACCGTGGGACGCGCGCCCGCGTGCGGGCTACTTCCCGGCGTAGTCGATGAGGCGGGCGATCTCGTTGCGGAGCTGGGCGCGGTGGACGACGCGGTCGACGAAGCCCGTTTCCTGCAGGTACTCGGATCGCTGGAAGCCGTCGGGCAGGTCCTGGCGGATGGTCTGCTTGATGACGCGCGGACCGGCGAAGCCGATGAGCGCCTTGGGCTCGGCGAGGATGACGTCGCCGAGCATGGCGAAGCTCGCGGTGACGCCGCCGGTGGTGGGGTCGGTGAGGACGGAGATGAACAGCCCGCCGGCGTCGTCGTAGCGGGCGAGGGCGGCGCTGGTCTTGGCCATCTGCATGAGCGAGAGGGTGGATTCCTGCATGCGGGCCCCGCCCGAGCAGGAGGTGACGACGAGCGGGAGGTCGCGCTCGGTCGCGGTCTCGATCGTGCGGGTGAGGATCTCGCCGACGACCGATCCCATGGAGCCCATCATGAAGGTGAGGTCGAGCGCGCAGACGGCGACGCGCCGGCCCTTGATGAACCCCAGGCCGGCCTGAGCGCCCTCGTTCATGCCCGTGCGGCGCTGCTCCTCGCGGATGCGGTCGGGGTAGGGCTTGCGGTCGACGAACTCGAGCGGGTCGGCGCACCGCAGGTTCGTAAAGAGCGGCTCGAAGGAGTCCTCGTCCATGAGCTGGGCGAGCCGCTCGACGGCGCCGATGCGGAAGTGGTGATCGCACAGCGGGCAGACGTGGAGATTGGCCTCCATCTGCTTGCGATAGATCATCTTCTCGCAGGTGGGGCAGCGGAGCCACAGGCCCTCGGGGATGGAGGCCTTGCGCGTGCTCACGGTGGTCTCGGTCCAGCCGGCGGCGGACGCGGGCGTGGGGGCGGCGGTGGAGGCGTCGGCGGAGGGCATGTCGCTCCTTGGGTCTCGGCTGATCGGTCAGGCGCTGGCGTCGAGCTCCTGGCTGAGTTCACGAAGCTCGGCGCGCGGGGCCGTCACGCTCCAGACCCGCGGCGAATCCTCGATGGTCTCCCAGAGGTCGGCGAGCGGGCGGCCCTCGATGGCCCCGCGGATGAGCCCGACCGATGCGGGGCGGGCGACGACGATCGCCCGGCCGCTCGTGACCTTCTCGAGCGCCCGCGAGAGGGCGCTCATGACGCGGTGGCGGGCGTCGGCGACGGACTCGCCCTCGGGAGGCGAGGCGGAGGAGGGGTCGAGCCGCCACTGGCGGTAGGCCTTGGGCGAGCGCTCGGCGAGCTCGCTCTCCAGACGCCCCTCCCAGAGGCCGCACTGGATGCCCGCGAGATCCTCGACCACGCGGACCCTGGCCCCGAGCTCCTCCGCGATCGCGCGGGCCGTGCGCTGGCTCGCCTCGTCGGGGCTCGAGAGGATCGTGCGGACGCCGCCGGGGGAGACGTCCACGACCTCCTCGAGGAGGGCCTCGAGCGAGGCCTGCGCGCTCGCGCTCAGGGGCAGGTCGTTGCGGCCCTGAAGGCGGCCGGCCTCGTCCCATTCGGTCGGCCCGCTCTGGACGAAGATGAGTTGGACCTCGGGGTGCTTGGCCATGGCCATCCGTTCCCGCGTGCGTGCGGATGAAGCCCGGAAGGATACCGCCGGGTTCGGGGCGATCAAAGGCGGAAGTGGAGGAATGGCCGGTTTAAGTTCGCTTCATGTTAGGTCTTTGCCGCCTCGGAGTGCGGAGATGACGCTCGGGCGCTCGGCGGGCGGGCGTCCGAATATGGCCGAGGCGGCCACCAGGACGTCGCAGCCGGCTTCTCGGACGCTGGGCGCGTTCGCCGGATTGATCCCGCCGTCCATCTCCAGGCGCTGGTCGTCGCGGAGCTCGGCCCGGATCGCGCGGGTGATCTCGAGCGTCTCCGGCTTGAAGGACTGCCCGCTGAAGCCCGGGAAGATGCTCATGACGAGGATGAGGTCGAAGTGGGGAACCGCCTCGAGCGCCCGATCGAGCGGCACGTCGGGGTTGATCGCCAGGCCCGGCGCCATGCCGGCCTCCCGAACCCTCTCCGCCAGTTCGACCGCGTCGTACCGCGGCGGGCCCTCGGGCCGGCCCTTCGAGCGGTAGACCCCGAGCGTCGGCTCGAGGTGGAAGCAGTAGACGTCGGCCCCCGCCTGCGCGAAGGGCGTCACGAAGTCCTGCGGGTCCTGGATCATCAGGTGGACGTCGAGCGGCACGTCCGGGAGAGCGCGGCGGAGCGCCCGGCACAGGTCCGGCCCCATCGTCAGGTTCGGGACGAAGTGCCCGTCCATCACGTCGAGGTGGAGCCAGTCGCCTCCGCCGGGGCCGGCCGTTCCGCCCAGGTCGTCGCGGAGCACCGTCCGGCACTCGGCCCCCATGTCCGCGAAGTCGGCGGAGAGGATCGAGGGGGCGATGACGGGCAGGCGGTCCGGGTGGGTGATCGAGCGGAGCGTGTCGCGCGGCATGGGGCGAGGATAAGGCACGGTCCCTCGCCTCACCGGAACGTCCCGGCGCGCGACTCGCCCGCGCCCGGGCTCGACTCAGGTCGTTCGCGCCGCGGCGCGGACGAGCCGGTCGAAGAGCGCCTGCCCCAGCCCGGGGTCGTCGGTGCGCTCCGGGTGCCACTGCACGCCCAGGAAGAACGGACGGCTCGCGTCGCGGACGGCCTCGATGACGCCGTCGTGGGCGCGGGCGGCGATCACGAGGTCGCCCGGGTCGCTCACCGCCTGATGGTGATTGCTCGCGACGTCGCCCGCGGGGAGGGGAGCGCCGGGCTCCGGGAGGATCGCGTGCGGGCGATCGGAGGCGTGATCGGCGTGGGTGGGCGTGGTGTCGGGAAGGTGCTGGTCGAGCGCGCCCCCGCGGGCGAGGGCCATGTACTGCATGCCGAGGCACACGCCGAGGACGGGCTTGTCCGGCCGGTCGTCGAAGGCTCGCAGGATGGCGAGCTCGTACGCCTGTCGCGCCGGGTCGACGCGCCGGGCCGCGGGGTGCGTCGGGGCGCCGAAGGGCTCGGTGATCGGGTCGTCGCCGCCGGTGGCGACGAGGGCGTCGCAGAGCTCGGCGTGCGATTCGGCCTGGCTCGCGATGGGCGGCAGGAGGATCGCGAGGGCGTTCGCCGCCTGGATTCGCTCGGCGTAGGCGGTCCGCACGCGGGCGCGGAGGGCGGGGTCGCGCGCGACGTCGCAGGTGACGCCGACGATGATCTGGCCGGTCGGGGAAGGCATGGCGAGAGCGTATCGGCGGTTTCGCGGCGGCTTCGTCAGCCGTTGGCGGGTCCGGAGCGATCCCGGTATCTTCGGACATGGACCCCAGCGACAAGATCATCGAGACGGGCGTCACCTTCGACGACGTGCTTCTGATCCCGAGGCGGAGCGAGATCCTCCCCGCCGACGCCGACGTGTCCGCGCCGCTGACGCGCGGGATCCGGCTGCGCATCCCGCTCATCAGCGCGCCGATGGACACGGTGACCGAGGCGCACCTGGCGATCGCGCTCGCGCAGGAGGGCGGGATCGGGATCATCCACAAGAACCTGCCCGTCGAGGCGCAGGCGCGCGAGGTGGACAAGGTGAAGCGGTCCGCCTCGGGCGTGATCGTCGACCCGGTGACGCTCGGTCCCGAGGAGACCGTCGCCAACGCTCGGCGGGCGATGAAGCGGTACAACGTCTCGGGTTTCCCCGTGGTCGAGGGCGGGGCCGCGGGCGTGCGCGCGGGCGGGCGCGTGCTCGGCATCCTGACCCGCCGCGACCTCAAGTGGACGCAGTCCGACGACGCGCTCGTGCGGGACGTGATGACGAGCGAGAACCTCGTCACCGCGCCTCCCGGGACCACCCTCGACGAGGCCAACCGCATCCTCTCCCAGAACAAGGTCGAGAAGCTCCTGCTCGTCGATGAGGGGTTTCAGCTCGCGGGCCTGATCACGCGGCGAGACATCGACCGCCTGAGCCAGTTCCCGGACGCGGTGACCGACTCCCGCGGGCGCCTGCTCTGCGGCGCCGCGATCGGCGCGAGGCAGATCGAGCGCGCCCGGGCGCTCATCGAGGCGGGCGCGGACGTGATCACCGTCGACTCCGCGCACGGGCACTCGCTCGGCGTGCTCGAGACGGTCCGGGAGATCAAGTCCCGCTTCGACATCCAGGTCATCGGCGGGAACGTCGCGACGGCCGAGGCCGCCCGCGACCTCATCGAGGCCGGGGCCGACGCCGTGAAGGTGGGCATCGGCCCCGGCTCGATCTGCACGACGCGCGTGGTGACGGGCGTCGGCGTGCCCCAGATCACCGCGGTGATGAACGCGGTCCGGGGCGCCGCGGGCACGGGCGTCCCGGTGATCGCCGACGGCGGGATCCGCATGTCGGGGGACATCGCCAAGGCGCTCGCCGCGGGCGCGTCCACGGTGATGATGGGCTCGCTCTTTGCCGGGCTCGACGAGGCCCCGGGCGAGCTCGTCATCTCCCACGGACGCCGCTACAAGAGCTATCGCGGCATGGGCTCCGAGGGCGCGATGGGGCAGGGCTCCGCGGATCGGTACGGGCAGGCGGACAAGCTGGACGCCTCGGCCAACGGCGAGGCGGGCGGCGTCGCCGCGATCAAGTTCGTGCCCGAGGGCGTGGAGGGCCTCGTGCCCTACCGCGGCCCGCTCGCGGAGTTCGTCTTCCAGCTCGTGGGCGGGCTGCGGAGCGCAATGGGCTACTGCGGGTGCCGCACGCTCGAGGAGTTCCGCGAGAAGACGCGCTTCACGCGGATCACGAGCGCGGGCTCGGTCGAGAGCCACCCGCACAACATCACGATCACGAAGGAATCGCCGAACTACACGGCGGTGTGAGGGCGTTGCGCTCCTTCGCCCCCAGCCACGCTCCGTTGCGGAGAGGGGGGTTAGGCCGGCTGCAGCGCCGGGGCCTTGGCGGCGCCTTCCTTCTCCGCGAGCTTCTCGATCTCGCTCTTGCGCCCGATGAGTTCCGCCAGGCCGCGGTTCATGTCGAGCGTGAGCGAGAGCAGCAGGGGGGTCAGCGCGAGCGTGAAGAGCGTCGAGACGAGCAGGCCGCCGATGACCACCGACCCGAGGCCGCGGTACATCTCGGAGCCCGCGCCCGGGAAGAGGACGAGCGGCGCCATGCCGCCGACGCTTGTGAGCGTGCTCATGAAGATCGGGCGGATGCGCGTCTTGACGGCCATCGCGATCGCCTCGAGCGGCTCGCGGTAGAGGCCCGAGTCCTCGTCGCGCATGAAGTTCAGCGACTGGTGAACGATGAGGATCGCGTTGTTGACCACGATCCCGATGAGGATGATGAAGCCGAGCATCGTCAGGACGTCGAGCTGCTGCGTGGGGAGGTAGGGGTTGTTGAGCGTCGCGTCGTGGACGATCTTGAGCCCGAGGAACCCGCCGACGACGGCGAGCGGCACGGTGATCATGATCACGAGCGGGTAGACGAAGCTCTCAAAGAGCGCGCACATGAGCAGGTAGGTCACGACGAGCGCCCAGACGAACCGCGCGGTCCCGAGCTCGGGTTGGATCGCCACGGCCAGGAGCACGGCGGCGAGCGTCCCGAAGAGCCCGATCGCGCCGGCGCCGCCGTAGATGAACCACCGGTTGCGCCGCGCGGCGCCCCGGATGACGCCGAAGGCGAGCCCGACCACGCCGACGATCGCCAGCGCGTAGCCGCCGAGGCGCAGCGCCGTCTGCCACGGGGCCTCGGTCCGGTCGACCGGGGCGGCGCCGAACAGGGCGGCCTTGACCTCGTCGAGCTGCGCCGCGGTGCCCTCGAGCATGATGCGCATGGAGCCGTCGACGACGCCCTGCTCGCGGAGCGGCGCGATGATGTCGGTGCGGATCTGGCTCATCACCTCCTCGAGCGCCTTGTCAGAGGGCGGGGTGATCTGGATCGTCACGCCCGGCAGGCGCTCGATGCGCCGGATCTGCTCGGGCGCGGTGTCGCGCGTGATCTGGACGAGCGTGTCGAGCGGAACCACGGGGCCCGCGGGGGTCTTGACCGGGACGGCCGGCAGGTCCGCGAGGCTGTCGAGGCGGCCGCCCGCGGGCAGGAGCATGATGTCGATCGCGTCGCCCGCGGTGCGGAACTCGCCGACGAACGCGCCGTCAAAGAGCGTGCGGATGGTCGTCGAGAGGTCGGCGGTGCGCACGCCGAGCTCGCGCGCCGTCCGCGTGAGCACGACGCGGTACTCCTGCTGAGGAAGGTTGAAATTGGTCGGTTCGCTCTGGGCCCCGCGCTGGCCGTAGAGCTCGGCGGCCTTGGAGCGGATGCGCTCGGCGGCGAGGCGGACGCGATCGAGGTCGGAGCCCGCGATCTCGACGAGGATCGCGTTGTTCGATCCGCCGCCGCCGCCCTGGAAGATCGATCGCTGAGCGGCGAAGCCGCGGGCGTCGGGGATGATCGCCATGGCGTTCGAGACGAGCGTCCCGATGGGCGCCACGCGCGCCGGGTCTTCGGAGCGCGCGCCGACGAACATGCCGCCGTTGAACGAGCCGATGAAGTAGTGCCTGACGGGCACCGGATCGAACGGGGGCGGCGGCGGGCCCCCGCCGAACGCGAATCGCTGGACGGGCGGGAGGCTTGAGAGCTTCGACGGGTCGTCGATCACGTCCTGATAGGGCTGGATCTGCGCCTCGAGCCTCTCGGCGATCGACGTCATCTGGTCCTGCGAGTAGCCGCCCGGGAGGCTCATGCCGCCGAAGACGAGGTTCTGGTTGCCGGTGGGGAGGTAGTCGAGCGGGGGGGCGAGCCAGATCGCGCCGACGATGCTCGTGATCATCAGGACGACGATGATCGCGGGGCGGATGGTCCACCCGCGCCATCCGCTCATGATCCAGAGCATGACGCGCCCGATGCGGTCGTTGAGGCGCCCGAGCGCGGGCGCGAGGCCGAAGAGCGTGTCCCACGCGGTGCGCAGGCGCCCGTGCTGCTCGGGCCGCTTGAGCCAGCGCGAGCAGGCGGCGGGGATCACGGTGATCGAGACGATGAGCGAGAGCGTGACGGCGGCGACGATCGCCAGCGCGATGTCGCGGAAGAGTTGGCCCGCCTCCTCCTGGATCGTGAGGATGGGGACGAACACGGCGATGGTCGTGAGGGTCGAGGCGAGGATGGCGCCCCAGACCTCGCGCCCGCCTCGGTAGGCGGCCGTCATGGGCGCCTCGCCCTCGCGCAGGCGGCGGTTGATGTTCTCGAGCACCACGATCGCGTTGTCGACCACCATGCCCACCGCGAACGCGAGGCCCGCGAGCGAGATGATGTTGAGCGTGCGACCGAAGACCAGCAGCATCAGGAACGTCCCGATCACGGAGATCGGGATCGCCATCGCGATCACGCCCGTGGAGACGAAGGAGCGCAGGAAGAGCAGGAGGACGGCGGCCGCGATCCCTCCGCCGACCCAGAGGTTCTGCGTCACCAGGTCGATCGAGCTCTCGATGTACTCCGTCTCGTCGTACACCTGGCGGATGCGCAGGTGCGGGCCGGCGGTCGGGTCGAGGCGCGGCAGGATGCTCTCGCTCACCTCGGCGAGGCGCAGCTTGAGCTCGTCCATCACCTCGATGGTGTTGGCGCCCGTCTCGCGGACGACGTTGATGGCGATCGAGCGGACGCCGTTCGATCGCACGAAGCCGCGCTGGCGCTCGTAGCCGAGCTCCGCGGCGGCGACGTCGCCCACGTACACCGGCGCTCCGTCCCGGTAGGCGATGATCGTCGCGAGGATGTCCTCGACGTTCTCGAACTGGCCCGTGAGTCGCACGCGGAAGTCGCGCTTGGCCTCGGCGATCGTGCCGGCGCTCGTGTTGCGGTTCTCCTGGCGCAGCGCGAACGCCACGTCGTCGGGGCTCAGGTCGCGCTGGGCCAGCGCCCGGAGGTCGACGTAGACGCGGGCCTCGCGGTCGCGTCCGCCGATCACGTTCACCTCCGCCACGCCGCCGATGCGCTCGAGGAAGGGGGCCACCTCGTCCTCGAGCGGCTTCTGGAGCGTCGAGACGTCGAAGTCCGGGACGACGTCGCGCGAGTCGGGGTGGACGTCGACGATGATCCAGGCGATGGGCGAGTCGTTCCCGCCCGTGGCGCTCGTGATGACCGGCTCGTCGACCTCCTCGGGGTACTCGGGCACCTGGCGCAGGGCGTCCGAGACCTCCTGGAGCGCGCGGGACATGTCGGTCCCGATGGTGAACTCGAGCTCGATGCTCGCCGAGCCCTGGTTGCTCATCGAGCGCATCGAGCGCAGGTTCGAGATGTCCTTGAGCACGTCCTCCTGCTCGCGCGTGATCTCGTCGACGACCTCGTCGGGGCTGCGCCCGGGCCAGTCGGTGGAAACCGTGATGATGGGGCGGTCGACGGTCGGGACGAGCTGCACGGGGATCGCGCCGAGCCCGATGAGCCCGAACATCACGAGCAGGAGCACCGCGACCGCGACGCCGACGGGCTTGCTGATCGCCAGGCGGACGATGTCCATTTAGCCGGCCTCCCCGCCCGCGCGGCTCTCGCCCCGCGGCGGCGCCCCCTCGAGGCCCCGGCCCACCCGGCTCGCGGGCGAGCCCTCGCCCAGGATCGTCAGCGGCTGACCCGGGAAGAGTCGCTCGTTGCCCTCGACGACGACCCGGTCCCCCGCATCGCTGGCGCCCGGACGCACCCCCCCGCGGCCGCCGACGCGGTACGGGGCGCGC
>Ga0081535_100279_pt1 | contig 42646 bp, 45 predicted proteins | sample HotLakmasection3_FD_71020 | JGI IMG/M metagenome (GOLD analysis project Ga0081535, IMG submission 71020) | Hypersaline microbial mat communities from Hot Lake, Washington, USA - Section #3 (SPADES assembly) (version 2) | ecosystem: Environmental > Aquatic > Non-marine Saline and Alkaline >... | reverse complement strand
CTCTTCGTACGGTGCGGTCGCCTGCGGACGTTCCGGCTCGGGCCCCGGTTCGGGTTCCGCCAGCGGTGCTCGGTCGAGAACCTCGTCCTCGATCCGCGCCGGCTCGGGCTGCGGTCGCTCGGGTTCGCCCGGCGGCGTCGGCCTCTCGGGCGGCAGGACCGGCTCCTCGGGCCGCCAATCACGCTCTTCAGTAACGGGTGACGGGGTTTCCTGCCGCTCCGACTCGCGCCGGAAGAGACGGCCGAACCAGCCGGATTTGCGCTCTTCGCTCATCCCGGCACTCCCTGGAGAAGTCCGCCGGCACTGCCGGTGACGGTGATGTCGGTGAGCGTGCCGGCTGGGATGGGTGTGGTGAGGCGGACCGGGGCCATGTGCTGGGTGTGGCCGCGGTTCTGCCGCTCGACCAGGACGCGCCGGCGTTGGCCGATCTGCCCTGCGAGGAACGCGTCGAGGACGGTTTCGCCTTTCTGGCGAAGCTGCTGCGCGCGTTCCTTGATCACCGGCTTCGGCAGTTGCGGCATGCGAGCGGCGGGCGTGCCGGGGCGCGGCGAATAGGGGAAGACGTGGAGGAAAGTGAGGCCGGCCTCGTCGACGATAGTCGAGGATTGCTCGAACATGGCCTCGGTTTCGGTCGGGAATCCGGCGATCAGGTCGGCACCGAAGGTGATGTCGGGGCGGGCCCTGCGCAGCCGCTCACAGAGGTCGATGACGTCGCCCCTGAGGTGGCGGCGCTTCATCCGCTTGAGGATCAGGTCAGAGCCGGCCTGCAGGCTGAGATGGACGTGCGGCATCAGCCGCGGCTCGGTCGCGAGGTGAGCGAAGAGCTCGTCGTCGATCTCGGCGGGGTCGAGGGAGGAGAGGCGGAGACGAGGCAGCTCGGGAATTCCGTCCAGGATGGCCCCGACCAGGCGGCCGAGCGGCGGCTGGCCGGGCTGGTCCTTGCCCCAGGAGGTCAGGTCGACGCCGGTGAGCACCAGCTCCCGGTGACCGGCGTCGGCGAGGCGTCGGGCCTGGGCCACGACATCGGCCGAGGGCACCGAGCGGCTGTTGCCGCGGCCGTAGGGGATGACGCAGAAGGTGCAGCGGTGATCGCAGCCGTTCTGGATGCTCAAGAACGCCCGGGTGCGGCCCTCGATGCCGTCGATCTCGTGGCCGGCCTCGGTATCGACCGCCATGATGTCGCCGATCAGGGTCTTGTTGCCCCCGGCCTCGGCCAGCGCCTGCCAAGTGGCGGGCTTCAGCTTCTGGTCGTTGCCGACGAGCTGTGCCACACCCTCGATCCGGCTGTAGGCGTCGGGGCTGATCTGGGCAGCGCAGCCGGTGACGACGATGCGTGCCGTCGGGCGCTCGCGATGGGCACGACGGATCGCCTGGCGGGCCTGGCGCTCGGCTTCGGCGGTGACCGCACAAGTGTGGACGATCACCAGGTCCGCGAGGCCGGCCTGCTGGGCGTGACGACGCATCACCTCGGATTCGAAGGTGTTGAGGCGGCAGCCGAAGGTGACGACGTCGATACTCTGGGTCATCGGCCGATGGTTTCGGGATCGAAATTGCCGGTGAAGCTTCTGGCCCAGGGGCCGGTCATCGCGACCGGGCCGTCGCCGGGCCAGGCGAGCTCGAGCTCGCCGCCATCCAAGATAAGGGTTGCGCGGTCCTTTGCGAGGCCCCGGCGAACGGCGGCCACCATGGCGGCACAGGCACCGCTGCCGCAGGCGAGCGTCAAACCGGCGCCACGCTCGTAGACGCGGAGGCGGATGCGGCCTGCTGCGATGACCGTGGCGAAGCCGATATTCGCCCCCACCGGGAACAGCGGATGGTGCGCCAGAGCCGGGCCGATGGCGTCGATCCGGTCGACATTGTCGACGAAGAAGACGGCATGCGGGTTGCCCATACTGACGCAGACGGCGGGGGGCAGGCCCTCGATATCGAAATCCACGGCTCCGGTATCGGCCGGCTCGGCGAGCGGGATCTCGGCCCAGGCGAGCCTCGGTGTGGTCATCTGCACCGTGACCCGGCCGTCTGCGTGGCGCTCGGCCGGCAGCAGGCCGGCCTTGCTCTCGAGGGTCACCCGGTCGCGGCCCGTCTCCTCGGCCAGGAGTCCGGCGACGCAGCGGCTGGCGTTGCCGCAAGCAGCGGACTCGCCGCCGTCGTTGTTGAAAAAGTGAACCCGGATGTCGGCGGTCTCGCTGGGCTCCAACAGCACCAGCTGGTCGAAGCCGATGCCGCGATGCCGGTCGGCGAGCCGCCGGATCAGGTCGGGGTCGAGCGGCAGCGGCTTCGCCCTCGCGTCGAGGACGACGAAGTCGTTGCCGAGCCCGTGCATTTTCGAGAACGCGATCATGCGCTGCGGGATAGGGCGGATGGGGCGAAAGTGCAATTGGTTGGCGTGCTGCCGATCCGGGCTATAATGCCGATCGGAGGGTAACGGGATGGTCGAGCAGGCCTCGAAGGACGAGCGGATGACGGTCGACGCGTTCCTGGAGTGGGACGACGGTACCGACACGCGCTACGAGCTGATTGACGGGCGGGTCGTGGCGATGAACCCGCCGATGCCACCGCATGCGGCATTGGTGGCCAGCCTGAGCGCCGTCTTGATCGGCAGAGTGCCGCGAAGCTGTCGGGTGTATGCCGGGGGCGGTGCGCGCAATTTTGCCGATCAGTGGAACTTTCGCGTACCGGATGTGGTGGTTTCGTGCACCCGTAGCCTGAAGAACTGGATCGAAGCGCCGGTCCTCGTCTGCGAAATCCTCTCGCCGTCGACGGCGCGCCTCGACGTCACGACGAAGCTGGATTTCTACCGCGCCCTGCCGAGTGTGCAGGAAATTCTCGTGCTACGGACGACCAAGCGGCATGTGACGCTGTGGCGGCGCGCCGATCCGCAGTGGATCGTCGAGGACTTCATCGGCTCCGCGCTCGTGCCCTTGGCGGCGACGGAACGGCCGATGCCGCTCGATGAGGTCTATGCACCACTCGACGTCGACGACGAGGGCGAAACCGGGTCGGATCCCGGCGATCCGGCTTGACGATCCGGGCTCGGGGCGCCTAAAAGACCGTTTCGCGGCGCTGCCTCCGGCGGCGGCGCGCCCTTTGACATCTATCGACTTCATCGAAGAGGACAATGCGTCGGCTGTCGGCTGCTTGCCGATCGTCGGCTTTTGGTGCCGGACATGTTCGAGAGCCTGAGTGATCGACTGGGTGGCGTTTTCGACGGGCTGCGCAAGCGTGGTGCGCTCGACGAGGACGACGTCGCCGCCGCGATGCGCGAGATCCGGATCGCCCTGCTCGAGGCCGACGTCGCACTGCCGGTGGTCAAGGGCTTCGTCGCCAAGGTCAAGGAGCGGGCGATCGGCCAGGAGGTCATTCGCTCCGTCACCCCCGGGCAGATGGTCGTCAAGATCGTCCACGACCAGCTGGTCGAACTCCTGGGTGGCGAGAACGCCGGGCTCAATCAGGGTGGGCCGCCGACCGTCATCTTGATGGCGGGCCTGCAGGGCTCCGGTAAGACCACGACCTCGGGCAAGCTGGCGCTTCGCCTCAAGGAGAAGGACAAGAAGCGGGTGCTGCTCGCCTCGCTCGACGTGCAGCGGCCGGCAGCTCAGCACCAACTCGAAGTCCTGGCGGGCCAGGCCGGAGTCGAGAGTGTGCCGATCGTGCCGGGGGAGGACCCGCTCACCATCACCAGGCGCGCCCTCGACCAGGCCAAGCGCAACGGCTTCGACGTCCTGATCCTCGATACGGCGGGTCGGCTGGCGATCGACGAGGCTTTGATGGCCGAGCTGATCAAGGTGCGCGATCTCGCCCAACCGCACGAGACACTTCTGGTGGCCGACAGCCTGACCGGTCAGGATGCGGTCAACGTCGCCCGCCATTTCGCCGACGGGGTCGGGGTCACCGGCATCGTGCTCACCCGGATGGACGGTGACGCGCGCGGTGGTGCGGCGCTGAGCATGCGCGAGGTCACGGGCCAGCCGATCAAGTTCGTCGGGACCTCCGAGAAGCTCTCCGGCCTCGATGCCTTCCACCCGGAACGCATGGCCAACCGCATCCTCGCCATGGGCGACGTGGTGAGCTTCGTCGAGAAGGCGACCGAGACGGTCGATCAGGCCGAGGCCGAGAAGCTCGCGAAGAAGATGAGCAAGGGCCGCTTCACCCTCGAGGACATGCAGGCCCAGCTCAAGCAGGTCGGGAAGATGGGCGGGATGAGCGGCATCCTCGGCATGCTCCCCGGGGTCGGCAAGATCAAGAAGCAGCTGGCCGAGGCCAATATCGACGAGCAGATCCTGGTCCGCCAGTCGGCGATCATCGACAGCATGACCCGCCACGAGCGGCGCCACCCGGAGGTGATCGCCGCCTCCCGCAAGCGGCGGATCGCCGCCGGCTCCGGCACCTCGGTGCAGGAGGTGAACAAGCTCTTGAAGCAGCATCGGCAGATGCACGACATGATGAAGAAGATGAAGAAGGCGGGCGGCCCCAAGCAGTTCTTCGGCCGGCACATGCCGCCGGGCATGCTGCCCCGGCACTGATCCCCCCTTCCCTTTCCCTCGATCCGCCCTTCCCCTCGATCCGCCCTACCCCTCGATCCGCACCGACGTTCGCCGAAACAGACTCTCCACCCAGACCCAGGAAGACCAATGGCCGTCAAGATCCGTCTCGCCCGTGGTGGCGCCAAGAAGCGCCCGTTCTATCGCATCGTCGCCGCCGATTCGCGGTTTGCCCGCGACGGCCGCTTCCTCGAGAAACTCGGGCACTACAACCCGCTGCTGCCGGACGACCATCCCGAGCGCATCGTCATGAACGAGGAGCGGGTTAAGCACTATCTCGGCCACGGCGCCCAGGTCAGCGACCGGATGGCGCGGTTCCTCGACAAGGCCGGCATCCTGCCGGGTGCCACCCGGCAGCGTGGCACCGGCAAGAAGGCGGCCGAGATTGCCGCCGAGAAGGCCAAGGCCGAAGCCGCGGCCGCCGAGGCCTGAGCACTAGGTTCGGGCAAGCGCCATGGCCGGGAGCGCACCTTCTGACGACAAGCTCGTCTGTGTGGCCGCTGTGGCGGCCGCACACGGGGTGCGTGGTGCCTTGAAGCTGAAGACCTTCACCGAGGATCCACTGAATGTCGGCGCTTACGGGCCACTCTTGGACGAGGCGGGCCATGAGCTTTTCACGGTTCGGGTGGTGGCGCCAGCCAAGGGTGGGGTGATCGTCGAGGCCGAGGGGATCACCGACCGTGATGCCGCCGAGGTGCTGCGCGGGCTTCGCCTCTTCGTGCCGCGGGCACGGCTGCCCGAGCCCGAGGCCGACAGCTTCTATTACGAGGATCTGGTCGGGCTCGAGGTCGAGGATACCGAGGGGCGGTCCCTCGGGCGGGTGATCGCGGTGCACGATTTCGGCGCCGGCGAGGTGCTGGAGTACCGCGACGACGCGGGGCGCGACGGCATGGTCGCGTTCACGACAGAGCTCGTGCCCGAGGTCGATCTTGCCGGCGGCCGGATCGTGGTGGTACCCGAGGTGCGCGAGGTGGCGGCATGACGTGGCGCGCTTCGGTACTCACCATCTTTCCCGAGATGTTCCCTGGCCCGCTCGGCCATTCCCTCCTCGGCAAGGCGCTGGAGTCCGGAATCTGGGCGCTGGAGGCCGTCGATATCCGCGATTTCGCCACGGATCGGCACCGCAGTGTGGACGACGTGCCGTTCGGCGGTGGCGCCGGCATGGTGATGCGCGCCGAGGTGATCGACAGGGCGGTCGAGGCGGTGCATGCGACCGACGACCCCCGCCCGCTCTGCTACATGAGCCCCAAGGGTGTCCGGCTCGATCAGGCGCTGGCACGAGAGCTCGCCGCCGGCCCCGGCGTCGTGCTCCTCTGTGGCCGCTACGAAGGGGTCGACGAGCGGGTGCTGGAGAAGCATCGCTTTCGCGAGGTGTCGCTCGGCGACTTCGTCATGACCGGGGGCGAGATCGCCGCGATGGCGCTGCTCGATGCCACCGTGCGGCTCTTGCCCGGTGTCGTCGGCACCGCAGCGTCGCTGGAGGAAGAGAGCTTCGCTCGCGGGCTGCTCGAATACCCGCACTACACACGACCGCAGACCTGGCAGGGGCGTTCCGTCCCCGAGGTGCTGTTGTCCGGGCATCACGGCCGCATCCGCGCCTGGCGGCAGGCCGTGGCCCTCGATCTCACTCGCCGTCGTCGTCCGGATCTTCTCGACCCGGAAGCTCGGACCGACCGCGGCCGTCAGGAAACCCTTTGATCCGCGATGTGACCGTCGCCCAGCCGGAGTGTCTATCATGAACGTCATTCAACAGCTCGAGCAGCAGCAGGTGGCGACGCTCAGCCAATCGCGGCAGATTCCCGATTTTCGCCCGGGCGATACGGTCAGGGTCAATGTCCGCGTGATCGAAGGCAATCGCGAGCGCGTGCAGGCATTCGAGGGGGTCTGCATCGCCCGGCGCAATCGCAGTGTGAATTCGTCCTTCACCGTGCGTAAGATCTCCTACGGCGAAGGTGTGGAGCGTGTGTTTCCGCTCTATAGCCCGCGGATCGACAGCATCGAGGTGGTGCGGCACGGCAAGGTCAGGCGGGCCAAGCTCTATTACCTGCGTGGCCGGCGGGGCAAGTCGGCGCGTATCGCCGAGCGGCGGATCGACAAGCAACCGGGTGCGGCCCTCGCCAGTGGGGCTACCGGTGCGGCCGATCCGGCGCCGCTCGACGGCTGAGCCGATCGCCGCGGGTGCCTTGAAGCACGAGGTGCCGTTGCCGAGATCAGCCGAGAACGACAAGACGTAATGCGAGGAAGACGTTGATGGCAGCGGCGGCGAAGGGTCCCCGAACACTGTTCGACAAGATCTGGCAAGCGCATCTGGTCGAGGAGCAGGACGACGGCACCTGTCTCATCTATATCGACCGGCATCTCGTCCACGAGGTGACGAGCCCGCAGGCGTTCGAGGGTCTCCGGGTCTCGGGTCGGAAGGTCCGCCGGCCGGAGGCGACCCTCGCCGTCGTCGACCACAACGTGCCGACCGATCCGGACCGGGCCAAGGGCATCAAGGACGAGACCTCGCGGATCCAGGTTCGAGCGCTCGAAGACAACGCGGCAGAGTTCGGCATCGAGCTCTTCGACGTCACCGATCTGCGTCAGGGGATCGTGCACATCATCGGACCCGAGCAGGGCTTTACGCTGCCCGGGACGACGATCGTCTGCGGCGACAGCCACACCTCCACGCACGGCGCCTTCGGGGCCTTGGCGTTCGGGATCGGAACGTCGGAGGTCGAGCATGTCCTGGCGACGCAGACGCTCCTGCAGAAGCGGCCGAAGAACATGCGGATCACGGTCGAGGGCGAGCTCGGCTTCGGCGTCACCGCCAAGGACGTGATCCTGGCGATTATCGGCAAGATCGGCACGGCGGGCGGCACCGGCCACGTCATCGAATACGCCGGCTCGGTGGTTCGCGGGCTCTCCATGGAGGGCCGCATGACCATCTGCAACATGTCGATCGAGGCGGGGGCGAGGGCCGGGCTGATCGCACCGGACCAGAAGACCTACGATTACATCAACGGCCGGCCGATGGCGCCCAAGGCCGGGGCCTTCGAGCAGGCGGTGGCCTATTGGCGCACCCTGCCCTCGGACGACGGGGCGTTCTACGACAAGGAGCTCACGCTGCGTGCCGAGGATATCGAGCCGCAGGTGACCTGGGGGACGAGCCCGCAGGACGTGGTGCCGATCACCGGCCGGGTGCCCGACCCGGCCTCGGTCGCGGACGAAGACAAGCGTGCGGCGATGCTGCGAGCCCTCCAGTATATGGGGCTCGAGCCCGGCAAACCGCTGGCCGAGGTGACCGTCGATCGGGTGTTCCTCGGCTCCTGCACCAATGGACGGATCGAGGATCTGCGAGCCGCGGCCAAGGTCATCGACGGCAAGAAGGTCGCCGATACGGTGCGCGCCATGGTGGTGCCCGGGTCCGGGCTGGTGAAGCATCAGGCCGAGGTCGAGGGGCTCGATCGGATCTTCATCGATGCCGGATTCGAGTGGCGCGAGGCCGGCTGCTCGATGTGCCTCGGCATGAACCCGGACCAGCTCGAACCGCACGAGCGCTGCGCCTCGACCAGCAACCGCAATTTCGAGGGCCGGCAGGGCCGGCTCGGCCGGACCCATTTGGTGAGCCCGGCCATGGCGGCGGCGGCCGCGATCACCGGTCGCTTGACCGATGTTCGCCAGCTCGTCGACTGACCGCTAGTTGGTGGTGTCCGGCGTCGGCTCCGCCTCGCCTTCGGGGGTGAGCGGCATATCGCCTTCCTGCATCGCTTCCGGCACGTCGGGCGGCTGCTCGGTGAACCAGCCGAGGAAATAGGCGAGGCCACCGAGGACGACGACAAGCAGGACGATCGCCGATATGATGGTGCGCATGGACATGCTGCGTTCCTTTCGGGTGTGGCTTCGGGTCGACCCCGAGAGCCGCTATCGACAGAACTTCGCGAGGCGGCCGGGATTCCCCGGAAAGCTCACGGCCATGCGCCGAGCCGACGGTTTTCGCGCATGGATCGCTCGTTGAGGTGCTCCGGCGTCTGGCCCTGCCTCGCGCTGCTGGCGGCCGCTGGCGCGGTCCCGGTCGGCCCCGCTGCCGCGGACACGCTCCTCTTGCAGCAGAACCTGCCGGGTGACGCCGGCGGCACGCCCTTCCTGCTCATAGAGCGCAGTCGCATCAGCCATGTGACAGTGACCAAGGATACGCGCCTGGTTCATCGTCTCACCATCAGGCTGGCGACCGAACCGCCGGTCGAGATCGGCCTCAGCTGCAACGACGAGGCGATCACCCGCCAGGTCCTCGACGCGCTGCGTCAGGGTGGTGTGCCCACCCTCGACATCACCGGCCGCTGCCGCCTCTGACCCGGGATGGGCGTCCCGCACCGCCGCCCGGCGGCTGAGCCCGAAGAACGGCGCGGACCCATCCGTCACTGGTTTTGGCGGATCGTCGTCGGCGCGTTGCTGCTGGTCCTGCTGCTGCCGCCGCTGGTGCTCGTGGCCTATCGCTGGCTGCCGCCGCCGGCGAGCCCCTTGATGTTGCTGCGTCTGAGCCACCAGGTCGGGCTCGATTATCGCTGGCGGCCGCTTGCCGAGATCAGCCCGCATCTGGCCCGCGCCGTCATCGCCTCCGAGGACAATCTCTTCTGCCGCCACAGGGGCTTCGACGTGCAGGCACTGCGCACAGAGGTGGAGCGGGCGCTGGCCGGCGAGCGGCCGCGGGGTGCCAGCACCATCACCCAGCAGCTGGCCAAGAACCTCTTCCTCTGGCCCGGACGCGGCTACGGTCGGAAGATCCTCGAGGCCTGGTACGCGCCGCAGCTCGAGCTCGTTCTCGGCAAGCAGCGGATCCTCGAGCTCTATCTGAACGTCGTCGAGTTCGGCCCCGGCATCTACGGGGCGGAGGCGGCGAGCCGCCGCTGGTTGCAAAAGCCCGCGACAGCCCTCACCGAGCGCGAGGCCGCGCGGCTCGCGGTGATCCTGCCGCGCCCGCTCTACTGGCGCCCCGACGGCGACTGGGCGAGCGACCGCAGTGCGGTGATCCAGAACCGCATCGGCCAACTGGGCCCGCTGCTCGATTGTGCTCCCCGATGACCGGCATGGAGGCCGCTTGACCATCCGAACTGCCCTCGACCTCGACCGGCGCACCGGCTGGCCCGCTGATCTGCGAGTGCTGCTCGACCGGCATCCGCGTGAGACTTGGCCCGGGCACCCTAATCTGGGCGCGCTCTGCCGCTTCTGGCTGGAGCGGCATGCGATGTTCCGCGAACTCGCCGGTGCGCTGGCCCGGGGTGGCGCGGCGTTGCGCGAGGGTAAGGTCGATGTCGGTGCCTTCCAGCCCTGGTTCGCGCCCCGCATGCGCTTCTTCCTGCAGCAGCTGCACCACCACCACCTGATCGAGGACCACAACTACTTTCCGGTGTTCATGGCGGCCGAGCAGCGCCTGGTGCGTGGTTTCGAGGTGCTGGAAGCGGATCACGCGGTGATCGATGCGGCAATTCGCGAACTGGGTGCGGCGAGCGACGGGCTGCTGCTGGCCTTGCGCGAGCCGTCGGTCGATCTGGCCCGGGCGACGGCGGGGCTCGGCGGGCTCTTGCCCGACTTTCTCGGCAAGCTCGAGCGTCACCTCGCCGACGAGGAGGATTTGATCATCCCCTTGATCCTCGAGCGCAGCGAGGCCGGGCTCGGGATCGGCTGACGGGTTGACCGCAGCCGGCGCCTCGCTACGTGCAAGATTATGAGCATGCGCGAATGGCAGATGTCGGAGCGACTGAGCCTGCCGGAGCCCTGGAGCGGTGTGCGGCCGGTGCGGGTCGAGCGGCAGCATTGGCAGCGGTTGGACCGCGCCGAGGGTGAACTCGAGATCGGCTACGACGCCGCTGACCGACCGGTCAGGATCGAGTATCACTGGAAGCGCTACTTCAGCCGCGCCAATCCGGAACTCGACGACGTCTACACGGCCGAGCTCTGGGTGCGCGACCGCGACGGCGGCTGGCTCTATCTGGTGCAACCGGGGCAGGCCGGCTTCGTGCCGGTGCCGCATGCGCCGTTGCGTGCTCTGCTGCAGCAGCATCTGAATATCGATATCGGGCACGAGCAACGCCGAAAGCGAGGATGATCCCATGTGGTTCAAGAAAAAGTCGATGGAACTGCCGAGCGTCGAGACGGCGCTGCCGGGGCGGGCTGCGCGGCTGTTCGCGATCGCCCCGGGCCATGTCGTCCTCGGCAATCCGCTGGACGCCCCCTGCCCCGACGGGATGGAAGAGGTCTATTTCGGCATGGGCTGTTTTTGGGGGGCCGAGCGGCGCTTCTGGGAGCAGTCGGGCATTTGGACGACTGCCGTGGGCTATGCCGGAGGAGTGACGCCGAACCCGACCTATGAAGAGGTCTGCACCGGGCGGACCGGCCACAACGAGGTCGTCCGCGTGGTCTACGACCCCGCCGTGGTCAGCTTCGCCGAGCTCTTGAAGGTGTTCTTCGAGAGCCATGATCCGACCCAAGGCATGCGCCAGGGCAACGATGTCGGGACACAGTATCGCTCGGCCATCTACACCACCACCGAGGCGCAGTACGCTCTCGCAAAGGCCACGGCCGAAGCCTACGGCAAGGCGCTGGCCGCCGTCGGCAGCGGGGTGATCACCACGGAGATCCTGCCGGCAGGGCCTTTCTATTACGCCGAGGACGAGCACCAGCAATATCTGGCGAAGAACCCCTGGGGGTATTGCGGGCTGCAGGGCACCGGCATCAGCTGTCCCGTGCCCGAGCCGGCCGCGAGCCGAACGGAGCCCATGACGGCCGCTTGAGAGGCTGGTAAACCGCTCCGGACAGCAGCCGGAGTATGCCCTCGATGTCCATCGTCCAGCAGATGCTCGCCGCGCGGATCGATCAGGCCCTCGGCCGCGAGCCCGCCGACCTCGTCGTCAAGAACGCGCGGCTGTTGAATACCGCGACCGGCCGGATCGAGGGGCCGATGGACATCGCGCTGGCGGGCGATGTCGTGGTCGGCACGCACGGCGTCTACGAAGGCCAGCGGGAGATCGATGCCGCGGGCCGGGTGGTGGCCCCGGGCTTCGTCGATTGTCACGTCCATGTCGAAAGCTCGATGGTCTTGCCCGCCGAATTCGAACGCGGGGTGCTGCCGCGAGGCACGACCACGGCGATCTGCGACCCGCACGAAATCGCCAATGTCGTGGGCCTCGAGGGCATTCGCTACTTCATCGAGGCGAGCCGCCGCCTCGCCATGACCCTGAAGGTCAATCTCAGTTCCTGTGTGCCGGCAACGGCACTCGAAACCGCAGGTGCGCGAATCGAGGCGGATGACCTCGCCGAGCTGATGGACGATCCGGCCGTCGTAGGCCTGGCCGAGCTCATGAACTTCCCGGGCGTGATCCACAAGGATCCCGGCATGCTCGCCAAGCTCGAGCGGTTCTTCGGCCGGCATATCGACGGGCACAGCCCGCTCCTCGGCGGCTCCGAGCTCAACGCCTATCTCGCCGTCGGAGTCTCCACCGAGCACGAATGCACCAATCTGGAGGAGGCCGAGGAGAAGCTGGCCAAGGGCATGCACATCCTCCTGCGCGAGGGCTCGATCGCCAAGAACGTGACGACGCTGGCCCCGCTTCTGACCGACACCACCTGGATGCGCTGTGCGTTCTGCACCGACGACCGCAATCCGCTGGAGATTCGCGAGGAAGGCCATATCGACCATGCGATGCGGCTCGCGATCCGGGCGGGAGCACCGGTGCTCGCGGTCTATCGGGCAGCCACCCTGGGTGCTGCCATGGCGTTCGCGCTGCCCGATCGTGGCCTGATCGGCCCGGGCAAGCGCGCCGATCTCGTCATCCTCGACGATTTCGACGATGTGCGGGTGGCCGAGGTGATCGTGGGCGGCAGGCCCGCCGCCGAAGCCCTGGCCCTGCCGAAGGAGCACCCCGCCCCGCCCGGCTACGGCAGTGTTCGCCGTGCGCCGGTGCTCGCTGCCGACCTCGCCCTCGACGGCAGCCGCAAGGTCCCGGTGATCGGTGCCTTGCCCTTCTCGCTTCTCACCGACTATCTCGAGGCCGTGCCGGACGAGGACCCGGCGATCGCCCGGCTCTGTGTGCTCGAGCGGCACGGGGTGAACGGCAATATCGGCCGCGGCTGGGTCAAGGGGTTCGGCCGGGTCGAAGGTGCGATCGCCACCTCGATCGGCCACGACAGCCACAACCTGATCACCGTCGGCGACAATCCGGACGACATGGCAGCCGCGGCCAATCACCTGATTGCGATACAAGGTGGGGCGGTGGTCGTTGCCGGGGGCCGGGTTGTCGCCGACCTTCCGCTGCCTGTGGCGGGGCTGATGTCCGACCAGGACCTGGCTTTCGTCGACGAGCGGCTGATCGAGCTTCGGCGCGAGGCGAGAAAGATCGGCTGCACCCTCGACGAGCCGCTCCTGCAACTCGCCTTCCTGCCGCTACCGGTGATTCCGCACCTCAAGCTCACCGACCGCGGCTACGTGGCGGCCGGCCCGGAGGGCTTGCGGCTCCTCGATTGAGCTCCGGCTCAAGACGCGCGCTTGCCGACTTCGACGCGCACCCGCTCGACGGCGAGGCGCACGGCACGCAATTCCTCGTCGCTGACCATGGCCGCCGACCGCCGGGCCGCGTGCACGCGCTCCATCGCAATCTTGTACTTGGCCGCCTGGTCGGCAGCCGCGGCACCTGCCGCTTCGAGCCGCGGGGCCACCGCCTCGAGCGACTGCTCCAACCGGTCCAGAAAGGCACGCTTGCTCTCGGCCATGGCCATTCTCCTCCCTTTGCTGTTCATCGGTGGCAGCCTAGCATGAAACGGTCGACGGCTTCAGCGCTGAATTGTCACATTCGGGTCGTGTCGGATGGCCCGCGCCACACGGGGAGACGGGTGATGCGATGGTCGTGGCCGGTGGTCGTGATGCAGGGCATGGCAGCTTGCACGCTGCCGGGGCCGGTCGACCAGCCGCCCGAGGTGCAAATCGCCGATCTGCGCTTCGCCGAGGCCGGTCTTCTGGAGCAGTCGATCGGGCTCGATCTGCGTTTCCTCAACCCCAACCCCGAGCCGATCCGGGCCGAAGGTCTGCGCTTCGTCATGGAACTCGGCGGCCGCCGCTTCGCTACGGGCGTCAGTGATGCCGCCTTCGAGATCCCGAGGCTCGGCGAAACGGTGGTGCCCGTCGTCATCCGGGTGCAAACGGGCGAGTTGATCAATCGGCTGCTGGCTTTGGAGGCGGGCGAGCTCGACTACCGGATCACCGGCGACCTCTTCGAGGCCAAGGGGCTCACCCGGCGTTCCATCGCCTTCGACGGCGAAGCCGCGATCGTGATCCCGAACCTGCCGGGGCTGCTCGGCGGCGCCGGCCAACCGTGAGCCGTCAGAGCCGCAGCGCCAGGATCACGGAGACAGTGACGAGCGATGCCGCGGTGGAGAGCAGGATGGCCGTGGCGGCCTCCGCCTCGCCGGTGCGGTACCGGGTGGCGAAGAGATAGGCGTTCACCCCCGTCGGCATCGCCGCGAGGAGAATGGCGGTATCCGACCATGGTCGCGCGATGGCGAAGACGTGATCGACCAATAGCCAGACGACGAGCGGCTGCAGCACCGTCTTGAGCCCGACGACGGCCAGAGCGAGGCCCAGCGCGCCGCGGATCGAATAGCCGGCGAGCGAGGCGCCCATGGCGAAAAGAGCCGCCGGCAAGGCGGCCTGGCCGAGCAGGGCCGTGCTCGCGGCAACGGGCTCCGGGAGTGTCCAGCCGCTACTGCCCACGGCCAGACCGAGGAGGAGACCCACGAGGATCGGGTTGGTGACGAGTCCCTTGGCGGTGGCCCAGAGCCGCGCTCCGGGGCCGAGGTCGCCCTGGCCACGCTCGAGCAGGATGGTGACCAGCGTCATCAGGATCGGCCCGTGCACGCTGACCAGCGCGAAGAGCGGCAAGGTGGCATCCGGGCCGAGGGCAGTGAGCACGAGCGGGATGCCGAGTAGAATGACGTTGCCGTAGGCGGCCGAAAAGCCGGCGACGACCGGAACACGGGAATGTGGGCCGCTGCCGCGCGCGAGGAGTGCCGCAGTCCCGGCCGAGATCCCGGCCCCGAGAAAATAGGCCAACAGGTAGCTGACCTCGAAGGCGGCCGGCGGGCCTTGGCTAGCGAGGCTGGAAAAGAGCATCACCGGTAGCGCGAACTGAAAGACGAAGCGGCTCAGTGCGCGGGTCGCCGTCTCGTCGAAAAGGCCGAAAAGTGCTGCAGCATAGCCGACGCCGATGAGCGCGAAGACCGGGAGGACGATATCGACGAAGGCGCTCAAGCCGCGGGCTTTCGCAGACGAGGCGAACGTGTCGAGAATCGTCCGGCCGTTAAGCCTTTGTTAAGCGGCAGGCGCGCATGATGCACGGGTCGCCGGGTCATCGGGCGACTCCTTCAGCCGACAGCGGAGACGAGCCCGTGCAGAAGCATGTTCCAGCCGCCGGATTGATCATGGACGCCCCGCGCTTCGTCGACGCGACCGATGATCGCGACGAGCGCTGGCCGGCACCCGTGGCGACACTGTTCATTATCGGCACCTCGCTGGCCTTGTGGGGCGGCATCTTCTTCGTTGCCCGGCTCTGGTTCGGCTAGCTGGTGCCGATCCCCTCTCGCCCGAAAAGACGGCGTCGACCTCGGCGGGCCGGCCGCTCGGCGAGCTGCAGCCAGCGACACCGCGGACGCTAGGACCGCCGCGGTTCGAGGTCGAGTGCTTCGCGAAAGCGCGCGGGATCGACATTGCCGCCCGAGAGCACGACCAGCACGGTCTTGCCACGGCAGTCCAGGGCACCGGTGAGTGCCGCGGCCAACGCCACGGCACCGCCCGGCTCGACCACGACCTTGAGTTCCAGAAAAGCCGAGCGCATCGCCTCCAGTACCGCCCGATCGTCGACAGCGAGGCCACCCGCGAGCAGCCGTCGGTTGACCGCGAAGGTGAGCTCGCCCGGCATGGGTGCCAGGAGCGCATCGCAGATCGAGACCGCCCCGGGGCGGTTACCTTCCCGCACGCCCGAGCGCAGCGAGCGGGCGGTATCTTCGAAGCCCACGGGCTCGGCGCTATACACCGCAATTTTCGGGAAGTGGTGGCGAAGCGCCGTGGCGGTCCCGGCGATCAGCCCGCCGCCGCCGCAGCAGACGACAGCGGCATCCGGCACGACGCCCAGTGCCCGCGCATCCTCGGCCATCTCCAGCCCGACCGTCCCCTGGCCGGCCATGATTCGCGGATCGTCGTAGGGCTTGACCAGATAGGCGCCGGTACGCGTGGCAATGTCTCGACCGATCGCCTCGCGATCCTCGCCGAAGCGGTCGTAGAGGACCACCTCGGCACCGAGCCGTCGGGTGTTCTGCTGTTTGATCGCCGGCGCATCGGCCGGCATGATGATCGTGGCCGTCCGCCCCAGAAGCTTCGCCGCGAGTGCGACACCTTGTGCGTGATTGCCCGAGGAATAGGCGACGACGGGGCCGGGCGGCAGTTGGGCGATGGTGTTGTAGGCGCCACGAAACTTGAAGGAGCCGGTCCGCTGCAAGGGCTCGGGCTTGACCAGCAGCCGGCCGCCGACCGCGGCATCGAGTCCTTCGCTCGCGAGCAGCGGCGTGCGCCGGGCGACGCCGGCGAGCCGGGCCGCCGCCGCCGCGATGTCGCCGATCGTCAGGATCGCGGGATCGCTGGCGGAACCGGGACTCGACGCGGCGCCGACCGAGCCGTCGCTCATCGCTGCCGGCCGGACAGCAACGCGGGCAGCGGGCGGAGATCGGCGAGCACGAGCGCGGGTCGGCCCGGCAAGCGCTCCGCCGCCGCAGCCTGGCGGTTCAGATGGATCACGGTGCAACCGAAGCTCGCCGCCCCGTGCACGTCCCAGCCGTTCGCCGAAACGAAGAGGATTTGTCCGGCCGGCACCGCGAAATGCCGGGTAGCGAGCGCGTAGACCTCGGGCACCGGCTTGAACACGCCCAAACGCTCGACCGACAACACCGGGTCGAGATGCCGGGCGATGCCCGCGGCTGCCAGGCCCTGATCCAGCATCTCCGGCGTGCCGTTGGAGAGCACGGCCGTCGGCACGCCGAGCGCGTCCAGCCGCTGCAGCACGGCCGGCACCTCGGGATACGGCTCCAGTGTTCGATAGGCGTCGAGCAGTGCGGCGCGCAGGCCGTCCTCGTCGTCCAGCCCATGCGCCGCCATCGCATGGTCCAGCGCATCGGCGGTCACGACAGCGAAGTCGGCATGCTGCCGCATGCCATTACGAAGCCACGTGTAGGCCAGCTGCTTGTCCCGCCAGAGATTGGAAAAAGCCCCGGCAGCCGCCGGTTCCAGCGGCAGCGATCGCTCCGCCATCACCCGTGCCAGCGCCGAGTGCACATCGAGCAACGTGCCGTACGCATCGAAGCAAACGGCCGCGATCGGCAGAGGTTGCGGGCAATCCGGTAGCAGGAGGTCGACCATGGGCACGCTGTCGCACCGGCGATGCCGCGCGTCAAGCGGCCGCGGCGAAGCGAAGAGGTGGGGACGTCGATCGTCCCCGCACGTGGGGCAATCGCTGGACGGCGGCTACTCTCGCCTGTGATGTTCAGCACGGCATCGGCCGCCTGTGGCGGGCGGGCCGAGCAGGGAGAGTAGCCGTGCAGCAGGAGGTGGCATTCGACGTGTCGCAGCAAACGAGCGAGGCGGCGATCGTCGACAAGCGCGGGAGCTGTATCGCGCGCCGCCCGGTCGCGGCCGATCCTTCGGCGATGGCGATTTTCGTCGAGAAGTCCGGGAGGAACGTGGCGCCTGCTGCGGCATCGGGGCCGGCTTCGAGGCGGGGCTGTTGTCGACCGGGCTCTATCACGAGCTGCAGGATGCGGGCCTGTCGGTCGTCTGCATCGACAGCTGGCGGGCCCGGGCGGCGTGATCGGCACGGCTGAACGATACGGATCGGACCGTTGCCGCGGCCCCCTGCGACTCGTTGCGGACCGGGTTTCATCATCCCGCCTGCGTCAAGAGTTATGCGGCGCACGAGGTGCGGACCCTGCTGAAGGCGCGTGACAGCCTGGTCGACCGGTGCCGACCCGATCAGCACCGCGAGGCCGCCGCCGGCTGATGACCACCGCCGGCGGCGGTGTCGTCGACGCGCTGGCCTTCGCCAGTGCGATCGACGATCCGATGCGCTTCCCCGACAGTCGGGCGGTGGGTGCCTGTTTCGGGCTGACGCCATGCTCGGCCTCCTGGCCTTCGATCGAGCGACACCATGTTGCGGCGAGGCATGTTGCGGCGAGACATGTTGCGGCGAGGCCGACTGCCCGACCGCGAACAGAACCCGGACCCCGGGCCAACCCGCAACCGACCGACGCGATGGCCGCACGGGGCGGACAAGCAAGCAAGGGCCCGACGGTGACGTAGCGATCGGAGAGCCCCAATGGAACGCGGGAATGGAACCGTACTCGGCGACGGAAGGCGACCGCAGGATTCGGGGCCACGAACTCTACCCACAGTGTCAGCGGACAGGCGCCCAGATGCCCATCCAACGACCGAAAACAAGTCGGGTGTCCTCCCGAGTTCCCGTTCGGGCAGCGCGACAGCCTATCACGCAGAATCTCCTTGTCGCGCGACAGATAGAGATCGAGCACTCTGTAGCCGCGCGCAGTCGACAGCTTGTCCGTCACTGGCGGGAACATCGACGTCCACGTCGACTGGTCGAAGGTAAGCCGCCCCGACCCCGAAACCCGCCGCTTCAACGCGACTTCGCCGGCCGCGTCGGCGAAAGCCTCGACCGCGAAGCCCACCGGCTCGGCACCGGCGATCAGACGTTCACCAGCAGCCAGAGTTTTCCGTTGGGAGACGGACGGATTGCCTTCTTCACTGTCGGGATCGACCGGCCGTTCTGACGATTGGGGACCGGCCTGTCATCGGGGTCTCCAGGTGACATGTCGGAAATCGGGGAAACGAGACCCGGTCGACCCCTTACCGCACCATCCCGAAAAGACCGGAGGGGCCCGCGGGGAGGCGTCGCCTCCCCGCGATTCTTCTCATAACGAAGGCTTATGACCAATCGTGGGCCTTCGCCCGATTGCCGCCTTCATGCGTCATGGATCGACTCATCGGCGCTCGGGATGTGCCGCGCTATGCGCCGTGGGCTGAAGAACGAGTCGGTATACGACGCCTGACGCGAGAAAAGAGTCGATTCGTGCGCCATCACGATTGCTTATGGTGCATATACCGTCACATTTTGCCCCGAGAACCTGCGAACGAACCCGGCTGGGCGGCGATCGAACCCGACAAATGCGAACGAACCCCAGCGGGCAGGATGACGCAGGCTTCGGCACAAAGTTGTTTGCGGACAAGCGGTTGCGGGATTGGAATAAGCAAGTGACGGAACACCGTCCGCTACGGCGTCGCCCGGCGCGCCCCGATCTGCCGGACGATCCCGGCCAGCCCTTGACGGCCACGGCCAAATCGGTTAGTATTCCTATATGATCGAGCGGCGTCCGCGCTCGATCCTCGTTCGACCTCCGCCTGCTGATGCACGTGGGCCTGGTCGCAGGCAGCGAGCCTGCTCCGCCCGCCCTTGAGCCGGACCGCCATCGCTGCGCTCTGGTGGCGGCGGCCGGCATCGCGCGATGGCCGGCGAACGCGGCTTGCCAATCGACGGCCGGCGCGCAAGTAGTGGGGTCGGTGGTGCCCCAGACGGCGCCCTTCCCCAATAGCCGGCGGTCGGACGGAATGGACGAGGTCATTCGGATTCGCGGGGCGCGCGAGCACAACCTGAAGTCGATCGACGTCGACATTCCCCGCTTCAAACTGGTCGTGATCACCGGGCTTTCCGGCTCGGGCAAGTCTTCGCTCGCCTTCGATACCGTCTATGCCGAGGGCCAGCGCCGCTATGTCGAGAGCTTGTCCGCTTATGCCCGCCAGTTTCTGGAGTTGATGCAGAAACCCGACGTCGATCTCATAGAAGGTCTTTCGCCGGCGATTTCGATCGAGCAGAAGACGACATCCAAGAATCCGCGCTCGACTGTGGCTACGGTGACCGAGATTTATGATTACATGCGCCTGTTGTGGGCGCGGGTCGGGGTTCCCTACTCGCCGGCGACCGGGCTGCCGATCGAGGCGCAGACCGTCTCGCAGATGGTGGATCGGATCATGGCCATGCCCGAGGGCTCGAGGCTCTATCTCCTCGCCCCTGTCGTGCGCGGCCGCAAGGGCGAATACCGTAAGGAACTCAAGGAGCTACAACGGCAGGGCTTCCAGCGGGTCAAGGTCGACGGCGCGTTCTTCGAGTTCGACGAGGTGCCGGCCCTCGACAAGAAGAAGAAGCACGAGATCGAGGTGGTGGTCGATCGCCTGATCACCGCGCCCGATCTGGCCCAGCGCTTGGCGGATTCGGTCGAGACGGCCTTGGTTCTCTCGGACGGTCTGCTCGTCGTCGAGAACGCGGATACCGACGAGCGGCTGACCCTGTCGGCCAAGTTCGCCTGCCCGGTCTCGGGCTTCACCCTGCCCGAGATCGAGCCGCGGCTCTTTTCCTTCAACAACCCCTACGGCGCCTGCCCCGCCTGCGACGGGCTCGGCAAGCGGCTGCTGGTCGATCCGGAACTGGTCGTTCCCGATCCGACCAAATCGGTGCACCGCGGGGCCGTCGAGCCCTGGGCCTCGCAGACCATGCACTACTATCCGCAAGCGCTGGCCGCCGTGCTCCGGCACAAGGGCGAAAGCCTGCACACGCCGTGGGAGGAGCTGGCGGAAGAGACCCGGCGCACGATCCTCTTCGGCTCCGGCACCGAGATCGTCCCGATGGCCTTCGAGGACGGGCTTCGGGTGCTGAAGACGAACAAGCCCTTCGAGGGTGTCATCCCCAACCTGCAGCGCCGCTGGCGAGAGACCGACAGTGCGTGGATGCGGGAGGAAATCCAGCGCTACATGACGGATGCGCCGTGTGCCGCCTGCAACGGCCACCGGCTCAAGCCGGAGGCACTCGCTGTCCGGGTCGGCGAGCGCCACATCGGCGAGGTGAGCGAGTTCTCGATCAAGACGGCAGCGGACTGGTTCGAGGATCTGGCCACTCGCCTGGATGCGAAGCAGGCGACCATCGCCGAGCGAATCCTCAAGGAGATCAGGGAGCGCCTGGGCTTTCTCGTCAATGTCGGCCTCTCCTACCTCACGCTGAATCGTGACTCCGGCACGCTCTCCGGCGGCGAGAGCCAGCGGATCCGCTTGGCGTCGCAGATCGGCTCGGGCCTCACCGGCGTGCTCTACGTCCTCGACGAGCCCTCGATCGGTCTGCATCAGCGCGACAACGACCGGCTGCTCGAGACCCTGATTCGGCTGCGCGATCTCGGCAACACGGTGATCGTCGTCGAGCACGACGAGGATGCCATCCGCGCCGCCGATCACCTGATCGACATGGGACCGGGTGCGGGCGTGCACGGCGGCATGGTGGTGGCGCAAGGCACACCGGCCGAGGTCGAGGCCTCGTCCGAAAGCCTGACCGGGCAATACCTGGCGGGCCACCGTCAGGTCCCGCTGCCCGCAATGCGTCGCCGCCCGCAGCGCGACCGCTGGCTGGAGCTGAACGGCGCCCGGGCCAACAACCTTCAGGCGGTCGACGTGCGCTTTCCCCTCGGCTGCTTCGTCGGCGTCACCGGGGTCTCGGGCTCGGGCAAGTCTTCGCTGGTGGTCGACACGCTCTACCCGGCGCTGGCCAAGCGACTGACTTGGGGCCGGCACGTCGTCGGCGAGCACGACAGCATCAGCGGACTCGAGTTCGTCGACAAGGTCGTCGACATCGACCAGTCACCGATCGGCCGCACCCCACGCTCCAATCCGGCGACCTATACCGGCGCCTTCGGCCCGATCCGCGACTGGTTCGCGGGATTGCCCGAAGCCAAGGCGCGCGGCTACAAGCCCGGGCGCTTCTCGTTCAACGTCAAAGGCGGCCGCTGCGAAGCCTGCCAGGGCGACGGGGTCATCAAGATCGAGATGCACTTCCTGCCGGACGTCTATGTCGAATGCGACGTCTGCCATGGACGGCGCTTCAACCGCGAAACCCTCGAGGTCACCTACCGCGACAAGTCGATCGCCGACATACTGGACATGACGGTCGAATCCGCCGCCGAGTTCTTCCGCCCGCTCGCCCCCATCCACAACAAGATCAAGACGCTGGAGGAGGTGGGCCTCGGCTACATCAAGCTCGGCCAGCAGGCGACGACCCTTTCCGGTGGTGAGGCACAGCGGGTCAAGCTCGCCAAGGAACTGTCGAGGCGGGCCACCGGGCAGACCGTCTACATCCTCGACGAGCCGACCACCGGTCTGCATTTCGAGGACGTCAAGAAACTGCTGGAGGTGCTGCACACGCTGGTCGAGCAGGGCAACACCGTGATCGTCATCGAGCACAATCTGGAGGTCATCAAGACCGCCGACTGGCTCATCGATCTCGGCCCGGACGGCGGCACCGGCGGTGGTCGAATCGTCGCCGCCGGGACGCCGGAACAAGTGGCAGCGACACCGGGCAGCTACACGGGCGAGTACCTGTCGCGGCTGCTGCCCCGGGTCCGCAAGAACCGCGAAATCGCCTGAGCGCCCGGTTCAAAAGTTTTCCTGCTGTTTCATGAGTTCGGCAGCGAGCAGATGCGAGGGGTTGGTCGGCCGTCGATGCAGCGGCCCGAGTGGGGCTGCGGGGCCCCTGCACCCCGCAGCGGTGCCGGCGCTCATCCGTAAGCCGATGAAACAGAATGAAAACTTTTAGAGCGGGCGCTGAGACGATGCGCTTACGACGCACCACTATCGAAGATGCAGCGACGCGCCGGCGTGCTGCAAGCGCCTCACGCGCCAGCCGCGTTTCGTGCCTGCAGCCCCGTCGGACGAACGCCGAGGCGAAAGACACCCCACGGGCGGCCAGCGATCGTGATCGGCGCGTCGATCTCGCGGATCTCGGGGGTCGGCGTCGCGACGAGACAATCGCGCCGAGTCCGCGCCGCTTCGATCCGAGCCCTGAACGTGCCGAGATCGGCCAGCTCCAACCGTGCGCAGCCGCCGATCGGCGGCCGTTCGAAGACGGTCTCGACGGCGACCGGCGCACCACCACGGGCGAGATCGATGGTCTCGCCGGTCCAGCGGCGGTCTGCGCCACGGGCGTGCGATGCCAGCATACGACCGGCGGCATCGAGCTCGGCTAGCGCCCGTTCCGCAGCCTTCGCGTCGCTGCCGAGAACCCGGAGATCACGCAGCAGCTGGCCAACGCCGAGCCGGATGTCCTCGCGCAACAGCGTCGACAGATCCGCGCACTCGGCTCTTGGATCAGCGGCCGGTCCGGCCTCCCGGCCGAACGGTTCGACCGCCTCGCAAATGCTCGACGAGGCCTCGACCTTGATCGTCTCGGCAAACAGCATCAAGGCGGTCCCCGTTGGTCGATGCCGCCGGGCTATTCGATACCCTTCGCCGACCATGATCGCTGCGATCGGTCGAGCAGCACTTGAAGCGCGATCGTTTTTCGCTGCATCGGGCAGGCTGCTCGGAACGGAACGCCGACCCGCCGGTCACGGCCACGGGCAGTGGCCCCCGGCAGAGGCGCCGGGCAGCTCGGCTCGACCTCGATCAGCGCGCGAAATACGCGAAGGGCAGCAGCGGGCCGTGACCGCGGGCGCTGTCGTGATGGCCGGGGTGGGCAGCCATGCGCAGGAGATGCTGGCGCATGTCCTCGCAATTGCGGATCGGGCTCGTGTGGTTGCCCGGCCGGCGATGCTTCGCCAAGATCAGGGCGGCGAGCCCGGCGACGAACGGTGTGGCCATCGAGGTGCCGCTCAGCTTGGCGTAGCCGCCCTGGCGAAAGGTCGACCAGATTTCGTGGCCGGGCGCCATGAAATCGATCTCGGCGCCGCGCGAGGAGAAGCCCGAAGCCTGGCCGTGCCGGTCGTGTGCCGCCACGGTGATGACGCTGCCGTAGCGGCCGGGATAGCCGATACTGTTGCTGAAGAGCGCTCCCGAATTGCCGGCCGCACAGATCAGGACGGCGCCACGGGCGAGGGCCAGATGGACGGCCTCGAAGAGCTCGGGCGATCCCTGCTCCCCACCGAGCGACATGGAGATGATGTCCGCGCGCTGATCGACCGCCCACAGCACCCCCTCGGCGAGTTCGGCCAGGGATCCCCCGCCGCTGTTGCGCAGCACCTTGCCGATGAGCAGCGTGGCTGCGGGGGCTGTACCGATGAAGCCGATGCAATTCTTGCGCGCGGCGATGACCCCGGCACAGTGGGTGCCGTGGCCGTTCAGATCCTCGATACCTTCGCCGGTGAAGTCGCGGCTCTGTTCGATCGCTCCTTCGAGATCGGGGTGGTCCGGATCGATCCCGGTATCCAGCACCGCAATCCGGATGCCTTCGCCCATCGTCCGGCGCCAGACGTCCGGCAAGCGCAGCAGTTCCTCGGCCCAGCGCAGCCGCTCCGCCCGGTGCGTGGCCAGCGGTGCGAGGCCACGCGCGTCGGGCACGAGGTCGACCACGTCATAAGGCGGCAGCCGCATCTGGCCGGTAACCAAAGGATCGACGAACATCGGCATACCTCGTGCTGGAAGAACCTGACGAGGTTAATATACCTAGGATCGAAAGCCTGTCAACGGTCGGCACTAACGCCGGATGTAGACCTCGACCCGCCGATTGGTTCGCCGACCATCGATCGTGGCATTCGATGCGATCGGCTGCTCCTCGCCCAGTCCCTCGGTCGTAATTCGCGCCGCATCGACCGAGAACTCCTCGACCAGCACGCGGGCCACTGTCTCCGCCCGCGCCAGCGACAGCTCTCTGTTGGCGGCGGCATCGCCGAAACTGTCGGTATGCCCGACGATGCGGACCGGCGATCCGTCGAAATAGCCCATCAGTGCCGCGATCTGGGCCACGACGAGTTCGGTGCCGGCGGCGAGTTCGTCGCTGCCGGGGGCGAAGACCAGGCCTTCCGGGACGGTCATCCACCAGCCGTCGCCGGTGTCGACGGCATTGAGCTGGCCGAGGAAATGCTCGACCGCCTCTTCGGGCGCCAGACTCGCGGTGATCAGCTCGGGCGCCACGCGGTCGGCACTGGCCTCGAGCGTTGCGAGCTCACTCGCCATCGCCTCGTTCTCGGCCGTCAGGGTCTCGACCTCGCGCTGCAGCAGGCCGAGGCGCTGGGTCAAGGCATCCACGTCACCTTGGTCACTGGCCGCCGCCAGCTGCTTGTCGCGAGCGATCAGCTCCTCGGTCAGCGCAGCGACTTGACCGCGCAGCTGGGCGAGTTCGGCATCCATCTCCTCGACCACCGCATCACTGGCGACGAGCGCCACCGGCATCCCGCTCTGCTCGGAGTCCACACCCGGCTGTTCGACGCTTGCGGCGTAGTTGTCCAAATCACGGCGCATCGCGGCGAGCTCTTCCTCCAGCGTCGCCCGTGTCGAGCGGACCTCGGCGAGGGCCGCGGTCAATGCCTCGTTTTCCGCCAACGTGGCGAGCAGTGTCTCACCCAGCGTCTCGACCTCGGCGACCGAACGGCTCGCCACCTCGCGCAGACCGGCGAGCTCGCTCTCGCGTTCCGCCAGCGCCGCTTCGGCCGCCGCGACCGTGGCTGCGGTTTCCGTCTCGACCGCCCGCAACCGTTGCTCCAGTGTCGAGCGCGTCCGCTCCGCCGCCGCCAACTGGTCCTGGGCCGCCGTGCGCGCGTCATCGGCCTCGGCCAGGGCGGTCGCCAGGTCGGCGAGCTCACGTTCGCCAGCCGCGAGATCAGCTGCGCGCCGCTCGGCCGCCTGGGCCACCGCGGCTTCGGTCTCGGCGAGCCGCGCCTCCAGCGCAGCACTCTCGGCGCGGGCGGCGGCGAGCGCCTCTTCTGCTCGAGCCGCCTCCTCGGTGGCGGTTCCCAGGGCCTCCTCGAGCTCGGCCCGGTCGGCATCGGCTGCGGCGAGCCGGCTCGCCATCTCTTCGCGCGCCGCTTCGGCCTCGGCCAGAGCCGCCTCGGCGGCATCACGCGCGGCGCGCTCGGCCGCGAGCTCCTGTGCCCGTGAGGCGGCCGTTTCCTGCGCGGACTCCAGCTCGCCCGAAAGCCGCTCCAGCTGCTGTTCGAGGTCGGCGAGCTGGGCCTCCTGCGCGCGCCGCGCCTCTTGTTCGGCGTCGCGCGACGCCCGTGTCTCGGCGATGACGGCGTCGCGCTCGGCCGCTTCGCTCTCGATCCGCGCGGCGGTCTGGTCGAGCGTCGTCTCGGCGCGCTGCGCACGCTCCTCGGCCTCCTGCAGTGCTGCGCGAAGTGCCGCTTCGCCGTCGCGCTGCGCTGCCAGCTCCGCGCCCAGTGCCGTCTCGGCCGTCCGGCGCGCCTCCAGCTCTGCGCGCAGCGCATCCCGCTCGCTGCGCAGGCGGGTCAGGTTCTGCGTCAGCTCGGTGATCGCCCCCCGCGCCGAGCGCAATTCGGCCGCGAGTTCGCTCGCCCCGCTGGTCTCGCGCGCCTCCTGCTGATCGGCGACCCGCCGCTTGATCGCATCGATCGCTTCCTGCAGCTCCCGCGCCGTGACCGTCGGCGCCGTCTCGGGCTGCTCGGCTTCGGCGAGCGGCTGGTCCTGCGCGACACCGGGTGCCGCAAACAGCCATACGGCGGTGGCGACAGCGGCGAAAAGCGCCGGCTTGCGGCTCGGCCATGCGGCCGCGGCTTCGATCATCGGTTTCCTCCCGGGCGGCGCCGGAGACTGCACGACGGCACCGCCGAACGACACGCATTTGTACGACGGATAGCGCCCACGCACCGGGTCATCAATCTCTCCAGCCCACCCGGGTATGCTTCGAGCACCGGAGCGCCCCCTGGCCCGCTCAAGCTGTCGAATGGCGTTCAGGGCCAGAAGCGGCCGCTCGCGCCGATTGCGACGGTCAGCAGGCCGAGACCGAGATTGACCGCGATGATCAGCCTCATCTGACCGAGCCAGCGCCCGGCTCCGGTCAAATCGTCGGCGGCGAGCGCTCGCCGGTAGCGCCGCCAGGGCACGAAGAAGAGGTGAAAAAACAGCAAGAACATCAGCCAGCCGGTCAGATGCATGACGTGGATGTGCACGCCGGCCCCGCCGAATCCGTCGTGGGTGACGAAGAGCAACCAATAGCCGCTCAGCAGCAAGGCCACGATCGAGCCGATCACCCAGGGGAAGAAACTGCTGAAGACGCGCTGCCAGAGCGCCTGCCGCTCGGCCGTTGCGAGTGGCCCGACGCTGGGGCGAAGCACCACGTAGGCGAAGAACATGCCACCGACCCAGATGGCCGCGGCGAGAGCGTGAAGGGCAAGAGAGAGGGCAGCCATGGCTCCGTTTCATTCGAGTCGAAATGCCGACGCGGCGCCCGGCCGCACCGCGATCGGTGGACGAGATGGCGCACGATCCGAGCCGTACCAGGGAACCGCCGCCGACGCCTCACCCTTCGACCATGACGACACTGGCCGTCCGGGACAAGCGCGATCAGTTCGCCATCAGCACGGGCAGCGTCGCCTCGGCCAGAATATGGCTCGTCGCTCCACCGAAGATCATCTGGCGGAGGCGGCTCTGGGTGTAGGCACCCTTGAGCAGCAGGTCGCCGCCCAAGGCCGCGGTCTCGTCGAGGATCGCCTTGCCGATCGGCCGGTCGCCGAGTTTCGCCTCGTAGATGTCGGCGTAGATTCCCCGCCGCTGCAGGTTCCTCGTCAATTCGGCGCCCGAGGGCCCGGGAACCATGCCCTTCTCGACCGTGAGCACGGTCACGTGCTCGGCTGCGGTCAGATACGGTTCGGCGAAGCCGATGGTGCGCGCCGTCTCGGTGCTGCCGTTCCAGGCGATCACCAGGTGCTTGCCGAAATCGCTCGGCGGCTCGGGCGGCGCCACCAGGGTCAGTCGGCCGCTGTCGAAGAGGGCGGCCTCGAGGGCGGCGATCGACGGCGTAACCTCGTCGCCCAGCGGCCGGCCGACGACGACGAGGTCGAAGATGCGACCGCGACTACCCAGCGCCGAGGGTCCGCTCGCCGTCTCGACCCGCCAATCGGCGCAGAGTCCCGGGGCCTCGCGGCTACCGGCGCGGGGCAGGTCGTGCTCGGTCATGAACGCCTCGAAGCGCGCCGTGGCGCGTTCGGCGCGGTCCTTGGCCTCGCGCTCGAAGCCGGCGACCAGGTCCGGTGCCGCCGCGACGAAGCCGTCCGCACCCGCCGCGATCACGTCCGGTTGGCCCGGCCGCATATGGTAGCCCTCGAGGTAGGCGTCGTGCCGGCGGGCCACGATCAGGGCCGAGGCGAGCACGGAGTCGAGCACCGGGCTGAGTTCGAGATGGGCCAAAATCGTGCGCATCGGACTGACTTCCGGCTATGGGCGGCTGCGCTGCACGAATTTCTGCTGACACGCACAGGCTTGCCCGACCGGGCCGGCTGCGTCAATCACCTCGCGAACCGCACGGCGGCAGTTGCCGGACGGCTTCAGTCCGTGGTGCCGTCGACCAACTGCCGGTAGAGGTCGGGCCGACGCGGTACGACCGGCTGGCGGTCGTTGCGCTCGAGGGTCACGGCGGCGAGCCCGTCGATCGCCGCGACCGGCAGTGGTTCGCCGTCGGCGGCGGCAGCGGCCAAGCTGCCGTCCGGGCCCACCAGACAGACCGGCACACTGTTCTCGATCGCACGCAGCCGGGCGAGGCAGCCGCCGAACATCGCGGCAGCGGCGGCACCGGGCTCCAGCGACGGGTCGGCAACGGCGATCAACGCCTCCGCACCGCGGCCCGAAAGTGCCCGGCCGACCTCGGGTGCGAGATGATCGAGGCCGGCGAGAAGCCCGATGGTCAGGGGCTCGAGCCGCGTCATGGTGAGCCAGTTGCCGGGGGTCCAGCCCAGCGCTGTGGCCGCCGCGCCCAAATGGGTGGCCCGGTAGTTCGCGGTCGAGCGACCGTCGCTCAGCACCAACTGCAAGGCGAGGTGGGCGAGCCCGCTGCACGCTTCGACATAGGCGAAGAGGATGGCCAGCCGGTGCCGCGCCGCGAGGTCACCCAGCGCGTCCGCGGCGGCACCGTCGCTGGGCTCCGCCGGAGCGTCGGTTCGACGCGGCAGCACCAGGAGGTCGGCCCCGCCAGCGGCGGCGGCCGCTGCCGCCTCGGCCGCCGCTTGCCCGGCACCGGCCGCCGCGATGCGCAGTCGCGCAACACTCATCGCCGCGACGGCCTTGCCGGCATTTCATGAAACCGCCATTCAACCTTCAATCGATCACCCTATAACCCAGCGGAGGATGTGTTTTTTGCCGATCGGGCCGTAGCGCCCGCTCGCCAGCGAGGCCATATCATGTCCATGCGAATTCTGGTTATCGAAGACGACGTCGCCGCTGCCACCTACATGGCGCGCGGCCTCGAGGAAAGTGGCCACAATGTCAGTGTCGCGCATGACGGGCGCGAGGGGCTGATGCTGGCGGCCGCCCACGATTTCGACGTGCTGGTGGTCGATCGAATGCTGCCGGGCCTCGACGGCTTGCGCGTCGTGCAGACCCTCAGAGCCACCGGCAACCGGACCCCGGTCCTGGTGTTGTCGGCGCTCGGCAATGTCGACGATCGGGTCAAGGGGCTGAACGCCGGGGGTGACGACTATCTCGTCAAGCCCTATGCCTTCAGCGAGTTGATCGCCAGACTGGAGGCCTTGACCCGGCGCGGCCAGCCGGGGACGGAGACCGGCCCGGCCACGACCCTGCATTATGCCGATCTCACCATGGACCTCCTCGCCCGCCGGGTGGAGCGGCGTGGCAAGCGGATCGATCTGCAGCCGCGCGAGTTCCGCCTCCTCGAAGCGTTGCTTCGCCACCCCGAGCAGGTGCTGACCCGTACCATGCTCCTGGAAAAGGTCTGGGATTATCGCTTCGACCCACAAACCAACATCATCGACGTCCACATCAGCCGCCTCCGACAGAAGATCGACCGCGACTTCGAGCCCGCCCTCATTCAGACGGTCCGCGGCGCCGGCTACGCGCTTCGCGTTCCCGACCAGGCCGCTTAGCTCCTCCACCTTCCGGCTCGCGGTCGGCTACTTCGCGATCTTCACCGTCTCGGCGCTGTCGCTGTTGTCGTTCGTCTACGTCGCCGCCGTCGATTTCATGGAGCGACAGACCGACGAGACGATCGAGGCGGAACTCCAGGGCCTGCGCGAGCAGTACCGCGATCTCGGCATTTTCGGGCTCGGCCGGATCATCGCGCAACGCGCCGCGGCCGAGCCCGAGATGGACAGCGTCTATCTGCTGGTCGACGACGACGGCTGGATCATCGCCGGCAATCTCGACGACTGGCCCGGAACCGAGGATCTGGTCACCCATCGCGTGCGATTTGCGATCGAACCCCCCGGCAGCACGGCGCCGAGGCGCTTTCTCGGTCGCACGGTCGACCTCGACGACGCCCGGCTCCTGGTTGCTCGTGACATCGAGGACAAGCTCCGTACGCAGGCGCTCCTGGTCAACGCGATCGGCCTCGGCAGTGGCCTGATGCTGATCTTCGGGGTGATCGGCGGCTTCGTCATGAGCCGCTGGATGCTGAGCCGGATCGAGACCATCAACCGCACCACCGAGCAGATCATGGCAGGCGACCTCGGCCGGCGGATCACGGTCGAGGGTTCGGATGACGAGTTCGACGAACTGGCCGCCAACCTCAACGCCATGCTGGAGCGGATCGAGCGGCTGATGGCCGGGATGCGCGAGGTGACCGACAATATCGCTCACGATCTGCGCACCCCGTTGAGCCGGCTGCGCTCCAGGCTCGAGGTGGCGCTGATGAACGACATCGACCCCGCCTCCGCCCGCCGATTGCTGGAGGAGACGGTAGCCGACGCCGAAGGCTTGATCGCGACCTTCAACGCGCTCTTGAGCATCGCCCGGGCCGAGGCCGGCGAACAACGGGCTTCCTGGGAACGGGTCGATCTCGGTGCGTTGGTGCACGACATCCAAGAACTCTACGAGCCCTTGGCCGAAGAGCGCGAGATCACGCTCGGCGCGGTGACCGATCCCGACGTCGCCGTCATGGGCAATCGACAGATGCTCGCCCAGGCCCTGGTCAATCTCACCGACAATGCGCTCAAATACACGCCCTCGGGCGGGCGGGTGACGCTGCAGGCGACCCATCTCCAGGGTGCCGATCGGCCGGCCCCGCTGCTGCGGGTGACCGACACCGGTCCCGGCATCCCGGCCGAGTTGCGCGCCAAGGCGCTGCAGCGCTTCGTCCGGCTCGACCCCGACCGATCCACGCCCGGCAACGGGCTGGGGCTCAGCCTGGTCAATGCCGTGGCCCAATTGCACAATGCCGACCTGGAACTCGCCGACAACGATCCGGGTCTGGTGGTCAGCCTCGTCTTCCCGCGACCGCCGGCGCATGCCGACAACCGGCGGCTTGGTTGACCGGCGGGCACACCCCGGCACAGCGCCACCCATCCTGAACAGGCGTTCATCGTGAATTTTCACGTCTCGTTAAGAATTGCGGCGCCATATGCGAGGTGTTAATGGCCGCTTAAGGAAACGTGTCATGCGAACTCCGGTGCAACCTTTCCCGGTGGACGTTCACGACATCTACGAGGACGCACGCGCCAGCATGAACTCGCGGCCGCAGCGGTCGTCGTCGACGCTCTGGGCGCTGACGGCACTGGCGACACTGATCGGGGCCGGACTCGGCTGGTACCTGGCGCTCGAGACCGAGACCGGCGAGGCGCGCCGGAACATCGTATCGCCTGCCGCGGACACGCGTGTGACGACCGCGCCGAACGCCGGCGACACGCGAACCATGATCCAGCTGATCGGCGACGCCGGGTCCGAGGCTGCGGTCGAAACCGCCACCGGCTTGCTGCGCCGGGATCGGCTCGGCACCGCACCGGCCGAGGCGCTCGCCGCCGACGCCTGGCCGATCGTCCTGCACCGGGCAGGTGACGGACAATTCTACGCCGACCTCAGCCTCGACGGGTACATCGTCAACGGCCGGATCGATCCGGCACGGCCGCGCACGACACTGCGATCGGCCGACCTGCCGGCGGATGCCGGCCGTGGCACGGCGGTCTGGCAGGTCGAAGAGGTCATCCTCGAGCATCTCCGCCTGCCGGCCGCCGGTGTTGCGGTGAGCGACGATCCGGCCGCCGAGACGGTGATCGGCGACGACCTGCTCGGCCGCTTCTTCACCATCGAAGAATACTTCGACCGATTGCGGCTCGTCCCCCGCGCCGGCTGACCGAATCAATGGCCGGCGGCCGGGTGCACGTGGCCGGGCTCGACGAAACCCGGCCCCGCAACGACCTGCGTCTGACCGGTCCAGGCCAGCCGCTCGGCTTCGGGCATCCCTAGGCTGTAGCCGAGCAGCATGCCCGCGATCGCCACGCCCGCGATCGTCAAACCGCCTTCGCACAGCCGCGCCAGGCGATTGGTCAGCGCGGCTTCGGCAACGTGCGTGCGCAAGCCGCTCGGCAACTCGACAAAAGCGCGGCTGCGGCCGTCGATCTCCTCGAGGTGAACGAGTTCCACCGGTTGGCCGGTCTCGACCAGCACGATGCGGCGGGCCCAGGTTTGCAAGCGGCGAATCGTCTGGCTCGAAAGGGTCATCTTCGGCTCCTCGATGGCTGGGTCGATTTTAGGACTTTGTTCTTAACAACGCATGCCCGTACCGTCAAGCGTCGTTCGGGTGGGACAGTCGGTAACCGATTCATCATGAAGAAAGGGTTAAGCCGGCGAGGTCGATCGACGAGGCCCGATCATGCATCCACTCAGGGCGACGCACGCCACCGGTCGATGGCCGGCCCCGGGCACGCTCTACTGGCGGCTGACACTCGGCTTCAGCCTCGGCTTCTACCTGCCGTGGGCGGCAACGGCGCCCGATCTGGCGCGGCATTTCGGTGAAGCGTTGCACGGCTGGGCGGCAGTGTTTCTGGCGCCGCTCGCAGCCTGGCGGCTCGTGAGGCAGGTGCTCGGCCGTACCGGCGAGAAATCCATGCTGCCGTGTCGGCATCTGCCGACTGGCTCAGCGACCGCACGCCGTGCTATGTATCGTCCCTGTTGCGCAACATCCAACCATCGGCCGCGTTTCGATTTGCACGAGAAGCCGCTCTCCCGTTCGTTCTACGCGACCCAGCCGGCGGTCTGCCCCTATCTGCCGGGGCGGGTCGAGCAGCGCATCGTCACGCCCTTCTTCACCGGCGACGACGCGGCTTTCTTCGACAGCCTGAACCAGGCCGGGTTTCGGCGCAGCCACGGCTTTCTCTACCGTCCGGCCTGCCCCGGCTGTCAGGCCTGCATCCCCGTCCGTGTGCCGGTCGCCCGGTTCGCCTGGACCCGGCGCTTTCGCAAGGTCTGGAGCAGGAACAGCGACATCTCGGCCGAACGCCGCCCGGCTCGGGCGACCGACGAGCAATACGCGTTGTTCAAGCGCTATCTCGATGCGCGCCACGACGACGGCGGTATGGTGCGGATGACGCGAGAGGACTATCGCGAGCTGGTGGAGAACGCCCCACCCGACACCTTCGTCGTCGAGTTCAGGCTGCACGGCGAGTTGGCCGCCGTCGCCCTCTCCGATGCGTTGCTCTCGGGCCTTTCCGGCGTCTACAAGTTCTTCGCGCCGGAGCTGGAGAAGCGCAGCCTCGGCACCTTCGTCATCCTCTGGCATATCGACGAGGCGGCCCGGCGCGGTCTGCCGTTCGTCTATCTCGGCTACTGGATCGAGCAGTCGCGCAAGATGCGCTACAAGGCCCAGTTCCAGCCGATGGAGCAGCTCGGTCCCGGCGGCTGGGCGCCACTGCCGCCGCTGGCGAATGCGGCACCGACGGACTGATCGACCCGCCACGTTGACATCTGGCCTCGACCATCGCCCTCGGCTATGCACGGGGACGAGAAGTTCGGTCAGTGCTTGGCCGGGCAGAAAATCCCCACGGGAGAGCTGAGAATGCAGCGTCGCAACGCGATGAAGGCGCTCGGGATCGGCGGCCTCGCTGCCGGTGCCGCGGCCTCGACCTTCCCCAAGCCCGCGATTTCGCAGAACCGCATGGAATGGCGCATGGTCACGACCTGGCCCGCCAACTTCCCGGGCTTGGGCACCGGTGCCAACCTCTTGGCCGAGCTGATCGGCAGGATGTCGGACGGCCGCCTCACCGTTCAGGTGTTCGGCGCGGGCGAACTCGTGCCGGCCTTCGAATCGATGGACGCGGTCGCCAGCGGCACGGTCGAGATGGGCCACGGCGCCCCCTACTACTGGCAGGGCAAGGTGCCGGCCTCGGCCTTCATCGCGGCGATCCCGTTCGGCCTGACGGCGCAGGAGCAGAACGCCTGGTTCTACTACGCCGGCGGCCAGGAATTGGCCGACAAGGTCTATGCCGAGATGGGGGCGAAGTTCTTCCCGTCGGGCAATACCGGGACCCAAATGGGCGGCTGGTTCAACAAGGAGATGAACAGCCTCGCCGACTATCAGGGGCTGAAGATGCGGATACCGGGGCTCGGCGGCAAGGTGGTGGCCGCAGCCGGCGGCACCGTCGTCAACTTGCCGGGTGGCGAGATTCCGCCGGCCCTGCAATCCGGCTCGATCGATGCCACCGAATGGGTCGGCCCCTACAACGACCTCGCCTTCGGCCTGCACCGAGCCGCCCAGTACTACTACTATCCCGGCTGGCACGAGCCGGCGACGGTGCTCGAGAACTTCATCAATCTCAGCGCCTGGGACGGCCTGCCCGACGACCTCAAGGCCGTCGTCGAGGCCGCCAACCGGGCGGTCAACGTCTCGGTCCTCTCCGAATTCATGGCCCGCAACAACGACTCGCTGGAAAAGCTGGTCAACGAGCACGGGGTCGAGCTCAGGCCGTTCAGCGACGAGATCCTGCAGGGTCTGGGCGGCCTCGCCGGCGAGGTGATGAACGACGAGGCGTCGGCCGATCCGTTGTCGCGCGAAGTGATGGATAGTCTGTTGACGTTCCGCGACACCGCCAAGTCGTGGGCCGGGGTGTCGGAGCAATCCTACATGGCCGCCCGCCTTTTGCCCTTCGAGTTCGCCCGACCCTCGGCCGGCTGACCGAACGGGCATCGAGAGGCCGGCCCCCGGATCCGCGACGTCCGACCGTTGCACCCGGGGGCCGGCATTCGCGCTAGGCCGACACCCGATACACTGCCCCGCCGAAAGCCGACCAGAGCGCCGGACCGGCGACAACGACGACCAGCATGGCCTGCCCGACCGTCCAGCGCTTCTCCGGCAGCGCTTCGCACCGTTGGCCGCGCCGCCGTCTCGTGCATCTCGCCTCGGTGATCGATCGATAGGGCACTGCGCGCATCGCTTCGACCTCCTCGAATACTGCTCGACGTTGCGAGCGAGAGGTTGTGATGGCACGAGCACGGCGCCTGGGCCTGTACGTTCGGCGACAACTTACGGCCTCGTGAACGGCCGTGAGTGTCGAACCGATGACCGCCGGCTTGCGCACGACGCGCCTGCGCACCGAAACTCCGCCCCGAGCAATGGAGGAAGCCATGCGGCCTGCCGACGACGGGGCGCTTCTGAGGGCAGCGCGGCAGCTGCTCACACATCTCGACCGGGCAGCGGCCTTGCCGCTCGGCGTCCGGCTCTGGGACGGCTCGCTGGTCCCGCTGACACGCGAGACCGAGGCAACCGCGTCGATCCATATCACGCACCCGGCAGTGCTCGGCAATCTGCTCCGCCGGCCGACGCTCGACACGCTGTTTCGCCAATACGTGCTGGGTGGGCTCGTCCCTGCCGACGGCGATCTTTTGGGCGTTCTCGACATCCTGCAGCGGCAGCGCAAACGACATCGCCCGAAGCTGAAGGACGTGCTCTCCGGCCTGCCCTGGCGGGCGGCCCTCCGCCTCGCCCGGGTGACCGAGAGCGGCCGGGCGATCAGCCACGCCTATGCCGGCGACGCGGAGGCGCGCGACCGCAACAAGCGTGACGACCAGGCGTTGGTGCAGTTCCACTACGATGCCGGCAACGACTTCTACGCGCTCTTCCTCGATCCGCGGATGGTCTACTCCTGCGCCTATTTTCCGGATTGGCAGGCCGATCTCGCGGACGCCCAGGTGGCCAAGCTCGATCTCGTCTGCAAGAAGCTTCGGCTACAGCCGGGCGAACGATTCTTGGATGTCGGCTGCGGCTGGGGGGCGCTGGTCGTCCACGCGGCCGAACATTACGGCGTAAGGGCTCACGGGGTCACCCTGTCGCAGGCGCAACACGACCTCGCCCGGACCCGGGTCGCCGAGCGCGGCCTCGACAGCCGCGTCGACATCGAGCTTCGCGACTACCGGACGATCGACGGCCGCTACGACAAGATCGCCAGCATCGGCATGTACGAGCATGTCGGCATCGACACCTATCCCGACTACTTCAAGAAGATCCGCAGCCTGCTCGCCGATGACGGCGTCTTCCTCAATCACGGCATCACCCGCCGTGCCAAGCGTGAGCGGCGGGCGTTTCGCCGTCCGAGTGCCAGCCGGCGGATCATCCTCGACTACATTTTTCCCGGTGCGGAACTCGACCATATCGGCCACACGCTGGAGGTGATGGAGGCGAGCGGCTTCGAGGTGCACGACGTCGAGGGACTGCGCCGCCACTATGCCCGCACCTGCCGGCTCTGGTACGAAGCGCTCGTGGCCGACCCCGACACGGCGGTCGGCCATGTCGGACCCGAACGCTACCGCATGTGGCTCGCCTATCTCGCCGGTGTCTCGATCGGCTTCGAGCGCGGCCCGCTGCGCATCTTTCAAGTCGTCGCCACCAAGCAGCGCCCGGACGGCAAGGCGCCGCTGCCGCCGACCCGCGCCGATCTCTACCCCGACTGACGCTGGCGAAGGTGGTACTCCCACGAGCGGCACCGTCGTGCTACTGTTCCGATCGAATCGCCTTACGAGGCACAACGAACACGGCTGGAGGTGTTCATGGCGACGACGGGTTTTCGGGCACCGAGCGCATTCGGGAATGCCTGGGTCGGGACGACCGGACGGCGGCGCGGCCTGTTGCTGGTCGCTGTGCTGCTCGCCGCCGGTGCGGCTGCCCTGCTCGGCGCGCCGCGGCCGGCGCTGTTGGCCGATCCCGACCTCGCATTGCTGCTCAGGGGTATGGGCGCCATCAAGGCGTCGATCGCGCTCGCCGTCATCGGGCTCGTCTGGTGGCGGGCGGGTGACGTGGTCGCCGAAGCGCGGTTCCTCGCCTACGTGACCGCCTGCGCGGTTCTCGCTGCGGTCAGCGTGCTCGTGCTGAAGCTCGCTGTCCTGATCACGACGTCCGTCGTGTTTCATGCCACGCTCCTGGTGCTCGGCCTGCTCGCGCTGGGCGACAGCCGGCTCGGTCGACGCGGCAAAGGCTGAAGCAAGAGCACCCCCGAGGACCGCGCCACCCGATCGACCCCGCACCGCTCGCACGGCACGCACCCCGGCTGTCCTCGCCCAACGGTCGGGCTATATGCCGTTCATCGGTTTGCCCAACGCTCATAGCCGGACATCATGCCCGACTTCGACCTCGCCATTGCCGTGCCGGGTGGTTTCGACCGACTGACCGGCGGCACCATTTACGACCGGCGGCTGGCGCAGGGTCTGGAGGCGCTGGGGTTCGTCGTCCGCCGGGTCACCCTGCCGGCGAGCTTTCCGGATCCCGATGCCGCCGCATTGGCCGAGGCGCGGCAGGCCCTCGCGATCCTGCCGGCGGGCAGCCGGGTCCTCGTCGACGGCCTCGCCCTCGGCGTGCTGCCCGAACTCGCGGCGGAGCTCGCGCGAAGGCTGGAACTCGTGGCCCTGGTCCACCACCCCCTGGCGTTCGAGACCGGCCTCGATCCCGAGCGGGCCGACGCGCTCCAGGCGAGCGAAACGGCTGCCCTGGCCGAGGCTGCGCGGGTCGTCTGCACCTCGGCGACCACGCGCCTCGCCCTGATCGAAGACTTCGCCGTGCCCGATGCGCGGATCGTCGTGGCCCCGCCCGGAGTCGACCCGAGGCCGCTGGCCCGCGGCTCCGGCGGCGCCGGCCTCGCCATCATCTCCGTCGGCAGCGTGACGCCGCGCAAGGACCAGCGCACGCTGGTGGCGGCCCTGGCCGGCATCGACGATCGCCGGGTGACCGCGATCATCGCGGGCTCGCTGGAGCGTGATCCGGCGACGGTTCGGGCACTCGTCGCGCTCGTCGCCGAGACCGAGCAGGAGGACCGGATCGAGATCGCGGGCGAGCTCGCGGCGGGTGCCCTGGACGAGGTGTTCGACACGGCCGACCTCTTCGTCTCGACGGCACTCTACGAAGGCTACGGCATGGCAGCGGTCGAGGCGGTCGCTGCCGGGATTCCCTGCCTGATCGCCCGGGGCGGGGCCATCACCGAGGCCGTGCCGCCGTCGGCGGCGCTCTTCTTCGAGCCGGGTGATGTCGCCGAGCTCAGGGCGTTGATCCAGGCGCTCTGGCGCGACCCCGTTGCCCTGCAGCGCTTGCAGGACGGCGCGCGCCGCGCTCGCGACCGGCTGCCCGGGTGGGACGAGACGGCCCGTCTGGTCGCTCGAGGGCTCGGCCTGGAGGTTCGTCGATGAGCGGTTTTGCCAGCGACTGGCTCGCCCTGCGCGAGCCCTATGATCATGCCGCCCGAGCAACGGACCTGCTCGCGACGCTCGCCGATTGGGCGCACGGCCGCGACCGGCTCGCGATCGTCGATCTCGGCAGCGGCACCGGCAGCAATCTGCGCGGTACCGGCCGCGGTCTTCGCGTCGCGCAGACCTGGACGCTGATCGAGTACGACCCGCGGCTGATCGAGGCCGGGACGCCCGGTCTAGCCGCGCTTCCGGCCGGCATCACCGCCGGCTATCGTAGGCTCGATCTGGCCCGCGAGCTCGAAGCCGCGGTGCCGGTCGGCACCGATCTGGTGACCGCCGCTGCCTTCGCCGATCTCGTCAGTGCCGGCTGGCTCGATCGTCTGGTGGAGGCCGTGACCACCCGGCGCACCGCCCTCTACATCGTCCTCAGCTATGACGGCGGCTGGCGCTGGCGCCCGGGCGACATCTTCGATGCGGAGGTCAAGCGGCTGTTCGATGCGCACCAGGCGACCGACAAAGGCTTCGGACCAGCACTGGGGCCGGCTTCGGCAGGGGCCCTTGCCGACCGGCTCAACGGCTGCGGCGGGCGGCTGCTCACCAGAGCCAGCGACTGGCAGCTCGGCTACGCCGACCGGGCCATCCAGGCGGCACTGCTCGAGAGCTATGTCGTCGCCGCTGCTGAGATAGCGGCCGAGCAGGCAGGCGAGATCGCCGACTGGGCAGCACAGCGACGGCAGTATATCGAGGCCGGCCGCTCGGTGCACCGGGTCGGACACCGGGACCTGCTCTGGCTGCCCGACTGATCGGCGTCCGCAGCCGGGCAAAAGGCCGCCGCCCCCTGGACCGCTGTTGCCGTCTCAGGCACAACCACCCTGCCCCCCCCGGGGCGATGCCTTCGATGACACGCCGCGGCTGACGGGATGTCTGGACGATGCACTACCTCGTGACCGGTGGCTGCGGCTTTATCGGCTCGCATTTGGTCGATGCGCTGCTCGAGCGCGGCCACGACGTGGTCGTCCTCGACGACCTCTCGACCGGCCGAACCGAGAACCTCGGCCCCGGCGTCGAGCTGATCGAAGGCTGCATCACCGATCCCGCTACCGTTGCCCGGGCCATGCGAGGCGCCGAAGGTGTTTTCCACCTCGCCGCCGTGGCGTCGGTGGCGCGGGCCAACGAGGCCTGGCTCGAAACCCATCGGGTCAACCAATCCGGCACCGTGACCGTCATGGCGGCGGCAGCCGACGCCGGCAGACTGCCCGTGGTCTACGCGTCTTCGGCCGCGGTCTACGGGGCCAATCAAAATTTGCCGCTCGAGGAGACCACGCCGCCCGCTCCGCTGACCGCCTATGGCGCCGACAAGCTGGGCAGCGAGCTGCACGGGCGGGTGGCGGCCGAAATCCACGGGCTGTCGACCGTGGGCCTGCGCTTTTTCAACGTCTACGGGCCCCGGCAGCAGCCGGGCTCGCCCTATAGCGGGGTGATCTCGATTTTCGCCGACCGGGTCCGTCGCGGCCTGCCCCTGACCCTGCACGGTGACGGCGGCCAGACCCGCGATTTCGTCTATGTCGACGACGTGGTCCGGGCTCTCGACCTCGCCATGCAGCATTGCCACGGGCGGGTGCTGCCGGCAGCCGAAATCGCCAATGTCTGCACTGGTCGTGCGACGTCGATCCGGACCCTCGCCGACCAAGTGATGGACGCTGCGGGCCGCCGGGTGCCGGTGACGACTACGGCGCCACGCCCGGGCGACATCAGGGCCTCGCTGGGCGATCCCGCTCATGCCCGCTCTTTGTTCGGCTTCAACGCCGAAACCCCACTCGCGCAAGGGCTCGCCGCACTGCTCGCCAGCCTCGCTGCGGCCGATGCGGCAGGTGCCTGACGGCGGCTGCGGCAGGGCTGTGCTACCGGGAGCAGAGCGCGCCGAGGGCGCTCAGCCCCTGTCCCCGGCGATCAGGGTGCGGGCGAAACAGCCCGGCCCCTGCGGCAAGGCGGCTTCCTGCTGCAACGCCGCCTTCAGCCGCGCCTTGTAGGCCGTACGCGTGATCTCCTCGATCCCGAACTGCTTGAGGTGATCGTTGACGAACTGGGTGTCGAGTAGCGCGAAGCCGCCGATCTTCAGCCGGGCGACGAGCTCTACCAGGGCCACCTTGCTGGCATCGGTGGCCCGGCTGAACATGCTCTCGCCGAAGAAAGCAGCCCCCAGAGCGAGACCGTAGAGCCCGCCGACCAGGCGATCGCCCAGCCACGCCTCGATCGAGTGGCCGTGGCCGCGCTCGAAGAGCTGTATATAGAGGCTGATCATGTCGTCGTTGAGCCATGTCCGCGGCCGATCGGGCGTCGCCTCGGCACAAGCCCGGATCACCGCGGGAAAAGCCGTATCGACGGTAAGCCGAAAGCGCTCCTGGCGGATCACCTTTTTCAGCCGCCGCGACACGTGAAAGCGGTCGAGCGGCAACACGCCGCGATGCAACGGATCGATCCAGTGGATGACCGGATCGTCGCGATCGTTCGCCATCGGGAAGAGCCCGATGGAATAAGCGCTCAAGACCAGCTCGGGTGTCAGCAGCTGCATGGTGACCGATCATAAGCGCCAGAGTGCCGCTGATCGTCAAGCCAATCGGCCGCGAGCCGGCGCCCGGGTAGCAATCGGCGCGGTCAAGAGACCTGTGGCGAGGCCAGAAAGCGCTCCAGCCAGCCCGTATCGAAGCGGCTCTCGCGGAAATCGGGCTCGGCCAGGATGGCACGGAGCAGCGGGATCGAGGACGGGATGCCGTCGATGACGAATTCGGCGAGACTGCGCTCCAGCCGGGCGAGGCAGCGCTCGCGGTCCTCGTCGTGGACGATCAGCTTGGCGATCAGGCTGTCGTAATAGGGTGGCACCGTATAGCCGCTGTAGATCGCCGAATCGACCCGCACACCCGGACCGCCCGGCGGATGCCAGGCGATGATCTTGCCGGGCTGCGGGACCAGAGTCTTGGGGTCCTCGGCGTTGATCCGGCACTCGATCGCGTGGCCGCGGATCCGGATCTGCTCCTGGGTCACGCTCAGCGGATGGCCCATGGCGACGCTGATCTGCTCGCGCACCAGATCGATGCCGGTCACGAGTTCGGTCACCGGGTGCTCGACCTGGATGCGCGTATTCATCTCGATGAAGTAGAACTGGCCGTCCTGGTAGAGGAACTCGATCGTCCCCGCACCCAGATAGCCGAGCTTCTCCAGTGCCTGGACCACCGTCTTGCCGATCGACCGGCGCTCGACCTCGGTGATCACCGGCGACGGGCTCTCCTCGACGATCTTCTGGTGACGGCGCTGCAGGGAGCAGTCGCGTTCGCCGAGATGGACGACGTGGCCGTAGCGGTCGGCCATCACCTGCAGCTCGATGTGCCGCGGGTGATCGAGATACTTCTCGAGGTAGACCCGCTCGTCGCCGAAGCCGGCGCGGGCCTCGTTGCGGGTGGTGCGCAAAGCCGCCGCCAGGTCGCCCCGGCTGTGGACCACGCTCATCCCGCGCCCGCCGCCGCCGGCGGCGGCCTTGATCAATACCGGGTAGCCGATCCGCTCGGCGGTCGCGAAAGCCGTCTCGTCGTCGGTGATCGCCCCCTCGCTGCCCGGGACGGTCGGAATACCGGCGGCGGCAACGGCAGCCTTGGCCGTCACCTTGTCGCCCATCATCCGGATGTGCTCCGGGTCCGGACCGACGAAGGTGAAGCCGTGCTCGATCACCATCTGGGCGAAATCGGCATTCTCGGCGAGAAAGCCGTAGCCCGGGTGAATGGCCTCCGCACCGGTGATTTCGGCGGCACTCATGATCGCGGCGGCGTTGAGGTAGGATTCTGCTGCACCGGGCGGGCCGATGCAGACGCTCTCGTCGGCGAGACGGACGTGCATGGCATTCGCGTCGGCGGTCGAATGCACGGCGACACTGCGGATCCCCATCTCACGCGCGGCCCGCAGGATGCGCAGCGCGATCTCGCCGCGATTGGCGATCAGCAGCTTCTTGATGGGTAGATGGCCGGCCACCGTCTGCCTACCCGGCTATTCGATGACCAGGAGGGGTTCGCCGAACTCGACCGGGGTCGCGTTGTCGACGAAGATGCGCCCGATCCGGCCGCTCCGCGGCGCGCGAATCTGATTCATCACCTTCATCGCCTCGATGATCAGCAGCGTCTGCCCCTCGCTCACCGTCTGGCCGGGTGTGACGAACGGATCGGCGCCGGGTTCGGGATAGAGATAGACGGTGCCGACCATGGGCGAGCTGACGGTACCCGGATGCGCCACATCGGGCACGGCGGCCGTCGCGACCTCGCTCTCGGCCGCGACCGGCAGGGCCGGTGCGGCGCGTGGTGCGACATGTGCCTCGTAGACCGGTGCCGGCTTCTTGACGACGCGCACCCTGGCGTCACCCTCGCTGATCTCGATCTCGGTGAGGCCCGTCCGCTGCAGCAGTTCCGCGAGCTTGGCGACGTAGTCGGTGTCGATGTTGAGCTTGGCCATGGATCAGGCGTTCCTCGGCGCGCGCAGACGCTCGGCCACGGCTCCCCGCGCGCGCCCATAGGCGGGGCTGCCCAGCCCGCCGACGAACGCCGGGGCGGCGGGCGGGGGGTGCGGAGGGGGGCGGGAGGGCGCCGCGCGCGCGGAGGAGTGCGGG
>Ga0081535_100276_pt1 | contig 42936 bp, 37 predicted proteins | sample HotLakmasection3_FD_71020 | JGI IMG/M metagenome (GOLD analysis project Ga0081535, IMG submission 71020) | Hypersaline microbial mat communities from Hot Lake, Washington, USA - Section #3 (SPADES assembly) (version 2) | ecosystem: Environmental > Aquatic > Non-marine Saline and Alkaline >... | reverse complement strand
GTATTCCCAACCCCAAAAACCGGCGGGGGTTTTTTTTCCCCCAACCCATTGGGCCCCCCCCCCCCCGCCACATCCTCACCCAGACCACGGACGAGTGCGACGCGCTCAAGGCCGAGATCGAGGGCGGGGCCGACTTCGCGGAGCTCGCGAAGCAGCACTCGCTCTGCCCCTCGGGCCGCAGCGGCGGCGACCTCGGCCAGTTCTCGCCCGGCCAGATGGTCCGCGAGTTCGACGAGGTGGTCTTCAACGAGGCGGTGGGCGTCGTGCACGGCCCGGTGCAGACGCAGTTCGGCTACCACCTCATCGAGATCACCAGCCGGACGGGGTGAGCCGGGCGCGGGTCGCCCATCGCCCGCTTCGCGACATGGGACCATCGGTGACACCGCGCTCCGGGGCGAGGCCCCGACGCCCCGTCACGACGGCCCGTCCGCCGGCTCCGCGCCGCCGAGGGTCCGGTCGAGGAACTCCGCCCGGCGTCACGCGGTCACGCCGTACGCCGCGGCCCACGCCCGGGCGTCCGACGTCGAGGCCTCGGCGACCTCGTGCCACGCCGCCCGCTCGTCGCCGGGGACGATGTCCCGAAAGCGGGTCTCCATCGCGGTCGCCCCCCGGTCGAGCCACTCCCGGCAGCCCCGGACCCGCGGTCCGACGAGGGGGTCCTCGGCGGAGCCCAGCGCGACGGCGAGGGCGGCGAGGCGGCGGGCGTCGCCGTTCCACGGCTCCTCGCCGGGGCCATCGTGCCAGCCGATCAGGTACCGCCGAAAGCCCGCGGGCTCGGCCCGGTGCCGGGCGGCCGCGAGCAACGCGTGGCCGATCACCTGCTCCTCGTCGCGGGCCGGAGACTCCCGCGCGCAGAGCTCGAGGAAGACGAACGCGATGTACCCGGCCAGCTCGGGGGTCATGCGGTCGAACGGCACGACGCGGTCAATGCCATCGAGGCTCCATCGCAGCCGGCAGCTCAGCTCGAAGACGAGGCCGTTCCACCCGAGGACGGGCCAGTCGATCGTCCGCCGGCCGGCGTTGACGAGCGGCTCGATCGGATCGGGCCCCTCCCCGATCGTCCAGGTCTCGCAGGACTCGCGAAGATCGTCGAGCGTCGCGCGATGACGGCGTCCGCGCAGCGCGGCCCGCCGCGACGCGAGGTACTGCCCGGGCGACAGGGCGGCGGACTCGGCCGGGGGGCCGGGCGGGCCCCGCCGAGTGCGAGAAGCACGCGAGCGTGCACGAGCATTGCAGGATCTGCGCCGAGGCCTGCCGAGCCTGCGCCGAGCGCTGTGACGCTGTCGCGGGCGCGGCGATCTGATCGACGGGCGGGCCTGAGCCGGTGAGGGACGCTGGGGCGTCGTCGTGATCGGGGAGGTTGGCGCCGCGGCCGTCTGAAGCGTGTCCGCGCGACCGGCCGCCAGCGCGGCGGGCGGTTCCGCGGCGTGGCTACCATTGGATCATGCGAAGCCACTTCATCGTGTCGGTCCTGGGCGCGGCGGGTTGTCTCGGTCCGCTCGCCGCGTGTTCTTCGGAATCGGCGCCCGACGCGGAGCTGCCGGCGGAGACCGCCGGGGAAGCGGCGATCGTGGAGACGCCGTCGGGCGAGCCGCCGGCGCGGATCCGGGAGTGGATGGACCGGCTGACCGTCGATCACGAGTACGACCCGGAGACGGGGTTCATCGTCGCGCGGGAGGTGATCGAGCTGCCGGAGGTCATCGCGTCGGGGCCGCCGCTCGAGGAGGCGATCCGGGTGGGCGCGGCGGAGTCTCGCGGCGTGGTGGTGTTCGCGACCGCGGATCGGTGCGCGCCGTGCCAGCAGTACAAGAAGTCGGCGCTGAACGATGCGGCGGTGATCGCGGCGCTGCGTGAGTCCGGGCTGGTGGTGACGCACGTGGAGGTTGACCGCGAGCCGGAGTCGGCGGAGTCCGTGCTTGGGAGCCGGGCGATCCCGATGACCTACCTGCTCCGCGATGGGAACGTGGAGTCGGTGCTTCGCGGGCAGCGGTCGGCGGCAGAGCTCCTGGAGTGGCTCGCGGCGGCGCAGCCGGCGGGCTGAGGCAAACCCGCCGGGCGACAGCCTCGCGTCGTCCCAGACGAGCCCTCGAACCGGCCGAACGACGGCGGACCGGCCGCTCGGCCGGGCGCCTCGGGGGACGTGACGGCGGTGATCAGTCGACGGAGGCGCGAGACGGCTTTGACGCCGTCGCGCTCACGACCGCGCCGTTACTGGGTCGCCGCGGTTGTCGCTCCTGACGGGCCGCGCTCAGGGGCACTCGCCCCACGCGGCGATGACGAACGCGAGATCGCTGGCGCCGACGCCGCCGGACGCATCGAAATCGGCGGGAGAGTTGGAACCGCCCGGACCCCACGCGGCGATGACGGCCGCGAGATCTGCGGCGTCGACGACCCCGTCGCCGTTCGTGTCGGCGGGGCAGGAGGCGGCGGCACAGGACACGCCGAAGATGCGCACGTCGTCGACGCCCGCCTCCACGACCGAGCCGGCGCCGAGATCGCTGGCGACGAACTTGACGCGGATCGTCGAGGTCAGATCGACGAACTCGTTGACGACGAAGCCCGTTTCGATCCAGCCGCCCGAGGTCTCCGGGCCGTCGGGACCGACCGTTTCCACGAGCGTGTAGGTCTGGCCGTCGTCGTCCGAGACGAACACCTCGAACACGTCCGCGTTCGGCGAGGCGCCGGTGCTGTTGGAGTACCACCGGGCGTAGGAGATCGTCGCGGACTGGACGTCGCTCAGATCGATCCGGTTGCTCACGAGCGACGTGGTTCCGTCGTCGACGTCGTTCTCGCCGAGGCCGCCGCCGGGGCTGCCCTGGCCGGTGACCCACGCGATGGCGCCGTCGGGGGTGTTGTCGTTCTCCGGCTGGGCCGCCGTGCCGACGGGATCGACCCGGACCCACACGCCCGTCGCCGCGTCGTCGCCGGGCGCCCCGGCCGAGAAGCCGACGGAGGTCTCAAAGTCGTACAGCTCGTCGACGTTCACGTCGTCCGCGGCGAGCGCGACGAACACGCTTGAGGACGAAGGCGAGGCGCCCGCGGGCACGGTCACGGTGGTTCCCGACTCGAGCTCAAAGGAGATGAAGTACTCGACGCTCGAAGGGCACTCGTCGGGCGCGGGGAAGTCGACCGTGAAGCGGTCGCCCGATTCGGGAACGAGCGCGATCTGCTGGAACCCGGAGCCGGCGTCGACGTTGAGCGTCCCGCTGCCCGGGACGATCGGGTCGGCTTCCGAGGGGACGACCTCGACGCGCAGGGTGTCGCCGCCGGCCGAGGAGAGGACGCTTGGCAACCCGTCCGGGAAGGAGATCTCGAGGCCGGTGACGAACTCGCCGCCGACGGATTCGATGGCGTCGCGGTAGAACGCCGTGCCGGTCCACCAGGAGATGTCGCCGTAGACGCTCGTGCTCGTCGTGCCGCCGGAGAGCACGCCCGCGATCACCCACTCGCTCCCGAACTGCACCAAGACGGGTCCGCCGCTGTCTCCGGGCGCGGTCGTGGCTTCGAACTGGAGCGGGACGGGGCTGCTGCTCGAGATCGTGTTCGTCGTGCCGGCGCTGTTGTCGAAGTCGGTCGAGATGATGTTGGCGCCGCTCGCGTTGGCCGGGCTGCCGTAGACGTCGATGATGTTCTCGCCGCCCCAGCGGAAGCCGTCGGCGGAGAACCCGTGCCCGGTGCTGCCGAGGCCGTTGAACCCGTAGCCGACGGTTGCGGCGCGCATGCCCTCGAGGTCGTCCGTCTCGTCGATCAGCCGCATGGGCTCGGCGACGTTGATCGGCACGGGCGCCGTCAGCGTGTGGATGGACACGTCGCCGCCGTCCAGGAGCGAGCCGGGCCCGTCCGGGAGAAACGACGAGAGCACCGTCGCGGTGAAGAGGGCGTCGTTCGAGTTGTCTCCGAAGACGATGAGGTCTCCGGCGCCGATGCCGCAGTGACGCGCGCTGAGAACGACGTTGGGAGCGATCAGCGTGCCGGTGCATCCGACCGACGCGCGGATGACGGCGTCGAACGGAGCGGCGTAGTCCCTCGATCCCTGCGCGCCGATCGTGTTGTTGATCACGATACGAGGGAAGACGCCCTCGGCGGTCTCGGGCGAGCCCGGCGCGTACGTCTTGGTGTCGATCTGCCGCTGGGACAGCACGGCGCCGGTCTCGGCGTCGATGACCATCTCAAAGTGCGTCGGGCTGGCCGGGGCCCCGAGGTCGGCCAGAGCCGTGGTGACCTCCCAGGCCAGGACCGCTTCGTCGCCGGTGCGGAACCACACCTTCTCGGCCACGGAGTCGACCGCCTCGGGCAGGAGACCTTCGGCGAGATCCTCGGCCGCTTCCTTCGCCACGTTCACGGGCCCCCGGCGCAGCTCCAGATCTTCCGTCGAGTCGTCGATGACGTGCGCCACGGTCCCGTCGGGGTTCTCGATCACGAAGACCCGGGCGCCGTGGAGCGGCAGGTCGCCGATGAACTTCTGAAAGACGACCGCGTCCACCGGGGCGCGCTTCCCGGGCGCCATCAGCTCGAGGCGCGACTCACCCTGCTGCAGGTAGGCGGTCGACTCGCCGCTCGCGAGGTGCGCTCGGACGCGCGCTTCGTCCGCGAACGACAGGCTGGTCGTCATCAGGCTGCACGCCAGCGCCACACCGATCAGTCTCAGCGTCATCATCTTCGAGATCTCCCCCTCGTCCGGCGCGACCGGCAAAGGCTCTCTTGTCAGCGGCCGACGTCTGGCCTCGCGGTCGTCCATCGCGGACTCCGCTCACACGGTAACGCAAGAGCACGCCGAGGGCGGGCAGGAATTCGGTGCCGAAAACTTGTTGCAACGCGACCCGCCAACGGCCGTTGCTGACGGGGCGATCAAGCGCACCCTTGCCGCCCCCGCCATTCCAGATCCTCAGAAACGATCGTTTGGAAGAGGAACACGGTCGCAAGCGGCGCGACGCAAAGTGAGTCGCCACAAACCACGCTGCACGGGTTGCGCGAACGCAGATCGCCCAGTTTGCCACGTGTTGCACCGAGCCGATCCGCGCCAGCGAGCGTCGTGGGCGTCGGCTCGTTCGCGCGTGCTCGAGCGTCGCGGCGACGCGCGCCGGGTCCCGGACCGCTTTCGCCGGACAAGGCGCCCGCGGATCGTCCGGCCGTTGTCTTTACAAGTCAGGAGCGCCTCTCGGCGTCGCGCTCGTGGAGCGCCGCGACCATCGCTCTCGAGCTCGCCGATCGCTTGCGTGAGGTCGTCCGTGACGCATCCACGCGATCCGGAAGCATCCGCTGCGCACGACGCCCGCTCGCGATCTCGCCTGCGGCGGCCTCGGGGAGCGTGCTCGCGACAGGGCGATGATGGGCGTCCTCGGATACCCTCACACAACATGACCATCGCCCCGGGCGGACAGATCGGTCCCTACACCGTCAACCGCGAGCTCGGGCGCGGCGGGATGGGCGTGGTCTACCTCGGGCGGGACACGCGGCTGGATCGGAACGTGGCGATCAAGGCGCTGCCGGAGGCGCTGGCGCAGGATCCCGACCGGATGGCGCGGTTCGAGCGCGAAGCGAGGACGCTGGCGTCGCTGAATCATCCGAACATCGCGGGCATTCACGGCGTGGAGGAGCACGACGGCGCGCGCTACCTCGTGCTCGAGTACGTCGAGGGCGAGACGCTGGCGGAGTTGTTGCATCGCGGCCCCCTGCCCGTGGCCGATGCGATCGAGATCGCCGTGCAGATCGCGGCGGGCGTGGAGGCGGCGCACGAGGCGGGGGTGATTCACCGCGACCTCAAGCCGGGGAACATCATCGTCACGCCGGAGGGGCAGGCGAAGGTGCTGGACTTCGGCCTGGCGCGCACGGAGGAAACGTCGTTGTCGAGCGGGGGGATGAGCGAGTCGCCGACGCTGACGTCTCCGGCGATTCAGCATTCGCCGACGATGCCGGGCGTGATTCTCGGGACGGCCGCGTACATGTCGCCCGAGCAGGCGCGGGGCCGCAAGATCGACAAACGCACGGACATCTGGTCCTTCGGCGTGGTGCTCTATGAGATGCTCACCGGCGCGAGCCCCTTCCGGGGCGACACCGTGTCGGACTCCATCGGCGCCGTCCTGCACAAGAACATCGAGTTCGAAACACTCCCCTCGACCACGCCTTCAGTCGTCCGCCACGTGCTCGAACGATGCCTCCAGCGCGATCGAAACGTTCGCTACCGAGACATCGGCGATGTTCGGCTCGAACTCACGTTGAGCTCCAGCGCCTCGCGATCGGTGACGCCGCCCGCGACGCGGCCAACGAACCGTGCGATCGGATTCCTCGCCGTCCTTGGGTGGCTGCTGGCGCTCGGCGCCGCGGCGTGGGCGCTTGTGGCCTCCCCGAATCGCCCCGGCTCCTCGACTCGGCCTGTCGCGCTCTCGATGACGGCCCCGCCGGGATCGATCTGGGAGACCGGCGCCAACGTCGGCTGGGCGATCATCGCCCCGGACGGGAACTCGGTCGTCGCGAGGGCGCGTTCGGAGAACGAATCGGGCCTCTGGGTGCGGACGCTCTCGGACCCCCGCGGGCGCTACATCACCGGAACGGCGAACGCGTACTACCCGTTCTGGTCCCCGGACAGCCGCCGCTTGGCGTTCTTTGCCGAAGGCTGGCTCCAGGTCGTCGAGCTTGACGGCGGCCTTCCCGAACGCATCGCGCCCGTCGACGCGGGCCGGGGCGGGAGCTGGTCGGAGACCGGCGGGATCGTGTTCTCGCCCGTCGGCGGCGGCCCGATCCACACCGTCGACCCTTCCGGGGGCGAGTCGCGAGCCGTCACCGCGCTCGACGTGGAGGCCGGGGAGAACGCCCACTACTGGCCGCAGTGGCTGCCCGACGGCGAGCGTTTCCTCTACATGATCCGCACACGCAGCCAGAACGACCAGGGCGTCTATCTCGGCCGCGTCACCGACGGGATTGACACGGAGCGGCGCCGCATCGTCGCGGCCGCCTCCAGCGCCTGGTTCGTCCCGGAACACGAAGGCGAACCCGCCATGCTGCTCTGGGTTCACGACGAGACGCTCCTCGCGCGCCGGTTCGACTGGCGGACCGGCGAGCTCGCCGGCCCGACCGCTCGCATCGCCCAGAACGTGCGCGTTCTGCCGCCGCATCTCGCCTCGATGATCAGCGCCTCGGAGAACGGCGTCATCGTCTACGCATCCACTCGCTTCGGCGAAGAGCGGCTCGTCTGGCATGAACGCGACGGCGGCGCCTCGCGATCGTTCGGTCAGCTGCGCGGCGCCTTCGCTCATCTCGCGCTTTCGCCCGATGGGGAGCAGGTCGCCACGACGAGGATCGATCGCGGTCAGGCGAACATCTGGGTCTACGACATCGCCACGGAAACCAGCCGCCAGGTGACCAACCTCGCCGGCTATTCGGAGGCGGCGCTCTGGTCGCCCGATTCGAGGCAGTTGCTCTTCCGTTATGACTCGTCGCGAAGCGCCCTTCTCATCTCCGCCGACGGGTCGGGCAGCGCCCGTCCGGTGTTCGAGCCGCCGGTCGAACCCGCTCAAGACATCGCCGCGTGGATGCCTGGCGACTGGCTGGTCTACTTTCGCGACAGACGACCGGGCGTTGCGAGTGGACGGCTGATGACCGCCCGGCTCGACGCGATCGAAGCCACGGAGCGCGAGCTCTGGGACGTGTCCGACACGCGGGTTCATGGCGCCCGCTTCTCGAGGAACGGGCGGTTCTTCGCGTTCTACAACGTCGTCCGAGGCTCGTCCCGACTGATCGTCCAGTCCGTCGAGCTTGGCCCGGACGGGCCCCGCCTCAGAAACGATCAGTTGATCGTTCCCATCGCCGATCCGATGATGGGAGTCTTCGCCCACGACGAGACCAAGCTGTTTGTCGTCGCCGAGAACGGCAGCGTGTTTGCGATCGACATTGAACGAACCGAGGAAGCCGGTCTCCGCCTGGGTCGGCCCGAGCGGCTCGACGTTCAGATCACCGCCGCGACGGGCCAGTTCTTCCTCGCCGACCCGTCCGGCGACCGCTTCCTCGTCGTCACCGATCCCCACGCGGCGAACCAGACCTTCGAGGTTCTCACCGACTGGCGCGCGGCGATCGATGAGGAATAGTCGCCTCCACAGGAGCCGAGCCATGGCCCGACCATCCAGCAGTCCCACCGGCCGGCGCCGAACCCGACGCGTCGTCGGCGGCGCGGCCGGCGTCCTTGCCGCGCCGAAGCTCAGCGGACGCGCCGACGACGACCTCGACCCTGACGGCCGGAGCCCGCTGGCTGTCCGGGTCGATGCGGGGGCGATCCCGAGCGAGCGCGGGGGCATGGCGGGGTGCGTGATCTCACCGGCGACGCCGCGACGCTCCTGCCGGGGACCGCGGGGGCGTACCTGCCCGCCTTCAGCCCGGACGGGCGATGGATCGCGTACTTCGCCGACCGCGCGCTGTGGAAGATCGCCGCCTCTGGCGGATCGCCGCAGCGGCTGACGGACGTCGAGCCGTCGAGCCGGGGCCTGACGTGGCTTGGCATGGATCAGATCGTCTTTGCGCCGACGTCGACCTCCCCGCTCCATGTGGTCAGCGCCGCCGGCGGCTCGTCCAGAGCGATCACCTCGCTCGACCCAGGCGACGGCAGCCGCGCGTATCGCTCGCACCGCTGGCCCGCAGCGGGGCCGGACGGGCGATCCGTGGTCTTCACCGCGCAGTATCCGGGCGAGACGTTCGGCGAATCGTCGCTCGCGGTGGTCGATGTGGCCTCCGGACGGACGACGACGCTCCTCGACGACGCCGGCACGTACCCGATCGTGCTGCCCGGCGACAGACTCCTGTACACCTCCGGCGCGACGGTGTACGCCGGCCGGATGGACTGGTCGGCGCCGGCATCATCGGCACGCCGCGTCCCGTCCTGGATGACGTCACGCATCAGCCGCTCCTCGGGTTAGGGCAGCTCTCCGTCGCGCGCAACGGCACCGCGCTCTTCGTCCGCGGCGCTGGGCTGGATGGATTGCTCGGGATGCCGACGCTGCTTGACCTGGCGACGGGCGAACGCATCCCGTTGCTCGATGCGCCGACGATCGCGATCAACCCCCGCTTCAGCCAGAACGGCGATCGCGTGGCATGGGAAACGGGGTATATCGAGTCGGGCGGCCCGCTGGTCATCTACGAGATCGAGCGCCGCGTACGGACCGAGATCCCGCTTGATCAGATCTCGCGCGGCCCGATCTGGTCGCCCGACGGGCGTGAGATCGCCTTCTCGATGAGCGCCGAGGATTCAGCCCAGACGACGCACATCGTGCGCATCGACGGCGAGGAGCCGCCTCGACTCGTCGGCGGCCGAACCTCGTTTGAGCAGTTCACCGATGATTGGAGCCGCGACGGCTCGACCATCCTCCTGACCGAATGGAGCAGCGACGCGAGCCGGAACCTCGGCTCGCTCCGACGCGAGAGCGAGGTCTGGAAGCCGCACCCGGTGCTCGCGACGCCCGCTCTCGAGGTCGACGCCCGGCTGAGCCCCGACGGCGACTGGATCGCGTACACCTCGAACATCACCGGTGAAATGCAGATCTTCATCCGATGCCTCGAGGGACCGCCCGACCGTCGGCAGGTCTCGGTGAACGGCGGGCATAACCCCCTTTGGGCGCCGGACGACCGCGCGGTCTACTTCCGCGAATCGTTCGAGCTCAACAATCCGCGCGGCCTCACCCGATTGATGCGGGTCGATCTGACCGAGATCGACGGTCGGCTGGAGCCTTCGACGCCCCGGCCCTTGCACGAACTCAACGACGTCATCACGCCGACCGGCTTGAAGTTGCACGATCTTCACCCCGACGGCGAGCGGCTTCTGTACGTCGCTCCGCCGAACGGGGCGCAGCAGCCGAAGGCGCGGAATCAGGCGTATCTGATGACCGGCTGGCTGAGTGAGATCGAGCGAGTGCTCGAAGACTGACGCCGGCGCCGAGCGGTTCCGCGTCATCCCCGAACGATCCACCCCGTGCGCGGCGCCCCTGTTCACCCGCTCCCTTCTGGCGCGGCCGAGAGTTGAGAGCGCGGACACCGGGAGGGTTCTCGCCGCGTGCGTGACGAACGCCCCGTCATCGCGGTTCATCGCTCATCGTTCTCCGTGTTGAGACGGCTCAAAGCCTGCGAGCGGACGACGCCGTCGGTCACGACGCACCGCACGCGACGGTGGTCTGCTCGGCGTATCGGTGAGTTGGCTTGCAGGTATCGTTCGACCGCGTCGTGCGTCGTCATGTCCAGAAGTCGGGTGTTCGTGCAGCCGTCCAGGCGGTGGACGCGGTCGGGGGGCGCACCCTTCCGATTCCCCGCTGCCACCGTGTAGACCTGCTCCCGATCGAGGGATTCACCGTCGATCGTGATGGAGCGGAGGCGTTCGCCGGCGTCTCCGGTTGAGACGAACTCAGCTTCCATGCCCGAGACGCGCGGCAACCAGCCGCCGAAGAGCCGCTCCGGATCTTGCGAAAAGACATTCTCAAACTCCCGCTCCCAATACGCTTGCAGGTCCGACCCGGTGGTCTCGCCGACTTTGATCTGCAACTGCAGGGGGAGCCACGTCCACAGGTCGCCCACGGTGATCGGTCCCGGCGCGGTCGCGGGCGCGAACCTGAAGCCGTTCGACAGCGCGACATCGACGCCGGTTTCCGCACGGATCGCGTCGGTGATGACATTGTCCAGCGGCGTGTTCATCACCTCATATCGCGCGAGCCAGACATCCGTGTGTCCGATGACGCGATCCATTCGCTTTCGATAGGGCTCAAGAGCCTCGTCGACGAGGCGCTTGACCTCCGAATCTTCCGGAAAATGTTCTGGCAGCAGTTCGATCAGCCTCCACTTGCGATCGACGATTGCGCCGTCAGCGAGGCGGAGGTCCAGCACGCCGACGAATGATGCGAACGCGCCCGGCTCGACGATCCAGGTGTCGCCGCGAACGATCGGCTCGTAGGTCCGCTCGTGCGTGTCGGAGGAGAGCAACACATCCACGCCTCTGAGTTCTTCGGCGAGCTTGATGGACTTGGGAAGCCCGAAATGGGTGGCGACCACGACGACATCGACGTCTCGTTCGTCACGCAGTTCATCGACCAGCGGCTGGATGACCTCGGGGCCTTTGAACATAAGGCCTTCACTCATGAACGGCGGCTGCCGCATTGGGATGTCCGGATCAGTGAATCCGATGACGCCGATGTCGATCCCGTTGATCTCCTTGATGAAGTATGGCTCAAAGAGGAGTTCTTCGGTGTCCTCGTGGAACATATTGGCCGCGATGATCGGGTAATTGAGTTCTTGGGCGCGGTCGAGCAGCGCCTGCTTCCGGTGCGTGACCGACCAGTTGCCGGGAATGCCCATGTCAAGGCCGAGGGCGTTGGTCGGCTCGACGACAACGCGCCCCTCGCTCCACGCGGCCGGGCCCGAACCCTGGAATGTGTCGCCGCCGTCAATGAAGAGCGCTGTTCCGGGGCGTTCGTCACGGATGCGATCGAATACGGTTGCTATGCGGCTCAGACCGCCCGCATTCTCGACATATCGCTCGGCAGCATCATCCCAGAAGAGCTCGGCCTTTGGTTCGATCTGTCCATGAACATCGGCGATGTAAACCAAAGATATCTCGTTGGGCGTGTTTTCCTGAGCGCCTGCCTCGCCGCCGATGCTCACGATCAATCCACCTATGATGATGAACAGTGCTCGCATGATCCACGCCTCCGTTGTCTGCCTCACGCTCGCGAGAATTGATCCCTGGCAGAATCTCAGCCGCGGCGTGTGAGCGAGGCTCGCATCGCCTTCGTCGGCTTCTCGAACGAGTACCCCGCGGCTTCCCACGCTCCGATCGATCCCGGCACGCTGTAGGCGTCGAATCCACCGCGCTTGAAAAGACTCGCACCGATGCTCGCCCTGTACCCGGTGCCGCAATATGTCACGACTGGCCTCGACCGATCAAACTCGTCCAGACGGTCCGGGATCTCCGGAAGGAACGCGTAACGGGCGTTGGGAAGATGGCCTTCATCCCATTCGCTTGGTTGTCGGACATCGACGACCTGAAGGTCCGGGTCGTCGAGCCGTTCGCGCAACATGTGGATGGACATCTGCGGCACTGTGGCGAATCGCCTGCCGGACATCGTCCATTCCTCCATGCCGCCTTCGAGCACCGCCTTCACATTCGTGAGCCCGACGCGCATAAGCCAGGCGGTGACTTCTGTGGCCGCCCCCTCGGGCGCCTTGACCAGCGCGATCGGGCGCTCGTGGTCGAGCAGCCAGCCACCCCACATGGAGATCGAGGATGAGTGGCCGATATTCACGGCGCCGGCGATATGCCCGCCCCCGAAACCGAAGAAGTGCCGCGTATCGAGCAACTGCGCCTGCTCAGTCACGATCATCTTCTCGAACGCCTTGGGCTCGAGGGGCTCCGGGTCGGGCACGCCGCCGAGCACTTTGGGCCCGCGCTCATTGACTTCCTTCATCCGCGGCCAGTAATACGGCACGGGTGGTTGGTTGAAGAGCAGGTCCTGGATGAACGCTCCGCGTTCATCGAACTGCATCGCGGGGTTGCTTGTTCGTTCGATACCGAGCGTTGCCTGACCGTCGCGCTCGGTGATGCCGGCGCCGCAGGGCGATCCCGGCCCGTGCGCGGGATAGATCGGCAGCTCGTCGGGCAGGTCAGCGAACGCTGTCTGCAGCGAGTCCCACAGCTTCTTCGCGAGATTATCGGTGTTGGCCACGCCCATGAGGTCCGGCCGCCCAACAGACCCGGCGAAGAGAAAGTCGCCGGTGAACAACGCCCACGGTGAAGCCTTGCCGCCGCGTTGTGAAGCGAGAAACGACATGTGCTCCGGCGTATGGCCCGGCGTGTGGATGGCCTTGAGTTCGATGCCTCCGACCGGGATCACATCGCCGTTGCGGACCGGGTCGATCGCGAAGCCGTACCGAGGATTGCCCTCCACGCTCGCGCGGATCTGAGCACCGGTGCGATAGGCGAGTTCGCGCGCGCCGGACACAAAGTCGGCGTGAATGTGTGTCTCGATCGCGTAGAGGATACGCAGCCGGTGCTTCTTCGCCAGTTCGATATACGCCTCGACATCGCGCCGCGGATCGATCACGGCGGCGTCGCCCGAGAGCAGATCTCCAATGAAGTACGAGTAGTGCGAAATCCCACCGGCCTCAATTTTCTCGAGGACGATGCCGGGCGGTCGACGGGAGACATCCCCTGTGCCGGTCGCGGCGAGCGCTCCCGCATGCGGGAGAAGCACTGCGCCAAGGCCGATCGCTCCAGCGTGCTCTAGAAACTCTCGTCGGGTGCTCATCAGTCGCATCCTTTGTTTATGTCTCTGCGAGTTGTCCCGCAGTCGATGCTGAATCGAGCTCGTGTTCCAGGACCATTCCCTGCGCCTGCCAGTCGACGACGCCGAGCGGAATAAGCCGCGCGCGCACGCCCCGCTCATTGAGAAAGACCACGCCCTTCTGTGCCATCACACACCACGGGCCCCGGCAGTAAACAATGATCGATCCGTCGCGAGGCAAGTCGTCGAGCTCCGCCGAATCCAGTTCCTTGAATGGAAGCGAGTGCGCACCCGGAATCCGTCCCGACGCAAACTCCTCGCGCGGACGCAGGTCGATCAACCGCACCCGGCCCGCGGCGACATCGTCCGCCAGAGCAGCCAGGTCGACCGATTCCAGACGTGTCGGATCTCTCAACGCCTCGCGGACCACCTCGCGTATCTCCGGAAGAAGCCTCGAGGCGGCACGATTGACGGCCGAGAGGAGGACGATCGCCTCGAGACCTGAAATCCGATACAGCACGCACCGTCCGACTCGTTCGTGAATAACCAAGCACGCCTCACGCAACGTCCGAAGGTGTGCGCTGGTCGACGCCACGCTCTCCCCGAGTTCCGCAGCGAGTTCGCCCACGGACCACCCGCGTTGCGCAAGCAGGTTGAGCGCACGAAGACGAACAGGACTGGCGAGCGCTTGCCCGATCCGTGCAGTCTGGATGTGCACCACCTTCGCCATCGCAAGAGCGTAGAACTCCAACAGCGCACTGTCAAACAATCAATAGAATATCACGGTGTTGATCCCGCTGGTTCCGCTGTCGCATCGGACCTCGGTCACAAACTCAAAGTCGACGCCACCGGTACCTGCGGTGTCGTTCGGGCGCGCAGCATCGCAGCGGCGCCCGATGAAGTCCCACGCGACCGCCTCGGCGACCGCTGCTTCCACCTGGGCCTCGTCCTCGGAGTTGAGCCTGCGGCGCCATGTCTTTGCGGCTGGCTCGCTCTAGGCAGACCGCCACCTTGAGAACGCGGTCAAGGACGGAGCCCCGCGTCTCCCGTCGGTCACGATTTGATCTTGCCTACGGCCGCTTGCCTTGTTCAAAATGATGCGCAACCAAAGAGCGCGAGAGCTTGAGAGGATTGCCGCCGGTGGTCCGAGGGCAACCGTCCGGGTTGCCCTCGGACCCCAAGATTCAGTTCCAAGACCAAGAGCGCGGCGCACGGGGCCGGGACGCGCGGAAACGCCCGCGCCGACGAGACTCTCCGCGGCCGGGCCGAGGCCTCGAATTGGCCCGAGCCGTCAACCAAAACGCCGCCGCTTTTCCGCGGCGGCGTGGTGAACTCCCCGGCCCGAAAGGGTTCAAGGGTTGGGCAGGCCACATGGTGCATTCGCGGGGGGCGGCCGGGCAGTGAACAGCCCGCTGCACGCCCAGGCCCCCTTGACATCCCTCGGGATGTTCGATATTCTTGACATCATGTCAATATCAACAAACATCTCGAGCACCATGCCATACCGCGAAAAGACCGCTTGGTTGTCCCTGATCGCGATGGCCCTCACAATTGGTCCGTATCTGATCTGGATGAGCATTGTGCCGCCCACGAAGCCGCTGCCGGACCTTCCGACGATGAGCCTCTTTGCAGCCGCGGTGGTGGCCCAAGTTCTGCTCATGGGCGGCGGGCACCTTTGGCTGCGGATGCGGTCACCAGAAGAGGCGAAATCACCACCAGATGAAAGGGATCATGCTGTTTCGCTCCGGTCGGTCAGCGTCGCCTACTACGTGCTGATCGTGGGGATGATCCTGGTCGGCTGCGTCATGCCCTTCAACTCCGGCGGATGGAAGCTCATCAATACGGCCGTCGCGGTGATTGTGCTGGCTGAGGTCGTCCACTATGGGATAGTTATCTGGGGCTATCGCCGGGGTTTCGCATGACCAAGAAGCGGATCGCCAACCAGATCCGTACGTTGCGATTCATGAATGGCGAAATGACCCAGGCAGAGTTGGGTCAGCGCATCGGCGTCACGCGCCAGACCATCGCCGCGATCGAGGCCGGAAAGTATGCGCCGTCGCTCGAAGCGGCATTCCGAATCGCGGATGTGTTCGGCAAGAACCTCGATGACGTGTTCCAGTGGGAGCGTGCCGAGTAGCACGATGCTCATGCACTCAAACAGAATGCTCACCAGATCCCGGAGCCCCCGGCGGACCAGAGCCGGCGCGCCAGCGTATGGCACCTACCGTTTCCTGTTCGCCGCACGGTGAGAGAACCGCCGAGAGCGTTGCGCTCTCGGTTCGCGTCCTGCTCGGGACCCATTGACACGGCAAGCCTTTGTGCGACGACGGGCCGGAATCCAAGTGATTGCCGCAAGTCAATGCTGAACCTGGCGATGGAGCGTCGCCCAAAACGACCGCGAGTCGCCAGCTTCATAACTGGCGACCCGCTGGTTAACAGAAAGCTCCCCGAGTAGGACTCGAACCTACAACCTAGCGGTTAACAGCCGCTCGCTCTACCATTGAGCTATCGGGGACCGTTCTTGCGGCCCTCTGGCCAAGGCCGAAACTGTACCGCGTGGTCGCGGGCGGTCAACCGGGCCGGGTGAAATCAACGGTCCGGGCCCCTCCGAGCTCAGCGGCCCGCCGCGGTCACGGCCCCCGGAACTCGAACACCTCGTCCACGCTCCGCCCGAATACCCGCGCGATCCGGAAGGGTCAAGCACGCCTGACGGCGCCCGCGACGCCCGCGCTTGGCGACGACGCCCCGCGCCGGTACACTCCTCGGCTCGCCGCCCGGTGGGGGCGCCGAGACCGCAACCGACCGCAAATACCGCGTCCCGGACCCGACCCGGGAGGATGAGGCCATGAAGCAGGACATCCATCCCAAGTACTACCCGAACGCCAAGGTCTACTACAACGGCGAGGTCGTGATGGAGGTCGGCGCCACCGTCCCCGAGATCCATGCCGACGTGTGGTCCGGCTCCCACCCCTTCTTCACCGGCCGCCAGTCCTTCGTCGACTCCGCCGGCCGGGTGGAGAAGTTCCAGAAGAAGTTCGGCGGCTCCTACTTCAACCGCGGCAAGAAGAAGGACCAGAAGGGCGAGTAAGCCCTCCCGGCCCGGTCGGTTCAACACGACGATCGCAGCAGCCGCGCCCCGCCGCCAAGCGAGCGGGGCGTTTTCACGGGCTCTCATTTCAGCCCCCCACTCGCCGATCCGAATCGCCAGGTCGGTTGAGTCGGTCGCGCCGTCGCCGGAAACGTCGGTCTCGCGCACGAAGACGTCCCGCTCGGCGGGCGCCCATCGCCGTTGAGATCGCCCACGCACGCACGCCTGTGTCCGGCGCTGTGGTTGCACGGCACGCCGGTGAACTCGCCGCCCTTCGGAATCGCCGGCGCCGTCATGCGCGAGACGACCCATTGATCGTCCTCAGCGCGGAACCGGAGCAGGTCCGGGAGACCGTCGCACCGCGAATGCCAGCGATCAGCGAGAGCGGCTCGGGCGCGCGAACCGGCGCTCGGTGAACATTCTGGCGCCGGCGCCCCTCGCCTCCGAGAGGGACCTGCGACGATCCCGGAGATGGGGCCGAAACCGACCCGCCGGCCCCGCTGCTACGCTTCCCCCATGCCCGCCCTTGGCGCCGACATCCCGCCCAAAGTCCGATCCAAGCTCGAGGAGCTCGCCGCCAGGCTCGAGGATCTCGACCGGCAGCTGAGCGATCCCGAGGTGCTCGCCGACCACACGCGGGTGCGCGAGCTCTCGACCCAGCGCGCGGCGATCCTCCCCGTCATCGAGACCTACCGCGAGGCGCAGGCCGCCGAGGCCGAGGCCGCCGAGCTGACCGAGGCGCTCGCGGGCGACGACGCCGAGCTCGCCGAGATGGCCCGCGACGAGCTGCCGAAGCTCAAGGCGACAATCGAGACCCTCGTCGAGCGCATTCTCGCCGACCTCGTCACGGCCGACGATCGCGCCGTCGCGTCGGTGATCCTCGAGGTCCGCGCGGGCGTCGGCGGCGACGAGGCCGCCCTCTGGGCCGGCGAGCTCTTCGAGATGTACCGCCGCTTCGCGGGCGCCCGCGGCTGGACGTTCGAGACGCTCGCCTTCGCCGAGTCCGAGCCGGGCGGCGTCAAGCACGCGAGCGCCACCGTCACGGGCGAAGGCGCGTGGGCCGCGCTCGCCCACGAGGCCGGCGTCCACTGCGTCAAGCGCGTCCCGGCGACCGAGGCGCAGGGACGCGTCCACACGTCCACCGCCACCGTCGCGGCGCTGCCCGAGCCCACCGCCGTCCAGCTCGACATCGACCCGAACGACGTCGACGAGCACATCACCACGAGCCAGGGCCCGGGCGGCCAGAACGTCAACAAGGTCGCCACGGCCGTCCACCTCATCCATCGCCCGACGGGCGTCGAGGTGCGCATGCAGGAGACCAAGAGCCAACGCCAGAACCGCGAGAAGGCGTGGCGCCTGCTCCGCGCCCGCCTCTACGAGCGCGAGCTCGAGCGCCAGCGCCAGGAGCGAGCCGAGCAGCGCTCGAGCCAGATCGGCTCGGGCGAACGCTCCGAGCGCATCCGCACCTACCGCTTCAAGGACGGCTTCGCCGTCGACCACCGCCTCGGCGAGAGCTTCCACCTCGACCGGCTCCTCGCCGGCGACCTGGACGACCTCGCCGCCGCGCTCGAGCGCCGCGAGATCGAAAAGCGCCTCGCCGCGCTCTGATCGCTCGCCCCAACCTACCCTCTGCCGGAGGAACCGCCGTGCTGAACACGCTTGTCACCGTCCTTGCTCTCGCCCTCGCCGCGCCCGCGCTTGCGCAGCCCGAGCCGGAGTCTCCGCCCGCGGACGACGGCGCCGCCGCGCCGAGCGTCGAGGAACTCCAGGGCGTCTGGGCCTACGACTTCGACCACCTCGCCGCGCGCGACGACATCGCCGAGCTCGCCGAGTCCGGCCGCCTCAAGCACATCCTCGACTTTCAGGGCCGCACGACGTGGGAGTTCGACGGCGACGTGCTCGCGGTCCGCACCGGCTCGACCTTCGCCCGCCCGCTCAAGCCAACGACGCGGGACGGCCGCCTGATCACGAACATCGACGACGCGCGTCACGCGGTGCCGGCCACGCTCAGGTGGGCCGACGACGGCGTCCTCGTCGCCGGGTTCGCCGAGTTCGACGAGCACCCGGCGTTCCGCTTCGTGCGCCACACCTTTCCCGGCTCCGACGCCGTCGGACGATGGACGGGCGAGGGCGAGCACGGCGACGTCAGGCTCGTCGTGAGCGAATCGAACCGCGTGCTCCTGACCGGGGCGGGCGAGCGGATGATCGCTCAAGCCGACATCGAGGCGGACGGCGACGAGCACCGACTCGCGCTTCAGGATGACGGTCGCACGACGCTCAGGCTGACCATCGACGACGACCTCGCATCGGCGACGCTCGACCTGCCCGGCGCGAAGCCGATCCCCGTGCGCCGAAGCTACGACCCCATGGCCTGGATCGAGGCCTCCTGGCTCATCGAGCCCGAGGCCACGCGCGCCCTGCCCTTCTACGGGATCTGGCCCGAGGCCTTCGGGAACCCCGCCCCGCCCCTGGAGCGCATGTCGGCCTTCTTCGTTCGCGACGGGCTCCACCTCGGCAGCCTCTCCATGAAGCCGCACTCGGTGCGGGGCGATGTCATCGTCTATCAGGTCGGCGAGGGGGAGGCCGCCTCTCTGCTTCCCTTCGAGCGACTGGGCGACGACCGGGCCGAGACGCTGATCCTCAAGCTCGTGCTCAGCGCGGAGCGTCAGATCGACGATCACGACCACGCGGGCCACGACCACGCGGGCCATGATCACGCCGGGCACGATCACGCCGGGCACGATCATTCGGGGCACGATCACGATCATGAGCACTGATCGCCCCCGCCGCACGCTCGTCGCGACGCCGATCCGCGCGGGCGACCCCGCGCGAGCGCTCGAGCAGGCGGAGCTCGCGGCCATGGCGGGCGCCGATCTCGTCGAGTGGCGTCTGGACGAGTGCTTCCGGGGCGCGGGCGATCGGGAGGGGCTTGACGTCGCCGCGATGCTCGTGTCGCGTTCCCCCCTCCCGTGCATCGCGACCTGCCGCCTCGAGCGCGAGGGCGGCGCGTACGCGGGCGAGGACGCGGAGCGCCTTGAGCTCTACGAGCGGCTCCCGGGGCTCGACGCGCCGCCGCGCCTGATCGACGTCGAGCTCGCCTCGCTCGAACGCGACGACCGCTTTCGCGCGGCGGTGGAGCGTCTCGCGGGACGCTCGGCGGCGCCCGACGGAGCACCGGGGCTCATCGTGTCGATGCACGACTTCCAAGGACGCCCGGCGAACCTCATGCGTCGCCTGGCGGACCTTCGCGCGATCGACGGCGCGAGCGTCCTGAAGTTCGCCTTCCGCGCCCGCAGCCTGCGCGACAACCTCGAGTGCTTCGACCTGCTCGCCGAGCGCGACCGCCCGATGATCGCGCTGGCGATGGGCGAGTTCGGGCTCATGAGCCGCGTGCTCGCGGGCAAGTTCGGCGCGTTCCTGACCTTCGCGTCGCCGACGCGCGACGACGCCACCGCCCCGGGCCAGCCGACCGTGAGCGAGCTCCTCGGGCGGTACCGCTTCCACGCGATCGGGGGACGGACGCGGCTCTACGGCGTCATCGGTCATCCCGTCGCGCACTCGCTCTCGCCGCTCGTGCACAACGCGGGGTTCGAGTCGGTGAGCCACGACGGCGTCTACCTCCCGCTGCCCGTCGTGCCCGGGTGGGAGCCCTTCAAGGCGACGATGCACGCGCTGCTCGCCCACGAGGCGCTCGGGTTCGCGGGCGCGAGCGTGACGCTGCCCCACAAGGAGCACGCGGCGCGCTTCGCGCGCGAGGAAGGGTGGCGGCTCGACGCCGACGCGCGCGACCTCGGCGCCGCCAACACGATCCTCGACGAGCGCGTGCTCAACACCGACACCAACGCGATCGCCGCGTGCGTGCGCGAGCACTGCGACGGCGCGACGCGCGCGCTGGTGATCGGCGCGGGCGGCGCGGGACGCGCCGCGGCGTGGACCCTGCGAGAGGCCGGGTGGTCCGTCGCGGTGTGGAACCGCACGCCCGAGCGCGCCCGGACCCTCGCGAGCGAGCTGGGCGTCGCGCACGCCAAGGACATCTACGGCGCGATCGTCGACGCCAAGCTCATCGTCAACGCGACGCCCGTCGGGATGCGCGGCGGCCCCGATCCCGAGGGCACGCCCGTCCCGGACGATCTGCTCGCGAGCTCTCCCGCGGACGCCGTGGTCTTCGACACCGTCTACGTTCCCGCCGAGACGCCGCTCATCCGGCGAGCGCGCGGTCTGGGGCGACGCGTGATCGACGGCGCGGAGATGTTCGTGGGCCAGGCGGCGCTGCAGTTCGAGGCGTGGACCGGGCTTCCCGCGCCCGAGGCGCTCTTCGACCGCGCGGTGCGGGAAGAGCTCGCGGAGACCCGCGGCTAGACGGTCAGCGCGCGGGCGGGTCGTCCCCGACGTTCTCGATCACCTCGGCGAGCGCGTCGCGGATCGTCGCGTCGGGCTCGCTCGCCAGGCGCTCCCGCGCCGCCCGAAGGACCAGGGGGTGGCGGCGCGCCTGCGCCTCGAGCGACCACTGCGCGGTCCCCGCGAGCGCAAGCCGCTCGTCGTTGAAGGCGTAGCCGCCGAGCGCGTCGATCACCAGGTTCACCGCACGCGCCTCGCCCGTGGCGCCGAAGCGCCCCCAGAGCATGTCCAGGTGCACCGACTCGGTGACGGGCTCGCCCGACTCGAGGAAGGCGTCGTTCTCCTGCACCCACTCGACGAGCCCGGTCATGCGCTCGTGATCGAAGCGGCCCTCCGCCCGCCGGATCTGCTCCCGACAGTGCGCCGCCGAGCCCGCCCAGAGCGAGCTGATCACGAAGGTCTGCAGGTAGGGGTCGTCCGACTCGAGCGCCTGGTCCATCGCCTCGATCGCGGCGGCCTCGTTCGTCGCGTACGCGCCGCCAAAGAACATCGTGAGCGGCCAGTACGCATCGGGCCGTTCGTCAAAGACGCGGCGCTCGTGCAGGAACTCGACCGCGTCCGCCAGGCGCTCGGGCGAGGGCGCCCGGTAGTAGTCCGTCGTCCACTCGAACAGCTCGCCCACGGTGTCGAAGCGATCGACCTCAACGGTCCGCGCCGTCTCGGCGGGCGGCGGGACCGCTCCCGGCGCCGCGGGCGCGACCGCGAGGGCGAGCGAGAGGACGATCGGGGGCGTGGTCATGACCTGATGCTACGCCCGGGGAGCCCCGCGGTTCAGGCGAGGCCCACGAGGCCGCCGAGGTCCGCGAGCCCGATCGGCTCCTTGGTGGCGAAGGGCTCGGCGGCCGCCGTTCCGATCCGCGAGCCGAAGTAGTCGGCGCTCGATCGCACCCACTCGACCACGCGCCGGTTCTTCTCGGGCAGCACGAACTGCGTGTGGTACGCCGTGATCGCGTCGATCTTCCGGTCGAGCTGTCCCGTGATGTCGAGGCAGAAATCGGGGTTCGCCACCCACCGCAGGTGCGTGGCGTAGTAGTAGAAGAGCCACGCCGGGTAGATCGGCTCGCCCGGGATCTCCGTCTTGGTCAGCTTCGCGTCGAACCGCGCGTCCTCGACGATCCGCGTTCCCGCTCGGTGGTCCGGGTGGGCGTCCTCCGGGTAGGGCGTGAAGACGATCTGCGATTGGTGCTCCCGCATCACGCTCGCGACCTTGTGCCGCGCGGCGACGGTGTGCTCCACCTCGCGGTTGATGAGGTCGAGCGTGATGCGGCGGACGCCCAGGATCTCCGCGGCTTTCGCGGCTTCCGTCGCGCGGGTTGCGGGGTCGCCGTGGGGGGTGGGCTCGCCGTTGGTCAGGTCGAGCAGGAGGACGTCGTGCCCCTGCTCGGCGAAGCGCGCGATCGCGCCGCCCATGCCGAGCTCCTGATCGTCCGGGTGCGGCCCCACCACGAGAATGTTCGCCACGCGCCGCTCCTTCCGAGAGGGTTCAGCGTAGCCGCAGGGCGCCGGGGCCGGGGGATCGCACGAGCCGGCTCCCCTCGGGGGAACGGATCACGTGCTCCATCCAGTCCAGACGGAGCCCCCGGGGCGGGAGGGTCGGCCCCGCGAGGCGACGGTCGCCCGTCCCGATCGCCTCGCTCACGCGGTCCACCGGCATCCGCCCTCGGCCGACCTCGACGAGCGTCCCGGCGAGGATCCGCACCATGTTGTAGAGGAACCCGTCGCCCGAGACGGCGATCGCGACGGTTCCGTCGTTCGCCGCGATCTCGCAGGATTCCACGGTGCGGACGGTGCTCTCGCGCTGCGCGCCGACGTTGGTGAAGGCGGCGAAGTCGTGCGTGCCCACGAGGCGGGCGGCGGCGGACCGCATGAGCGCGACGTCGAGATCGGCGCGGACGTGGTGCACGAGGCGGCGCGCCCAGAGCGGCCGCGGCCGGCCGGCGGCGATGGTGTAGACGTAGCCCTTGCGCACGCAGTCGGTGATGGGGTCGAACCCGTCGGGGACGGGCGCCGACTCGGTGACGAGGACGTCCTCGGGGAGTCCGGCGTTGATCGCCTCGACGAGTCGGTCGTCGGCGGGCCCGACGCTCGGGTCGGCGCGGGAGAAGGCGGCGACCTGGGCGACGGCGTGCACGCCGGCGTCGGTGCGCGAGGAGCCGAGGAGGGTGACGGGCTCGCGGCAGACGCGGCGCAGGCGGCGCTCGACAAGGCCCTGGACGGTTCGCAGCTGGAGGCGCCCGAGGTCGTCGGGCGCGACGGGGTCGCCGCGTCCCGTGGCCTCGTCCTGCGTCAGGAGAAGACCCGAAAACTTGAGGTCCTCGAGCTGCGCGGGGGTGGCGAACTGCTTCTGCCAGCCGTGGAAACGGGTTCCGTCGTACGCGATGGTGAGTCGGTAGCGCGGCACGGGCGGTCCGGGGTCATCGGCGTGGAACTGAAGCGGCGTTCATACGAATAGAAAGGAAGAGAACACAGGCCGGCGTCGCTTGCCTCCGGACGCCCGCCACGCTGTCGGCGAACTGCCCGTCGTCGCAGCCGCAGGCGGGCAGGGCTCCCGAGGCGACACGAACGCCGGTCGTTCTCCTTCGTCTCCCTGGCGCCTTCTTCGATCAGCCATCGAAGAGGTGCGTCTTGACCGTCATCCCGCTGGCCTCGAAGTGCGCGAGCGCCTCCTCGGTCGAGCGGAAGATCTTCGTCGCGGTCTCCGTGATGAAGGGCGACGGGTTCTTCTGAGGCTTCCAGACGACGTAGACGTCCTTCGTGTGCTCCCACGCGTGCTGGAGCTCGCGCTCGACGCCCGAGCTGAGCCCGGGGACGCCGCCCGGGAGTTCCGGGATGTAGCTGACGATCATGTCGGACTGGTCGATCAGCTTGAAGTCGCGCATGTAGATCTGGCCGTCGATGTCGCCCGCGATGTCGAGGATCTCCCGGCAGGAGACGCGGACGGTGTCGACGTCCGCGAGCTCCGGATCGCCCGGCATCTTGCCGAAGGTGGTCGCGGGGTTCGCCGGATCGAGCTCGATGAAGTCATGGCCCGCCTTGGTCGCCATGATGGCGTGGTCGAGCATGAGCTTCTCGTCGACGTCGCCGGGGTCGAACGCGATAAACCGCTCGGCGAGGGCGGCGCGGAACTGGTCGATCTCGGCGAGCACGTCGGGCATGCCGACGACGTGGCTCATCGGGAAGCTCGGGTACACCTTCATCATGTCGGGTCGGCACAGCAGCCGGAAGACGGTGCGGATGTTCTCCTGGGCCCGCCCGCGCCCCACGATGTAGAACTTGCCGCCGAAGGCCTGGCTCATGATCTCCGTGGCGAGGATCTCCTCCTCGCGCCAGACCATGCAGTCCTTGAGCGTGGCGTCGATGTCGTGCTCGTGGTGGAGGCGGTTGTGGACCATCTCGACGTTGTCGACGAGGCAGATGTAGAGGTCGGCCTCGAGCTCGCGGAGCTGGTCGAAGTCGAAGGCGGCGAAGAGCCCGTGGCGCCAGCGGAAGGTGGCGTGGGTGTTGACCATCACGTGGTCGTGCCGGGGGGCGTCGTTGATGATGTCCTTGAACACCGCGCGTCGGAGCGAGTGCAGGCGCGAGAGCGGGAGCCCGAGGATGCGTCCGGGGCGGACGTCGGGCGCCTCGCCGTACATCATCTTCCCGACGTTGTAGAGCTGGATGGCCTCGCCCTGGCTCTTCGCGAGCTTCTGGACGCCCTGGAGATATGGCGTCTTGTCCATGCCGACCTGGCCGGTGATGATGGCTCTCACGAGTGACCGCCTTTGCCGCGACGCGGCGCTCTCGAGTTCGGTGCTCCGCCGCCCCACCCGCGGCGTGAGCGGGCAGTATAGACCGCGAGAGCGTGGTGATTCGTATTATGTTCTCGACATGCTCGATCGCCGTCATGCCGGTTTCGGACGCGACGCGCTGCGGTCGCTCTGGCTCTGCGGCTCGTGGCACAACTGGGCGATGGTCGGCCTGCTCGCGCTGTTCCTGAGCCTGCCGTACCTCTCGACGTTTCTGCCGCTCCTGGGACAGTTCGCGTTTCTCATCGGCGTCGTTCTTTCATTTCTCACCGCCGCCCTGTTCGCGGCGTACTTCCTCGAGATCATCCCGGCGACCGCGGCGGGCGAGGATGAGCTGCCCGACTACCCGGACGCGACCAACTGGAGCGACTCGGTCGCCGAGCCGCTGGTGAGCCTGATCTGGACCATCGTGGCCCTCATCGCGCCGTGGATCGTCTGGCGGCTCGCCGCGCCGCATCTGGGCGCCGGCGACACGACCGCCTCAATAGTGACGTGGACGCTCGGACTCGTTGGGTTCGGCCTGATCCCGATCGGCTTCGTGGCGACGGCGTGGGGCGGCGTGGGCATGGTGTTCCGCGTTGACCTCCTGCTGCGGGCGGTGGGGCGGACGCCGCTCGAGTATCTGGCGCTGCTCGTCATGCTGGCGCTGGCGCTCGGCTCGATGGGCGTCCTCCTCTTCGCCCGCGTGCCCACCGCGCGTTCCCGACTGGCTCATCTGGTTTGCCACGGGAGGCGACCTCTTCACCGTCACGCTCGGCGGGTGGCGCCCGGCGCAGGTTCCGGTGCTCGCCGAGTTCATCACGGTCTTCACCGCGATCCTGCTCGCCCGGCTCATCGGGCTCTACCAGCGGCACTTCGGGGACCGCTTCCCGTGGGCGTAGCCGCGGCTTTGAGCCGCTCCCGCGGGCGCCCTATCCTGCCCCCCACCAGCATCGCAAACGCCACGCCGGAGCCGTTTCATGTCCATCGTCGTCGACGCACAGACCAGGGTCATCTGCCAGGGGATCACGGGGGCGTACGGCGCTCTGCACACGAAGGGGTGCCTTCTCTACGGCACGCGGGTCGGCGGCGGCGTGACCCCGGGCAAGGGCGGGCAGACCGACGACAACGGGCTCCCGATCTTCGACACGGTGGAGGGGGCCGTGGAGGCGACGGGCGCCGAGGCGACGATGATCTTCGTCCCGCCGCCGTTCGCCGCCGACGCCATTCTCGAGGCGATGGACGCGAACGTGCGCGTGATCTGCGCGATCACCGAGGGCGTGCCGGTGGCGGACATGATCAAGGTTCGCGCGCGGCTCGACGAGGTGAACGCGGGCAAGGCGCCGGCGGACCGGATCATCCTGATCGGCCCGAACTGCCCGGGCGTCATCACGCCCGGCGCCAAGACGGGCGAGGGGGACCGCAAGGCGTCGCCCTACACGGACGCGGGGTGCAAGATCGGGATCATGCCCGGCTACATCCACACGCACGTGAGCGAGGCGCCCACGGGCAAGGCGGTGGGGATCGTGTCCCGTTCGGGCACGCTGACGTACGAGGCGGTGTGGCAGACCTCGAGCCGCGGGCTTGCCCAGAGCACGTGCGTGGGCATCGGGGGCGACCCGGTGCGCGGCATGGGCTTCATCGACTGCCTGGAGCTCTTTGAGCAGGATCCCGAGACGGCGGGCGTGCTGATGATCGGCGAGATCGGCGGGACCGACGAGGAGGCCGCGGCCGAATGGGCCAAGGCGCACATGACCAAGCCGCTCGCGGCGTTCATCGCGGGCCGCACGGCGCCCCCCGGGAAGCGCATGGGCCACGCGGGGGCGATCATCTCCGGCGGCGAGGGCGGGGCGGACTCGAAGATCGCGGCGTTGCGTGCGGCGGGGTTCGAGATCGCCGAGACCCCGGCGGACATGGGCGACGCGATGTGCCGGGCGATGGGTCTGACGCCGGTGGCGGCGGGGGCGTGAGCGAGGCGGCTCGCGGGGCCCGGGTGGGGCGGAAGAAAAAGCCGACGCTCCCTGGTCGGGAAGCGCCGGCTATCTGAGATCCGCCCTGACTCGAAAGTCGGAGAGGCGGATCAGGGCTCGCCCGTGCCTCGGTCCCGGGGCAGTCGGGAGCGGGCGGCCGCGACGCCGGTTGCCGGCAGCGGCTGGACGAGCCTCGTTTGATTCCGCGAGAGGCTCACGTCCGCGATTCTCTGAATCTTCGCAGTGATACGCGAACGTGGGCGAAAATGTCCGCAAGATTCCCGCCGAGCCCGCATTCTCGGACCTTTGGCGCGGCGATTGCAGGGGTTTTCCCCACGGTTCCGGATCGTGAAGGTGGGCAGGGAGGGCGGCTTGGGGACGAAGCCGCTAGGCGGAGCGATCGCGGGAGGTGCGGGGGGCGAAGATGGCTGTTTGGTGTACGGTCGGCGTGTCCTTGCGGACGCGGACGGGCCCGGTCTTGATGCGCTCGACGGCGCTCCGGGCGTTTTGGGCGCTGAACTCGGTCGCGATGGATCGGCGGTTCAGCTCCCGGGCGATGAGCCCGGTGGTGCCGGAGCCGAGGAAGGGGTCGAGCACGAGATCGCCCTCGTTCGAGCACGCGCGGATGACGCGTTCGAGGTAGACCTCGGGGATCTGGTTGTCGTGGAGGGCGCGGCGTTCCTTGTTGTTGCCCTGGATGCGCCCCCAGAACCTTCCGTACCAGACGTCCATGGGCACGCGGAGGCCGTTCTTTCCCTCCTTCTTGGCGTGGGTGCGGGGGTCGAAGTAGGTCGTCGCGCGGTCGGAGGGCTCGAGGATGTCGTCGACGTTCCAGGTGCGCTTCTCGCGGTCCCTGGCGAAGTAGAGGGCGTGGACCTTGGAATTGATGAAGCCGCCGAGTCGGTTCTGCCCGAAGCGGTAGTGCCAGATGCACCAGTTGATCATGTGGAGCCCGCGGCCCTTGAGGTGCATGACGATCTCGGCGGCGGTGTCGTCGGGGATGTTGACCCAGATGGCCCCGTGGGGGCGGAGGGCGCCGATGCAGAGGTCGAGCCAGTCGCGGGTGAAGGCGAGGTAGTCCTCGCGCGGGAGCCTGTCGTTCCACTCGTCGTAGCGGCGGTTCCAGTTGAAGGGCGGGTCGGCGAAGACGAGGTCGACCTCGGCGCTCGCGACTTCGGGGATGCGGGGGAGCAGCTCGCGGCAGTCGCCCACGTAGACGCGGGTGTCCGGGCTGGCGAGCTGGAAGTCGGGCTTGAGGGGGCGCGGGGCCATGGCGGGCCCATGGTAGCGCCTCGCGCGCGCGGGCGCTAGCCGCGGATGAGGACCTCGTCGAGCGGGCGTCGCGGCGTGCGGCGCACGGGCGACGCGAAGCCGAACCGGAGGACGAGGTGCGGGTGCTCGACGGCGGGCAGGGCGCGTCGGAGTCGCTCGCGCACCTCGGGCACCTCGACCGCCTGGTTGAGGTAGGCGTGGGCGACGTTCGCGGCCGTGGCGGTGAGCGCGACGGCGGAGAGGGCCTGGCCGACGGCGAGCCATCCGGGGGGGTCGTCGGTGCGGCCGCCGAGGACGCCGAGGACGGGCGAGTGGGCAGCGAGCGACTGATCCCTGGCGGCGCGGCCGTTGCCGAGGTCGAACGTTCGCACGACGGCGGGCGCGGCGATGGACTCGATCTCGCTGATGCCGAAGGCGTAGCCGGGGATGCCGTCGCGGGAGCGCGTGCGCGAGTGATGCATCCAGGCGGCGAGCTCGCGACGGAATCGCTTGTCGTGGAGCTGGACGAGGTCGGCCTCGGCGACCATCGCGGCGATCGAGCGGCGGATGCCCTCGTCGGCGGTGAAGGCCGCCTCGGCGCCCTCGGCGCGGGCGGCGGCGGCGAGAGCCTGCACGACGGCGGGCGCGACGGCGCGGGAATCGAAGGCGCGGCGGTTGGTCCGTCGGGTCACGATGGCGGCGAGCAGTCGGTGATCCAGCTCCGTGGGCTGCGGCCGCGGTCCGCGCGCGACGACGCGGGCGAGCAGGTCGGGCTGGGCGGGGTCGGGGAGGATCTCGGTCGTCTCGGGGATCCCGAAGCAGCGCATCGCGAGGCGCAGGTGATGGAGGGCGGCGCCGCAGGAGATGACGAGCTCGCGGTCGTCGGGATCGGCGACGGGCAGGGCGCGCGTGCGGTCGGCGAGCAGCTCGATCGTGTCGCCCGCGGAGACGAAGCGCCAGGGCTGGGTGTTGTGGCTCGAGGGGGCGAGGATCGCGTAGCGCAGGCAGAAGCGGAGCTTGGTGACGGTGTGCCGGTAGCGGGGGAAATCGGCGAGGCGGACGCCCCACGGATCCCTGGGGTCCGGCGGGGGCTCGCTCGGGGCGAGCGCGCGGCGTGCGGGGGCGGCTCGCGGGCGCTTGCGCTTGATCGCGGGGGCGTCGTGATCGATCTGCACGCGCGGATGCGGCAGCGAGAGGTCGGCGGGGGAGCGATCGTCGTCGTCCTCGACCTCGACGGAGCTGACGAGGATGAGGTCGGCGAGCGCGACGCCGGCGAGGATCAGGAAGCCCGCGAGGTGTGGATCCTCGGGCCAGTAGCGCGTCTGGAAGCGGAGGTACGCGTGACCGACGAGGAGGTAGCCCGCGGCCATCGCGGCGCCGGCGGAGGCGGCGAACGCGGATCTCGGCGACCCGAGCCACCTGAAGACGACGAAGGCGGCGAGGGCGGCGAGCTCGAGGATCACGAGCAGGAGCCCGCCGCGCTTGGGGTAGACGAGGCCGGCGAGTCCCTGAAGTTCGCCCGCGGCGTAGGCGCTGAAGGTGAAAATGACCGCGGGCGTCTCGTCCGAGAGCAGCTGGGGCGTCACTCGAATGAGCAGCGCCAGGATCGCGAAGGCCGCGGCGAGGGTGAGCAGGCCGCCCGTGGCGCGGGCGGCCCAGCGCTGAAGCGTCACTTGGTTCATCGCGTCGCCCCGGTCCGGTCTCGCGAGGTTGCCGGAGCAAGCTAGCGAGCGGGGGAAACGTTCACCAGCGGGCGCGTGTGAAGAACGTGTTGCGCCGGAGCGTTCGCGGTCAGCGTGGTCGGGGGATCTCGTCGGTGCCGAAGAGGCGGTCGCCGGCGTCGCCCAGCCCGGGGCGGATGAAGCCGTTCTCGTCGAGCTCGCGGTCGAGCGCCGCGGCGAAGATGGGGATGTCCGGGTGGTCCTGACGCATGCGCCGGAGCCCCTCGGGGACCGCGACGATGCAGATCATGCGGAGGTCGGCGGCCCCGGCGCGGCGGAGCATCGAGGCGGCCCGCGACGCGGAGCCGCCGGTGGCGAGCATGGGGTCGACCAGGAGGACGGGCCCGGCGGCGAGGTCGGCGGGAATCTTCGAGAGGTAGGCGCTGGGCTCGAGCGTCGACTCGTCGCGCTCGAGTCCGATGTGGGCGACGCGGGCGGTCGGGAGCATGTCGAGGACGCCCGCGGACATGCCGAGCCCGGCGCGAAGGATGGGCGCGATCGTCGGCACGCCCACGAGGGAGCGGCCCGTGGTGTGCTCGAGCGGGGTCTCGACGTTGACCTGCGAGGTGCGGAACGTGCGGGTCGCCTCGTAGACCATGAGCCCGGAGATCTGGGCGGCGAGCGCACGGAAGGTGCGGCGGCCCTGGTTGCGATCGCGCAGGTGCGTCATCTTGTGCGCGATGAGCGGGTGCTCGACGAGGCGGAGGTTCGGGTGATCCGGGTGCGGCGGGAGCGGATCGGACGCGGCGTGGGGCTGGCTCATGGCGGCGATGTTAAAGAAGGAGGGCGACGAGGTCGTAGATGGCGTGGACGGCGACGGCGACCCCGAAGCCGCGGAAGATGAACAGCCCGCCGAAGTAGAGCCCCGCGACGGTGTAGAAGACGACGTTGGCGTGATCCTCGTGGTAGAGGGCGAAGGCGACGGCGGCGCCGACGATGGCGAGGGCGTCGGCCCAGCGGCCCGGAACTCCCAGGGCGTCGGCGAGCAGCAGGTGGAGGAAGGCGATCGCGACGAGGCGGAAGAGAAGTTCCTCGTAGAGCCCCGCGCCGATGGCGATCGTGGCGCGGGCGGCGAGGGGGAGGTCGTGGAGCGTGCCCGGCGGCGCCTGCGCGAGGGCGGCCAGGGGCGGGGAAACCGTCTCAGCCGGCGTCTGGGCTGGCGCGGCGATCATCTGCGCGAGCACGAGGAGCGGGAAGGTCCAGACGATCGACTCGAGGAGCATGCCGCCGAGCGTGGAGCGGCGGACGCGCCACGGGTGGCGGGCGAGGATCTGCCAGATGAGGAGGACGACGACGAGGGCGATCCCGGGGAGGTAGAAGCCGCCGACGCCGAAGGCGGTGAAGAAGTCGGCGAGGAGGCGGTGGGCGCGGATGTCCTCGGCGATGGCGGCGGCGTCGCCCGCGAGGTAGAGGGCGGCTCCGATCTCGTAGAGCACGACGAGCGGGGCGAGAAAGACGAGGATGTGAAGGGGCTGACGGGAGCGGTGGAAGTAGTCGTCGGGCTCGCGGCGTGGGGAGGTCGCGGGGGCCATCGGTTGCAGGGTACGGCGGGCGTGGCGTTCGCGCCCAAAACGACAGCGGCCCGATCGGGAGGATCGGGCCGGTGGTCGATCTTGTGAGGCGGAGGCGGGTCGCCGGTCAGGCGGCCTGCTTCTTGGCCTTGACACGCGCCGAGAGTCGGCTCTTGAGTCGCGAGGCGGCGTTCTTGTGGATGACGCCCCGGGCGGCGGTGCGGTCGGCGATCTTCTGCGTCTCGCGGAGCGCGGCGTCGGCCTCCTCGACGGTCCCGTGAAGGATCTTCTCGTGGAGGTCCTTCATCGCGGCGCGGAGGGTGCGCTTGCGCCACCGGTTGCGGGAGCGCCGCTTGAGGTTCTGGCGAACGCGCTTCTTGGCCGAGAGAGTGTTGGGCATGCCGCTTCCTGGGGTGCGTGAGCGTGGGCGCCGGCAAGCGCCCGGGGGTGCGAGAGGATCGGATGAGTCGCCGGGGCCCCACGCCCGTCGGCGAGCCGGGCAGTATGGCAGATTCGCCGGGGAACGCAAGGCGGGGGCGGTCGGTCGGCTTGCCGGAGGGCCCGGCGGCGTGTACCCTCTCGGGTCGCTTGCGGGCGTAGCTCAATTGGATAGAGCACCTGACTACGGATCAGGAGGTTAGGGGTTCGAATCCCTTCGCCCGTACGTTTCCGACGCCCTCGCCGCCTTCGGGCGGCGAGGGTTTTTTCGTGCGCCGGCGAGGCGGGCGATCGGCGGAACTCTTCGCCACTTTCGCCATCTTGCTCTGCCCGAGGGGTTTGCCGGCTCCGGAGCGAACCGCGCGTCGTAGGTTGGCCCGAGAGAAGCGTCCCTGCGGTGGCACAGCCGCGAGGACGTTGACGCGGGGCCCTCGTCGGGTCCCGGAGTCGCCACTTTGGGAGGACAACGATGACTCGGAATCTGACCGTGATCGGGGCCGCGCTGGGCGCGGCCGGGACCGCGCTGGCCGTGGACGTGACGGGCGGGCAGACGAGCGTGCTGCTCGACACCACCACGCTCTCCGCGGCGGCGAGCCTTGATCTTTCGGGCGTGTCGGGCGACGTGATCAGCCCGGGGACGCTGCCGGGCTCGGTCGCGTTCGGCATCAACAGCCGGACGGACTCGCCCGCGACGACCTTCAGCTACGACCCGAGCGACTTCCTCGGGACCTTCAGCGGGACGATCGAGCACATGGGCTCGGTGTTCTTCAACTCCGACACGGTCGAGGTGGGCGATTTCTCGATCGGCTTCGACGCCGGCCGCGTCGGCGGCGACCGTTCGGGCTTCTTCGTCGAGAGCACGGCGGGGATCGCGGCGATCCTCTTCGACGTGTCGAACCCGTCGACGCTCGCGGCGACGGCCTCGTCGCTGACGATCGGGGCGGACCTGCTCGTCAGCGCGGAGTTCGCGCAGTTCCTGCTCGACAACCAGCTCGCGACCGCGGACCTGACGGGCGCGGACGTGGGCGACGCGCTGGTCGAGGCGGTGCCCGCGCCGGGAGCCGCGGCGCTGTTCGGGCTCGCGGGCCTCGGCATCGCTCGCCGTCGCCGCTGAATCTGCCCTTCACTCCTGAGCACGGGTCCGGCGTCACGAGCCGGCCCGGGCCCATGAGCGAAACCAACACGAACGCGACGCTCTCCACGCGAGCGTCGCGTTCGTGCTTTAACGCCCGGCCACGCGGCCGGGCGGTGAGGATCGTTCGTCAGGCGGTCCGCTCGGCGAGCGGGGGCGTTTCGGTCGCCCGGGCGGTCGGGAAGATCCGGCGGAGCGCCTCGGCGCGGAAGCGGAAGATCGACTCGACGTCCCTCTTGACGAGCCACGAGTGGACGAGGAAATCGCCGAGATACGCGTACTCGACTCGGTCGCGGCAGAGCGTGCCGTCCTCGTGATCCTCGAAGGTGTGGGTGTGGCGCCAGAGTCGGTAGGGCCCTCGGAGCTGCTCGTCCCGGAACATGGCGTTCGGCTCCCAGGCGCTGATGAGCGTTCGCCAGCGGATCGGGACGCCGCGGACCTTGAGCCTGTAGTCGATGATCGCGCCCTCGCGCATGTCGATGGGCCCTGGGGTGGTCACGTGAAAGTTCAGGAGCGGCGGGGTGATCCGCTCGAGGTTGTACGCGTCGGCGAAGAAGGGGAAGACCTCGACCCGCGGGCGGGGCAGCCAGAGTTCGCACTCGTGGACGTGGACTCTCACGCTGGACTAGTCGGTTCGCCGGCCCGCGCGGATGCGGCCGGCGCACGAAAAAGGCCGGCCTCGGTCGAGGGCCGGCCGCTGGCGGTCCGGGAGCGCTGAGGAACCGGCGCGGGCGCTCAGTCGTCGTTCTTGCGGGTGTAGGTCATCTCCATGACCTTGGTGTCGCCCTCGATGTGCATGTCGTGCATCTCGAAGACGTGGGTCTTCTCGTCGACCATGCGGGTGACGGCCTTGATGGTCTTGCCGCGCATGCCCATCATCGGCTCGTCCATCGACCCGTAGAAGATGATGGAGCCGCCGTCCATGGAGGCGTGCCCGCGCATCACGCCGGGCGCGGTGCTCATCGAGTCGACCCAGTGTGTCACGTACTGCCCGGAGTAGTTGTCGTAGCTGGTGGTGGAGACGCCCTCGAAGGGCTGGCCCATCATGACGCCCTTGAACTCCTCGCGGAGGTGGCGCCCGTCCAGCACCATGGTCACCTTGGCGGTGGCCTCGGAGACGGTGGGCATGCCGCTGTCCGCGCCGCCCATCCACATCTTCACGACGACGTCCCAGTCCCCGACCATCTCGCTGAGCATCTCGTGATGCTCGCCGGGGGAGGAGGCCTGCATCCAGGCCTCCATGTTCATGTCGCCTGGATCGAAGGCGGGGGCGATCTGGTGCTCGGCGGGCTTGACGTCGGGCACGGGGAAATCCAGGTCGTCCTGGGAGACCGCGACGGCGGTGAGACCGAGCGCCCCGAGGGCGACGGCGGTCGTGCTCAGACGAGAGGCAAACGTGTGACGGTGACGGAAGAGCATGGCGCGTCCTTTCCCCGCCTGCGGCGGGTGGCTTGTTCCGCGCGACGTCCCCCACAGAACCGGCGCGCGCCCTTCAACCGCATACTGTACTCGCGCCCCCGGTTGCGACGGCGCGGGATTCCCGATGGTCAGGCCCGCTCGAGGCGGCCGTCAAGGTGCACGTCCATCTGCGGGAACGGGATCCCGATTCCGGCGCGGTCGAGCTCGATCTTGACGGCGCGGGTGAGGGTTTCCTTCGTGGACCAGAAGTCCTCGGCCTTGACCCACACGCGGACGGCCCAGTCGACGGACGAGCCGCCGAGCCCCGTGAGGGCGATCTGATAGTCGCGATCGGGCAGGCGGTTGGCGATGCTCTCGGCGGCGCGGGCGAGGGTCTCTCGGGTCTTGTCGATGTCGGCGGAGTAGGCGCACCCGACGTTGACGTCGACGCGCCGCTCCTGATGGTGCGAGATGTTCTCGATGACGGAGCTGTAGACGTCGCCGTTGGGGATGATGAAGCGGCGGTTGTCGACGGTGTCGAGGATGGTCGTGGTGAGCTCGATCTCCTCGATCGTGCCGGTCTGGCCGGCGACCGTGACGACATCGCCCACCTTGAAGGGGCGGAAGAGCAGGAGCATGATGCCCGCCGCGAGGTTGCCCAGCGCGCCCTGGAACGACAGGGCGATCGCCAGGCCCGCGGCGGCGATGACGGCGGCGAAGCTCGTGGTCTCGACCCCGAACATCCCGAGCGCCGCGACGATCGCGACGATGACGATCGCCCACCGCGCGACCGTTCCGAGGAACCGGGCGACCGTCTCGTCGACCTTCGTCCGGCGGAGCGTCCCGGTGATGACGCGCTTTGACCACCCCGCGAGGATGAACGCGAGGATGAGGAAAACGAGCGCGCCCAGCGCGCTTGCGGCGTAGGAGAGGATGACCTCGGAGTTGTTCGTCCAGAAGGCCTGGAGGCCCTCGGGGGAGAGGTCGATGTTGGTGATGGCGACGTCGGGCGCGTCGTCGGGCGCGGCGTCAACCGGAGCCTGGGCGTCCGCGTCGGCGGGCTGCTGGTCGGGATCCATGTCGGTGTCCTTACGGAGGGTGCGGAGGCGGCGTCACCGCTGTCGGCGCCGCGGGGGAGGAGAATACGGGATTCCCCTCCGCCGGCGCCATCAGGGCCCCGACGCGGTCCCGGGGCCTCAGCCCGCGAAGTCGACCGACACGATCGAGAAGTCGTCGTTGAACGTCCCGCCGCTCAGGGCCCGCAGGTGGCGGACGAGGTCGTCGAGGGACGCCCGGCACTGGTCGCACGCGCGGCTCCGGATGATCTCCGCCAGCCCGTCCGGCATGAGCAGCCCGTCCGAGTTCTCCCGGGGTATCTCGAAGGCGCCGTCGGAGAAGAAGTAGAGCCGGCTCCCGGGCTTGATCTCGACGGCGGACTCGTCGCCCTCGCGCTGGCTCCCGATCCCGACGACGGGGCTGTTGGAGCGCAGGTTGGTCAGCTCTCCGCCCGGGGCGAAGAGGAGGGCGGGCGGGTGCCCGGCGCTGGCGTAGCGGAGGGTTCGCTCCCGCACGTCGTAGACGCCGAAGAAGCAGGTGAAGAACTTGTTGTCGTTGTCGCGCATGGGGAACGCGCGGTCGAGGGCGGCGGCGACCTCGGCGGGGCGGGCGAAGTCCACCGAGAGCGTCTGGCGGGACAGCGCCGCGTGGATCGACGCGCTCATGAGCGCGGCGCCCACGCCGTGGCCCGAGACGTCGAGCAGGTAGAGCGCGAGGCGGTTCTCGTCGAGCCAGTGGTAGCCGAAGGCGTCGCCCCCGACCTCCGACGACGCCTCGTAGCGCCAGTCGATGCGGACGGGCCCGTCGCCGTTGAGCGGCTCGGGGAGACGGGAGCGCACGTAGCGCGCCGCTTCCTCGAGCTCGCGGCTCAGACGCCGCTGCGTCGAGACGAGTTCGGCCTGGGTCTCGATGAGCCGCGCCTGGGACTCGATGACGTCCACCATGCGCAGCTCCCGCTCGGCGATCTCCGCGAGGCCCGTGAGCACGGCGAGGTCGCCCGAGGAGAAGTCGCGCGGCGCGCGATCGGCGAGGCAGAGCGTCGCGACGTTGTAGCCGCCGGGCCCCTTGAGCGGAACCCCCGCGTAGAAGCGAACGAAGGGGTCGCCCACGACCATCGGGTTCTCGGCGAAGCGGTCGTCGAGGAGGGCGTCGGGGATGACGAGCGGCTCGTCCATGGCGATGGTGTGGCCGCAGAAGGACGTGGCGCGATCGGTCTCCGCGCGGCACATGCCCTGGCTGGCCTTGAACCACTGGCGATCGTCGTCGATGACCGCGATGTAGGCGATGGGGACGTTGAAGACGGCCGCCACGACCTTAACGATGCGGTCGAAGCGTTCCTCGCGCGGGGTGTCGAGGATGTTCAGGGACCGCAGGTCGGCGAGGCGGTCGGCTTCATCGGCAAGGAGCGGGGCGGCGATCATGGTCGACTATAGACCTCGGAGGGGGCGAGCCCGGGGGCGGCGTTGATCGTCCGCTCGGACGCCCGTTCACCACCGGGAGGCCGCTCGCCGCCGGCGTCCCGCCACGTCAGGCCGACGCGGCCTGCAGATACCGGTCGAGCTGGTCCAGATGCCAGAGGTCGTGCCCCGCGATGAGCCGGAGCATGAAGCCGATCGTCTCCTCGCCGCGCTCGCGGTGGCGGCCCGCGCGGGCCAGCTCGTCCTCGTCGAGCGATCGCCAGAATCGCACGTTGAGGCGGCGGAGGTCGGCGAACTCGCCCGCGAGCTCCCGCGGGTCCCGCACGTTGTGAGCGTGGCGGTCAGTCCAGGAGTCCTGATCGATCCCCACGATGTCCGGCGTGTCGTCGCCCACGATGTGCCGCGTGCGGAAGCCGAAGGTCCACTCGGTGTCGACGAGGTGCCCGAGGATCTCAAGGGGCGTCCACTTGCCGGGGAAGGGCCGAACGCGGAGCGTCTCGGCGTCCGCCCGCTCGAGCCGCCGATGCAGCTCCCCAGGCATGGCCTCGAGCGAGGCGAGGGGATCGCGATCGCCCAGCTTCTCGATGATGGCCGCGGTGTACGCGGCGGGGTCGGTGAGTTCGGGGCGGGAGTCAGGGGTCATCAGCGGTTTCCTTCGCGGGCCAAGCGTTGAGCCGACGGGGCCTTACCGATTTGTCCCGACTTCCTGGATCTCCTTCGCCTGGTTGGGATCAACATAGTCCGAATGACACGCCGCCTTCGCGCCTTCCTTGGCGCCGACGGCCTTCTTCGTCTTGCTCGCGAGCTTGTGGATCTCTTCGGGGCTCAGGACGCCGCGCTGCTCGAGGATCTGCTTCTGCTCGACCGTCAGCGCGGCCGACTGCACGGGCTTGCCTCGGTCGAAGCCCTCGGCCTTGCCCGAGGCGAACTCCTGGATCTCCTTGCTGATGCGCACGGAGCACCAGTCGTGGCCGCACATGGCGCAGAAGTCGGTGTCCACGTCGAGGTCCTCGTCGTGGAAGGCGCGGGCGGTGTCCTCGTCGAAGGCGAGCTCGAAGTGCTTCTGCCAGTTGAGGGCGGCGCGGGCCTTGGTGAGCTCGTCGTCCCAGTCGCGCGAGCCGGGGATGCCGAGGGCGACGTCCGCGGCGTGAGCGGCGATCTTGTAGGCGACGCACCCCTGCTTGACGTCCTCGCGCTTGGGCAGGCCGACGTGCTCCTTGGGGGTGACGTAGCAGAGCATGGCGGCGCCGTGGTAGGCGGCGCTGGTGGCGCCGATGCAGCTCGTGATGTGGTCGTAGCCCGGGAAAGTGTCGGTCACGAGCGGGCCCAGCACGTAGAAGGGCGCCCCGTGGCAGAGCCGGCGCTGGAGCTTCATGTTGAACTCGATCTGGTCGAACGGCACGTGCCCCGGGCCCTCGACCATCACCTGCACGCCGCGGCGCCAGGCGCGCTCGGTCAGCTCGCCGATGGTTTCGAGCTCCGCGAGCTGCGCGTCGTCGGTGGCGTCGGCGAGGCCGCCCGGGCGGAGCCCGTCGCCGATGGAGAACGACACGTCGCGCTCGCGCATGAGGTCGCAGATGTCGTCCCACATGTCGTACATGAGGTTCTCGCGGTCCTCGTCGAGCATCCACTTGGCGAGCAGCGACCCGCCGCGGGAGACGATGCCGATGAGCCGCTTCCTGACGAGCGGCAGGTGCGCCTTGCGCACGCCGGCGTGGATGGTGAAGTAGTCGACGCCCTGATCCGCCTGATGGCGCAGGGTGTCGAGCACGACCTGCTCGTCGAGGTCGCTGAGCTTGCGCCCGATGATCATCGAGTAGATCGGGACGGTGCCGATGGGCACGGTGGAGTTCTGGATGATCGCTTCCCGGCAGGCGTCGAGATCGCCGCCGGTGGAGAGGTCCATCACCGTGTCGGCGCCCCAGCGCTCGGCCCAGCGCAGCTTCTCGAGTTCCTCGTCGGTGCCCGAGGAGACCGGCGAGGCGCCCATGTTCGCGTTGACCTTGGTGCGCGAGGCGCGCCCGATGCACATGGGGTCGAGGTTGTGCTTCAGGTGGTGGATGTTCGCGGGGATGATCATCCGTCCGGCGGCGATCTCGTCGCGGATCTGGACCGCGTCGAGGTGCGGCTCGCGATCGGCGACGCGCGCCATCTCGGGCGTGATCACGCCGAGCCGCGCGGATTCGAGCTGCGTGATCGGGCGGAAATCGCTCGGGCACGCGACGCGCCGGGCGCGGCCGCGGGCGTCGCGGAAGATGACCTCGTCGGCGCCCGGGCGGTACTCGCGCAGCGCGCCCTCGACGCACGCGGACATCTCGAGCAGCTCGGTCGTCCAGCCGTCCGGGAGGAAGTCCCACGCGGTCTTGTCCGAGGGGGCGGGCATGCCGGGGGTGTCGGGGGAGGCGAACATCCGCGGGCCGCCGACGTCGGCGGGGAGCGCGAAGGAGCCGGGGCTGGTGCCCTCGCGGTTGGTGGCGGGGTTGGCGGCGCCGTGGAGGGGGGCGCCGAAGCGGTCGTCGAGGGTCGGGGCGCCGCGGCCGTTGAGGCGGTTGAGGAGTCGCGCCTTGGTCGCGGGCGACTGTTCATCGAGGTGCTCGGGACGGATCTTGGGGTAGACGGTCTGCCTGATGGACATTGGGCGGATCCTTTTCGGCGGAGGGCCGTGAGGATTCGCCCGGCGTGAGCAGGACGGCGCCGGCGCCGGCGCGTTCGCGTTCCCTCCGCCGGTGCGAACCGGATCAGGTTCCACGGGTGCGTCTCAGCGCCAGGAATCTCGCGGCGCGCCCCGCGCGAACGGGGGTAGTCTAGCCGTCTTGAGGGGGCGGGCCGTCGGCCCGGGAAGGAATCGGACCGTGCGACTCGCCCTGATCCTGCTCGCCATCGCGTGGCTCGGCGCCTCGTTCGTGGGCTGCGCGGCGTCCGCGCCGCCCCGGGGCGACGGCGAGGCCCCCTTTCGGGGGGCGACGCTCCGCTATGACGATGTCGGCGAGCCGGCGGACCCCTCCGCCCCGGCGATCGTGCTCGTTCACGGCTGGGCCGGCGGCCGCGAGGCGTGGCACAAGAACACGCCGGCGCTCTCGGCCGCGCGTCGCGTGATCGCGCTCGACCTTCCGGGCCACGGCGAGAGCGACGTTGTGGACGCGCCGCACTCGATGGCGCTCTACGCGGAGGCGATCGCCGCGGTGCTTGACGACGCGCAGGTGGACCGCGCGGTGCTGATCGGGCACAGCAATGGGACGCCGACGGTTCGCCAGTTCGCGCGGGACTACCCGAGGCGCACGGCGGGGCTGGTCGCGGTCGACGGCGCGCTGCAGGACGTGTTCCCGCGCGAGATGGCGGAGCCGATGCTCGCCCAGCTCCGCGGCCCGAACTACCGGGCGTTCGTCACGCAGCTCGTGACCTCCGCGCAGACGCAGATAGCCGACCCGGCGGATCGGCGCCTCGTGCTCGATCGCCTCGACGCGACGCCCCAGTCAACGATCGTGGGCGCGCTCGAGGCGGCGCTCGATCGGTCGGTCCCGACCGATGATCCGATCGAGGTTCCGCTGCTCGTCATCAAGGCGCCGAACCCGATGATGTGGACGCCCGAGTACGAGGCTCGCGTGCGCGAGCTCGCCGAGGACGTGGAGCATCACACGATCGACGGCGCCTCGCACTTCGTGATGATGGACCGCCCAGCGCCGTTCAATCGCCTGGTGCTCGACTGGCTCGCTGGTCACGGGTGGTAGGGATCAGGCCGTGGCGTCGTCGCGCCGCGCGAGAGGGAACGCGAACAGGGCCGGTCGCCGCATCCTCGGCGGCGAGCCCGGGATCCCCCCTAGCTGCTCGACACCCGGACCAGGGTCTCCAGGGTCTTCTCGGCGGCGCCGCTCTCGACGGCGTCGCGGGCGAGGTCCAGCGCCTCGGCGAGCGTCTCGGCGGCGCCGCCCGCCAGGAGCGTCCCCGCGGCGTTCCACAGGGCGAGGTCCAGCCTTGGGCCCGGCTCCGCCGCGAGGACGGCGCGGATGACGGCCTCCGCCTCGTCGAGATCCTGGACCTGGAGGTCGGCGAGCGAGGCTCGGGGGATGCCGTAGTCCTCGGCGCTCACCTCCGACTCGACCACGACCCCGCCCTCGACCTCGGCGACGACGGTCGCGCCCGTGGTCGTCATCTCGTCGAGCCCGTCGGTCCCGTGGACCACGAGCGCCCGGGTCGAGCCGAGCGCGGCGAGCGCCTCGGCCATCGGGCGGACGCAGCTTCGGTCGTAGACGCCGAGGAGCTGGCGATCAGCCCCCGCCGGATTGGTGAGCGGGCCGAGAAGGTTGAAGATCGTCGGGAAACCCAGCGACCTTCGCGGACCGGCGGCATGGCGCATGGCCGGGTGGTGTCGCATCGCGAAGCAGAAGCACACGCCCGCCTCCTCCAGGCATCGGGCCTGGGCGTCGGGGGAGGCGTCGAGGTTGACGCCGAGGCGGCCCAGGATCTCGGCGGAGCCGCGCCCGGTGCGTGAGCGGTTGCCGTGCTTGGCGACGCGCAGACCTTCCGGGTAGCCCGCGGCCGCCGCGATGATCGCCGCGGCCGTCGAGACGTTGAACGCCTTGGGGGCGCCGCCGGTGCCGCAGGTGTCGACCAGGCGGACGCCCTCGCCCGGCATGAAGGGAACGGGGTCGACGTGGCGACGCATGGCGCGGGCCGCCCCGGTCAGCTCGCGGGCGGTGGCGCCGCGGGTCTGGATCAGGGCCAGGAGCGCCCCGATCTGCGCGTCGTCGAGCGAACCTGAAAGGAGCTGCTCGAAAACGGCGTCGGCCTGCGACTCCGTGAGGGACTGCCCGGCGAGGAGCAGAGAAAGGGCCTCGGCGGGCGTGGAATTCGCATCCGGGTTCATCCAATCACTGTATCGAACGGCGCGATCGCGCCGCGGCCGGTTCGCGTGAACCGGGCAATCGCGGTGAAGCGTCGCCCGCCGCGGGCCGACGCCTATCGGACGGCGCGGCGGATTGACCGGCGCGAACCTGCGTCGTGGCCGTTCGTCTACTATCGGACGACGTCTGAACGCGTCTGATCGCCGCACAACGCCGGCCTGAAGGAGTCATCTGACATGCTCACCCGTTCCGCTCGCCCCGCTCTTGCCGCGGCCGCCCTGCTCGCCCTGGCGGGCTCGGCGTCGGCCGAGCTCCCCGCCGTGCTCGACCTGATCCCCGCCGACAGCTACGGCGGCGTGGTCGCGCCGAGCCTGTCGTCGCTCGACCGCAGCGCCCAGAACCTGTTCGCCGCGGTGGGGATGCCCGTGCTCACCACCCCGAGCCAGATGCTCGCCGAGGCGGGGTTCGTCGCGGGGCTGGACCTCGACCGCCCGCTCGCCGCGGCGATGATCGCCGGCCCGATGGACGGCGACCAGCCGCCGCTCGCGCTGTTCATCCCGACGAGCGACTACCGAGCGCTCCTCAACGGCTTCGGGGCGGCCCCGGCCGAGGGCGACGTCAGCGCGATGACCATCAACGGCGAGCGCGTCTACGCCCGGCAGATCAACGGGGACTACGCGCTGATCGGCCCCCTCAAGGACGCGATCGCCCAGTACGAGCCCGTCGACGGCCAGATGGCGACCCACGCCACGCACATGGGCGACCACGGCATGCAGGTCGCCGAGGCGTCGCAGGTCTTCGGGTTCCTCAACATGCCCGCGATCGAGCCGCTGCTCGCCGATGAGTGGGACGACCTCCGCGAGGGCGTGAGCAACGGCATGCGCGTCAACCCCGCCGCCATGGGCATGGACGAGGGCGCCGTCGACGAGATGGCCGACGAGATCACCGCGATCGCGCGCGACTTCGTTGAGGACGGCCTCTACGGCGTCTTCGGCCTCCAGGCGGGCGCCAAGGGCGTGGGCATGCAGATGGGCATGGACTTCGAGGAGGGCTCGGAGACCGCGATGATGTTCGCCGAGCAGGGGAACTCCGAGGCGCTGCTCTCCAAGCTGCCCGACCAGCCCTTCATCTACGCCTTCGCCGCGGACAACTCCATCAACGGCTTCGAGCGGCTCGAGAAGCTCATGAGCCAGATGATGCAGATGGGCGGCGGCGCCGAGGGCGGGCTGGGCGACCTCATGAACCTCTGGCAGGACTCCACGGGTTCCGCGAGCGCTCTGTACCCGACGCCCGCCGGCATGATGGGCGGCCTCTTCGCCGGGATGGTCAACTTCACGCAGACCGACAACCCGGGCGAGTACGTCGACAAGGTGGCGAAGGTCGCCGAGGGCGAAGAGCCCGGGGCCGTCACCGTGACCTTCACCCGCGGCGAGACGCAGCTCGACGGCATGCCCGTCCACGGCTGGACAGCCGGGATGGCGATGGATCCGAACAACCCCGCCTCCATGCAGATGATGCAGATGTCGCAGATGCTCTTCGGCGGCCCGCAGATCTCGGGCTACCTCATCGAAGGTCGCGGCGGCGTCTACCAGACCATGAGCCGAAACCTGTCGCTCGTTCAGGGCGTGGCGGGGGGGGGGGGGGGGGGCCCCGCCCCCCGCCGCAGGCCCCAAGAGGGCCCGGCGCGGCCTCCCCTCGCC